>JAEEGH010021984.1_pt1 | contig 13126 bp, 6 predicted proteins | sample 9134181 | NCBI WGS metagenome assembly JAEEGH01 (sample SAMN16246544, study PRJNA631951) | gut metagenome | biome: gut microbiome; feature: rumen; material: DP-attached | host: Bos | place: Iran: Karaj | collected 2018-10 | reverse complement strand
CCACCGTCATCCGCTTGGATTCGCGGTTGATGCGCGGCACCGCGATGGTCGCCACAAGTCCGACGACCACCAGCAGCACGATGAGCTCTATCATCGTGAATCCGTGTCGATTCATCTTTACCTTAAAATAAAAGGAAGTGCTAAAAAATTAGTGAAGACGTTTTGTCTTTGCCGACGGCGAGGACGCCGCCGACACACCCGACGGCGAGGACGCCGACGACACCGCCTTACTGCTCTTCGCCCCAGCAGGAAAGGTCTTTATTGACACCGTCACCGCCGGAAGTCTTGTCCGCGCCGTAGCTCTGGATGTCAAAACCAAACGTATCGCCCGTGAGCGTATAGACGAAATCCATGTCCCAACCATCTTTCGGGAGGGATTTCATATCCAGATACGGGCCGTCCCATTTTTCGCTGCCATTCGTCGTCAGAAGTTCTTCCAAACGATTCGGATAGTCGCCTGTGTCCATCTTGAAGTTGCGCACGGCGGTCTTCAGCGTCGCAAGATTCGATTTCGTCGTTTCAACTTTCGCCTTTTCCAAGTTACCCATGAGTTTCGGAACGGCCAACGCCGCGATCATGCCGATGATCACGACCACGATCATGATTTCAATCAACGTGAAGTTCTGTCTGCGGTTGCGCTGCATGGTTTTCATCTTTCTCAAATCCTTATGGTTTAAATGGTTAGAATAATATCTTTTTCATTGCGGCGGATGAACGCTCAGCCTGCGGCGCCCTGCATATCCATGATCGCCATGAACATGATCGTCACGACGGAACCGACGCCCAAGCCCAAAAGCACGATGATCAACGGCTCGAACAGCGACAGCAACCGCTTGATGAGCGCTCGCATGTCCGCTTCGTAACGATCCGCCACGCGTTCCAACATCATTTCGACGGAACCCGTCTCTTCGCCGACGGAAATCATCCGCAACATTAGTTGCGGGATGTACGGACTCTTGCTCAACGCCGTCGATAGCTTCTGGCCTTGCCGCAATTCGCCGGACAAACCGACGATTGATTTGCTGATCGCCTGATTCTGCACGACGCGGTTCGCGATCGCCACCGTGTTCAGAAGATGCACGCCGCTCCGCATCAGAATCGCCATCGTCCTGCAAAGACGGGAGATATTCGAATACAAAACCAAATTTTTCGCCATTGGAATCCGCAGCACCATCTTGTCGTAGAACTGGCGGATCTTGCCGTTCTCATCCCGCAACGCGTAGATGCAGTAGCCGAGCACGCCCAACACGACGAACACCGTCCACCAATAGGACCGCAGGATGTTCGACATGCTCATCAGCAGTTCCGTGGAGGATGACTTGATGCCCGCCCCCGCCAGAGCCGTCGCGAATTTCGGCACGATCACGCCCATGACGATGCTCAACAGAATGACGCCCGTCGCGCAGATGAACGCCGGATAGATGGAAGATGAAATGATAAAGCCTTTCAGTTCACGGCTTTCCAGCAGGAAGTTGCGTAATTCGCCCATGACCTGCGGTAACGCACCCGCCTCTTCGCCTGCCTCCACAATACCCGCATACAGTTGCGGGAATGCGCGGCCGCGTTCGCGAATCAAATCCGAAAGCTTGCGGCCTTCATGAAGGCCGCGGCGCAAATCCGTCACCGTCTGCTGCAGCACAGGATTCTCCTGCGCTTCGCCGACGATGCCCAACGCCTTTTCCAGCGGGATGTTCGCTTCCAGCAACGGAACCAATCGATCCGTGAATTCAACGACATCCAACTTCGGTCCGAACAGTTTGCCGCTATCCTGCGCCGTCTTCGCGCCTTCCCCCAGAAACGCCAACGGCATCAGGCCGCGGCGTTGCACACGCCGCGTCGCATCCGTCTGCGAATCGCCTTCTATCAGCAACTCGCTGATCGTTCCGGAGGCGTCACTTACTTTGAATTTGAATAAAGGCATATCTCACCAAAACGCTAATTGACTTTTTTCTGCTCGGGCGGCTGCTGTTCCATGTTCTTCCGGACCGACACGATCAGCGGACGAATCAGTTCCGGCACACCGTCGATGAGAACTTTGATCTCATACTTGCCCGGCAACTGGAAACGGACGGCCTTCAGCTGGAACACCATGTCCACCACTTGGAACGGATTCTCGAACTTGAGCGTGCAGTCAAGACTGAAAACAGGACGCTCCAGTTGCGGATGCTCGCACACGATCTGGCAGGGGTACGTCCCCTGACCGCCCGTTACGGATACCAAAATATTCATCGACTGATGAATGCATGGCAACTTCGGGGCGTGTATCTGGCTGAACAGCCCGATCAATGACTTCTTGCCTGTGACGCTGTCCTCTATGATCGTGTCACAAAGAATCAACGCCAAACCCATGACTAGTTCTGAATTGTTCATTTTTCTCACCTTTTCTCTAATAAACGCTACTCGGGTCAGTTTATTGCCCGAACTCCCGACAAAATCTCATCTTAATCTATAAAATATAACGCTATTCCCATGATTTAAAACAATCCACGACAGGAAAAATGACAAGCCGCCATTATATTAATTTTTATTAATTTGCTAAATACATCATAAGGAATCATCTTTCTCAACGGCCCCCTTTTGTCATGTCCATACGATCTGTCATTATCGGTTTTCTCGGCGTCATCGCCCTCTGCGGATTCACATTCTTCAATGACATGGTCATCCGCGGGACATTTCTTGTCGGCAACTTCCTGCCAATCAGTATTTTAGGAACAGTCATTCTCTTCGTGCTCATTGGTAATCCACTGTTGAGATTATTCGGCCAGAAGGCGCCGTTGACAGGCCGTGAACTCGCCGTCATCATCGGCATGATCCTCTTCGTTTGCTTCATTCCAGGGCGCGGCTTCATGCACCATTTCACGAACAATCTCATGTTCCCCCACCACTACAGCCGCACGAACACCGCCTGGAAAGGCGAAGGCCCCAAAATCCCCTTCGGACGCATCATCGAATGGCATCGGCTTGCCGAACGTCTTGAAAAGGCAGATCCGACCAGTCAAGATGATGCCGTTTCGCTCGTCAAATCACATCTTTCGCAGGAGACGCTCGCCCTCCTTCCTAAAGGAGACGAACAGGTTTCCGTCACGTTCCAAAACAAACTGCTGGAAGAACTTAACAATCTCATCGGCGATAGCGCGCTCACACCCGCCATGCGGCAACATCCCATCCCGCTACCCACATACGCCGAACATTGGCTCTCCAGATCGGATGATTTGATGACCGACGAAGAGAAACAAGGCGTCACCCGCGCCGTCATCGACGTTGCGTTCCCCGAATCCATCCGCCTCCGCAATCCGGGCGCCGTCCCGCTCGTGCCGCCCATCATGCTCGCCGAACCACGCCTCAATTCCACCGCCCTCGACGGCTTCATCAACGGCATCGGCGAAGGCGACAACACGATCTCTCTTACAAAAGACATCCCATGGATCGTCTGGATGCGCGCCATCCTCTTCTGGATTCCGCTGACCGTCGTCGTCTGCCTCGCCGCCACAGGCCTCGCATTGGTTGTCCACCGTCAGTGGGCCACCCATGAACATCTTCCGTATCCGACGATTGAATTCACGCGGATGCTCCTTCCCGAACAGGGCAAAGTCATCAGTAACGTCTTCCGCAACAAGCTTTTCTGGCTTGGACTCATACCGATTCTCGTCATCCATCTCAACAACTGCGCATGCGTCTGGTGGCCGGAATATCTCATTCCTGTTCAGCTCCGCTATTACTTCTGGTCCTTCCTGAAACTCATGCCGACCTATCACCGTTCGGGCATCGGCAACTGGGACCTCTTCAATCCGAACATCATCTTCACCGCCATTGGTTTCGCGTACTTCCTGCCGAAAGACGTCTCGTTCTCTCTCGGCGCGTCGCCGTTCATTTTCGGTTACATCACAGGAACGCTCGCCAAATACGGTGTATCGCTCGGCCCGGTCATGACGCGCCCCACGCTAAACTCCTTCTTCTATGCGGGCGGCTTTCTCGGCATGTTCTGCGTCCTGCTCTACACAGGCCGCCACTACTACATGTCCGTCGCTAAACGCAGCTTCGGTATCCGTAGCGGCGATACCGTCGAACCACATGCCATCTGGGGTTTCCGTGTCTTCCTGCTGAGCGTCGTCGCATTCGTGCTAATCACCGTCCAGACCGGCCTCCAATGGCCCTTCGCCCTCCTCTACGGCGTCGGACTGCTCATCCTGCTGACGGTCTGCAGCCGCCTCATGGCCGAAGCGGGTGTCTTCTTCCTTCATACGAACATCTTCCCATGCGCCATCCTGTGGGGCTTCTTCGGTGTGCAAGCCATTGGCCCTGAACAACTTCTCATCATGGGTATCCTTTCCTGCACAATGTTCGTCGATCCGCGTGAATGCTTCATGCCATTCGCCGTCGAAAGCCTCTGCTTGAACGACCAGCTGAAGACGAAAATCGGTAAAATCGCCATGCTCGGCATCATCGCCATCGTCATCGGCTTCGTCGTCGCCATTCCTGCGACGCTTTATTTCCAATATAAAGAAGGCGCCATCGCCGCAGGCGACGGCTGGTCCTACGGCTCACCGCCCACGATGGCCATCAATTCCAGCCTCTACATCCGCAGCACGATGCAGGCCCAAGGCGCCCTCCCCGCCGTTGACAACCGTTCACCGTGGCAACGTTTTGCCGCCACAACGCCTGTCAAAGAGGCCATGCCATCGTTCATCGCGACGTTTACACTCGTCCTTCTTTTCACCTTCCTCCGTCAGCGACTCCCATGGTGGCCGCTTCATCCCGTCCTCTTCCTGACGATGGGAACGTGGCAAAGTACTTTCCTGGCAGGCTCCTTTGTGTTGGGCTGGATTATCAAACACATCGTCACAAAATACGGCGGTGGACAGCTTTACCAAAAGTTGAAGCCGACGATGGCAGGCTTGGTCGCAGGCGAATTCCTTGCGGGCGTTATCGCGATCATCATCAGCCTCTCCTACTATTTCATCACGGGCGAGCATCCGAAGAGCTTCTCGATTTACCGCTAAAAACCATCGGTAAATTTGCTTTTTTCCGCTCGTGCCTTATCTTATTATAAAGAAAGTTCCAGTAGCTCAGTTGGATAGAGCGATTGCCTCCGGAGCAATAGGTCGTGGGTTCGAACCCCGCCTGGAACGCCAGTTTTAACAGCCTTGCGGACAAGTGTTTGCAAGGCTGTTTTGCTTTATGGAGTTTTTATTTTTGAGCGAGGTGTCATGAAAGACGGAAAACTGAAAGTAGCGTTGGCGGGGCTCGGTTTCGGAAAGGCGTTCGTTCCAATTTGGTGCAAACATCCGGACGTCTATGAAGTGGATATCATCGAACCCAATGAAAAACGCGTCGCCGATTTCCTCAACTACTGGAGCAAATACATCACCATCAACAAATGCTGGAAGTCGTTGGAAGAAGCCTTGGAAGACAGTTCCATCGACGCCGTCCATCTCGTGACGCCCATCCCGCTCCACGCCAAACAGGCCGTCGCTATTTTGAATGCGGGAAAGCACTGTGCATCCACCGTACCGATGGCGACATCGTTGGAAGATATTCAGGCCATCGTCAATGCGCAGCGCAAATCTGGCAAGAACTACATGATGATGGAAACAGCCGTCTATACCTATCCCTTCCTGAAGATCAAACAGGACGTGAAGGACGGCTTGTTCGGCCGAATCCAACTGCTCCGCGGCTGCCATTATCAGGACATGGAAAACTGGCCGCCTTATTGGAAAGGACTGCCACCCATGTGGTACGGAACTCACGCCATTTCAACGTCTTTGGCATTGACGGGATGTCGCGCGTGTGAAGTCCATTGCTACGGTTCAGGCGTCATGCGAGACGACCTCCAGACGCTCTACCACAATCCGTTTCCCGCTGAAACCGCCATCTTCCGCCTTGAAAACCATCCCGCCGCTCTCGAAGTGACGCGCACCCTCTTCCAGACCGCCCGAAGCTACTGCGAAGGACTCTCCGTCTATGGCGAAAAACGCACCATCGACTGGAGCTATGGCGACGGTCCAGACTGCTATGAACTGCTGGATACAAGCAATCCCAAGGCCTATGGCTATCCGACTTATAGAGAGCCATTTAAAGCTCCTGACACAGGCTGGATGCTGCCGAAGGAAATCGCTCCTTTCACCCGTTCCGGCAAATACGACGATTTGAATCCATCAACGACGTTTGAAGTCTCTGGTGGCCACCACGGCTCCCATCCGCATCTCGTCCATGAATTCGCCCGTAGCATCATCGAAAATCGCCACCCCGCCATCGACGTCTTCACCGCCGCCGACTGGACCGCCGCCGGAATCTGCGCCCACAAATCCGCCATGCACAACGGCGCATTGGTGATGATTCCAGATTTTAGGAAGTAATCTGTCGTTTTCTCAATAAAAGAAATATAGCAGACTTTTTAGACAACATTCATTGAAAACGCTAAATAGCATGGTATATTACAAATAACAATCATGATATATATTTACTTCTGAAAAAGAGCCAAACACTACTAATTCTTTATGATATGAGTAGAATCCGCATATAATACGGAGACTTTGACCATGACTGAACAGTCGAAACAGTAGCTACGGGAATTGATTCAAGGCGGAGAAACCTTGACCGTAGAATTCAAGGGTGATTGGAGCGGCAACAAAATGGCTCCAAACAATCCAGGACTGTCAGACAAAGATTTGACAGAGGCATTAATCGCCTTGGCGAATACCGAAGGTGGATTTCTTCTGCTGGGCGTGGAAGATGACGGTAGCCTGACTGATGTGCGTACAAAGCATCAGGATGAAAAGGGGCTTATGGCAATGGTCGCCCACAGAACCACGCCATTCTTGTCTGTCAATGCGATTCTTTGCGATTTGGACGGCCATTCCATAATGCGAATTGAAGTGCTCAAATCCCGTCAATTAGTGGCAACAACAGAAGGGGTGCTTCTACGTCGCCGTCTGAAGGCTGATGGTAAACCAGAAGCAGTACCATTCTATCCCCATGAATTTTTGAGTCGTCAATCCAGCTTTGGTGACATAGACCCTTCCGCCATTGTTTTCGAGGAAATATCCTACAAACAACTTGATGGTATCCAACGGCTACGTTTGCGGCAGATGATTGAGACCTATCATGGCGATGCAACGCTTAAGGAACTTTCTGATGAGGAATTGGATTTGGCACTGCAACTAGTTGTTGAGAAGAATGGCTCACTGCATCCGACAATGACGGGATTGCTGATTCTTGGAACAGAAAAACTGCTTCGACAGTATTTGAATACCTACGAAGTCGCGTTCCAAGTACTTGAAGGAACAGAAGTTAGACGTAATATTTTCTACCGAAAACCATTGCTTGAAACATTTGAGGCTGTCAGGAAAGAGTTCTCCACGTTGATTCGAGAGGAAGAACTGGAAGTCGGCCTCTTCCGTGTGCCTGTGCCTAACTATGATGAACGCGCCTTCCGGGAAGCTTTCGTTAATGCATTGATTCACAGAGACTTCAATCTCCTTGGTGCAGTCATAGTCCAGATTGACAACCATGGATTGACCATCAGCAATCCCGGTAGTTTCATTGATGGAGTGAATATCCACAATCTCCTTGTGGTTCGCCCGCATTCTCGCAATCCTCTGCTGACGGATGTCATCAAACGCATCGGCCTAGCTGAACGCACTGGAAGGGGCATTGATCGTATTTATGAAGGGCTTCTTCGTTATGGCCGTCCTGCACCAGATTATAGTGCTTCGGATGAGACAAGCGTTACGGTTTATTTAAACAATGCTCAAGCAGATTTGGCTTTCATGCGAATGCACATTACCGCAAGTGACAAGCCTATGCCGTTGGATTCGTTGATTATTCTCTCGGCTCTTTTGCATGAAAAGCAATTATCTATTGCCGAACTGCAACTGGAAGTTCAGAAAAATGAGAAAGTCGTCCATTCAGAAATTGAGGAACTTGTGGAACTTGGTTTGATTACCCCTCATGGCAATGGACGTGGGCGTACCTACATGATTAGTGCTGAAATGTATGCCAAAGCAGGGAACAAGTCGGCTTTCGTTCGACAGGCTGGATTTTCCAGAATTCAGCAGGAACAGATGATTCTCAGCTTCATTGATGCTCACGGAAGCATTAAGAGGGGCGATGTCATGGAATTGTGTCATCTTTCGCCAGATCAATCTACACGTCTTTTAACCACAATGAAAGACAAAGAGCTTATTCAACTGCAAAATAGCGGTAAATCATCATATTACATAAAAATGAGAAACGAATGACAGTTATTTTTTCACGTGATTTACACGCGATTTACGTGCGGAATGTTGATTCTTTTGCTGTCCGCGCGTAAACAGCGTGTAAAAAACAAGAATTGGTCATGGAATTATGTTCATGACGTTTATCCGTCTGATGGTTATTGTCCTTCGCCTCAAACGTATAATACGGTTTTGACAATTTTTAGTCATTTGGGTTATGAGGTAGCAAGGGCGTCCCCGCCCTTGGCAAGGCCGAAACGGCCTTGCTGCCTCAAAATTTTATAATTTGCTTTTACAACAGATTACAAAAAATAATAACATATTTTATTTAGCTATTAAAACTAGATTTTTTATGAATAAATCCAACACAAAGCACTACCACTGTTTTCCACATGCGCAGAAAGGACTTCATCTTCACAAAAGAATAGTTAAAAAGAGTGACCAATTAGTCTAAAGAACATCACTATATATTTATATTAAGATAGTTATAATATTTTTGTTTCTTCTATGGTTCCACTGGAAGCAAGAAATTTTCGGGCGACTATTTCCATTTTTGCCAAATAATCGCCCGAAAATCAGGCCTTAAAAACGGGCGACTATTTCCATTTTTGGCAAATAGTCGCCCATAATTTTGAGGAATATATAGTAAGAAAAAGACTAAAATATATATTTTGCAGTAAAAAGGATGATTCATACTTGTTTTATATTTTCGAAATATTTCACTTATACTACATTCTTATGCACTTCATTTTTTATTTTCGCAGGATTTCATTTTGTAATTTTTGGGATGGAATGGACGAGAAAGCCACGAAAGCCGTGCATCTCATGGTAAAGAGCAATCGTCAAAACATGAAAATCAAATGGGCAGAGCTTGCAAAAGGATGGCGGAACCTTACTGTAAGGAATATTCCATAAAGCTTATCCTATAGATAAATCAATGTTTTTCAATGGAGATCAAGACATGATGAAACCGATACTGACAAGTGCGTTGATGCTGATGACGTTGTCGGCGGGTGCGTTCACCGTCACGGAAGCGGGAAAATCTACGGCGGAAATCGTCGTGGATGTGAAAGCTGCGCCACCAATCGTGAAAGCCGCGGAGGAATTGCAGCATTGGATAAAAGAGATTTCCGGAGCAGAACTCAAAATCGCGGAAGCACCATCAGCAGACGTAAAACGCCATATTCGTTTGACTTGCGCATCCGACATTCTCGCAGGTTTTCCAGATGTGGCGGCAAAATTGGCGGGCAATGACGGTTATGCGTTCAAGCAGCGCGGCGACGAGTTATTCGTGCTCGGCAGTGGGCCGAAAGGCGTGCTGAACGGCGCTTATCAGTTGCTTTTCAAGAACACGGACATCATCTGGGCGCGGCCCAATCTTGAGTTCGGAACGCTGTTCACGCCGAATCCGAATCTCGTCTTCAATATGACGGATTTCATCGACACGCCGTATTTCTCCATGCGCGGATGGCAGACACGCTATGGCGCGTCGGAAGACGAATTCATCTGGGCTGTGCGAAATCTCTCCAGCTGGACCAGTTGGTCAACAGGCGTGCGGCAGGCGAACGACGACTACGGCATGATCAAAGAGATGTATTTCGGCCACAACATCACAGGCATGTACATCACGGCGGACAAATACTATCAGTCGCATCCAGAATTCTTTCCTGAAATCAAAGGGAAGCGGGTGGATTTCAACCACGCAAAACGCAGGCCGCAGCTCTGCTTTACGAATCAGGAGATGATTGAATGCTTCAAGAAGGAGTTCGAATACCATGTCTCCCGTCAGCCCGGATGCAAAATCTACGGTATTTTTGCGGAGGACAACTATGAGCTGTGTCAATGCGCCAAATGCCGTGAAGACATTAAGTTAGCTGATGGCCGCGTATTGAAATACGGCGATCCGGATTTCCAATCGACGCGTTTCTTCCAATTTCTCGCGCCAATCGCGGAATTCGCCAAAAAGCGTTTTCCGGACATTCTGATTTCGACTTACGCCTATTTCTTCACGGAAATACCGCCAGCCATCGACGTTCCAGACAACGTCATCATTCTCACCTGTCCCATCTACAAAAACGTAAAATTCCCCATGGCGACGCCGCAGAATGCGGAGACGTTCAACAAGCTCAACGGCTGGCTGAAGAAAACGGACAAGATGATTCTCTACGATTATTTCGGTCTGACGCGCAAATTCCCACGTCCCGTGGATGTTTCTGCGGCGGCGGATTACAAATATCTCTACGAACATGGCGTCCGTTTGACGCATTCCGAAATCATGAGCGACAACTTCCGCAGAACGGATCCCGAAAAAGACCTCGGCATCGCCGTATGGGATTGCAATTCAATCTATTACTGGACCATGTCGCAACTGGTCTGGAATCCTTATCAGGACATCAACGCGCTACGCGACGAATATCTGAAACGCGTCTTCGGCCCTGCGGCGGCGGATGTGAAAGAGTATCTCACCTACACGGAAACCGCATGGCGTGCGTCTTCACAGCCATCTACATGGGCCACCGACGGCGATGTCAGCTGGGCGAAAGTGGCGGAGCTCGGTCTCGTTCCGAAATGCCGCGCAGCATTGGAACGCGCACGCAGCCGTAAACTGTCCGAAAAATCACGCAAGATGTTGGAACGCTTGGCGTTGACGTTTGACGACAATGACACGTTCAAGCTTGATGAAATGAAAGCGAAATGGCTGGCGGATTTCCGTGCGGATCCATCGAAAAAGCAAAACATGGTAATCAATCCAGGCTTTGAGACATTGAAAGAACAAGCGGCCGCGAAAGGCATCGACTGGGTTGGTTCTCCATTTGAAGGATGGAGCTTCTGGAAGCAGTTTGATTACGGAACATATGGCTGTCGTCCAGGCGAAGGCATCGACGGCACCAACGCCGCCTATTTTGAAGGCGCCGCCCATGCGTTCTTCTTGCAAAAATTCAATGTCACGCCCGGTCAGGCCTATCTCTTCCGTTGCAAGGCGAAAACGACAGATCCCGATGATTCCGTTCAGCTTACGGCGCGTTGGCAGAACGAAAAATCCGCATGGGTCTGCGTATCCGACAACCGCGACTTCTACGCAGAAGGTCTCGTGCCGAACAAATGGTTCCAGTATGAAGGCGTCGTCATTGTGCCAAAAGGCGCGGCGCAAATGGTACTGCATCTTGGTTCGCGGCGGAATAAAGGACGCATCCTGTTCGACGATGCAGAAGTGTATCGTCTGAACCAAGCGGAATATCGTGTTCCGCTGAACGATATCCGTACATATGACAATACGGACAACTGGTTTGCGACGCATGAAGACAGCTTCCCAATGAAAGGCGTGGCCGTGGACAATCTGTCGGAATTCTCTACGTCGTTGTGGTTCCGCGTGGCGAAAATGCCCGTGCGGGACATGAACAAGCATCGCGATGTCGCGGCGCTTTACAGCCGCGGCTGGAGTCAGGAGCTCCGCCTCACGCCAGAAGGCACGCTATTGAATCATTATTGCATGACAGATCGCGAAACGTATTTCCCCGGTGCCCCGCGCGTCTTCCGCAACCACTGGATGCATGTCGTCACGACCTTCTCCGTTGAAAAACAAGAGGTTTTGACCTACGTGGACGGCATCAAGCAAGGCGAATACAAAGGAAAGCTCACGCCAATCCGCTCACAGGCCAGAGGCTGCAGATTGATCGTTGGACAGTCGCCTGACCATTGGAATCCCTTCGACGGCGACATCGCGGATCTGCGGTGGTTTGACCACGCCTTGACGGAAACAGAAGTCAAGGCTCTCTTCGCAAAACCGCTGCCTAAAATTGCAAAGCAATTGGAAACTGAGGAAGTCTTTCAGGATTTGCTGAAAATCTATCCTGTCGCAGCACCGTTGGGCGATGGAATGATTCTGCCTGATCAGCAGTTCGATGAAAAGACGGCGATGGCCAAAGAACTGCATGTCACGCTCGCTCCGGGCGAATATGATCCATGCGCCGTGGCCTTGCATGCGCCGACGGAAGACCTCAAAGGCGTTCGAATCATCGTAGGGAAAGAACCCGTAAGTGCTTCTGGTGCCGTTATTCCCGCATCCGCCATCGACATCAAATATGTGCAATGTTGGTATCAGGGTGGCACGGCATGGGAAAGCATCGCTTCCGCCAATGAAACGGCCAAACTCGTGCCCGAACTGCTCGTCAACGATCCGAATCTCGTCACGGTGGATTTCACCAACGGCAACCAATATGTCAAACTCGGCGGCGTGGATGGTGTGACGGCGCGCAACGTCCATGGACGGAAAATCCTCCCCAGTTCGCGGTGGGAGGGACGCCATCCAGTCAGCGACAACAACGACATCCGCGACGCAAAAACGCTCCAGCCGCTCAATTTGAACAAAGGCATGACGCGCGAACTTTTCATCACCGTCCATGCTCCGGAAAACGCCGCTCCAGGCGAATACATCGGCCGGCTGGAATTCCGTCTGGATGCGCCGCTTCTCTGCTCCATCCCGCTGAAAATCACTGTTTTGCCCTTCCAACTCGCCACGCCGCGTCTTGCCCGCGATCTCGCAAAGCCCTTCATTCCATCTCTTTATTATGTCAATGGAATGGCGAAAGAATCCGTGCCCGAACTCAATCCAATGCACCGCACCGCCGAACAGCTCGCCGTCGAACTGGCCGATCTCAAGGCGCATGGCATCGACAATCCGTTCAACTACCAGTTGCAGACCGCTCCATTTGATCTGGAACTACTCCGCAAGATGTTGCGTATGCGCAAGGAAGCAGGCCTTTCCAACCGCCCTGCCTTCCTCTCCGGTCCAGAATCCAATCTCATGAAAGGATACAACGATTCCGATGAAGAAATCGCAGACGTGCGTCAGAAAGTGCGCGACATCATGGCGGTCATTCGCGAAGAATGCGGCCATTCAGATGTGTATT
>JAEEGH010021980.1_pt1 | contig 13128 bp, 6 predicted proteins | sample 9134181 | NCBI WGS metagenome assembly JAEEGH01 (sample SAMN16246544, study PRJNA631951) | gut metagenome | biome: gut microbiome; feature: rumen; material: DP-attached | host: Bos | place: Iran: Karaj | collected 2018-10 | reverse complement strand
CCGAGGCGAGGCAGAACCAGCACCTCGTACTTCGTGCCGTGCGGCAGCGCGAGGCGGCCCTCTTCGTCCACGCCCGCCGTCTCCCGCAGCACCTCGGCGTTGATGAAGTCCCACTGCCTGGTCTTGCCCGGCGGGCAGGCCGGTTCGGGAAGGCCGGTCATCTTCGGCGCGTCCTCGCCGATGAAGAAGGCGATGTCGGCGACGTCCAGGCCCTGCTGGAGCATGTAGTTGCAGCGCTTGATGTAGGCGTTGAGGATGTCCATCTGCCCGAACCACGTGTTGTGGCGGTGGAACTCGTTCCCGAACCACGCCGTGACGCCCGGCTGGCGCTCGTCGGGCTGGTGGATGAAGAGCGTGAGCAGCGTGGCGTTGACGCCTTCCGCGAAGAAGCGGTCGAAGCGCCGCTTCAGGTATCCGGGCGAGCGGCTGAAGGGGCGTCCGCTGGAGGTGTGGGACTCCGCCCACACGCGCCGCTTGCCGTATGTGTGGGCGCAGCTGGAGGCGGCGCGCACTTCCACGTTGCCCGCCCCGCCTTCGCTCCAGAACTCGCCGGAGACTTCGTCGGACTGTCCGCCGTACTGCAGGAACTCGGCCGGGAAGCCCCAGTGCCCGTAGCACTGCAGCCACGTCGTCAGGCCGCGGGCGTTGCTCGCCTCGCGCAGGCCGGCCACGTAGGAGTATGCGACCTCGTCCGCCACGAAGCGCCGCAGGTCCCAGAGGAAACGGCTGGAGTCGCCGCGCCCGCCCACGGACATTCCGAAGAGCGCGGGCAGGTAGGGCGTGGGGTCGTAGCCAAACGACGCCTTGAACTTCGCCGCCATGCCGTCGGTGAAGTTCTGCCCGCCCACCTCGTAGCTGTCCTGCACCGTGTAGTGCATCGCCTTGCGGTGTTCGGGCGGGATGCGGTTCAGGATGTCGCCGAGGTAGGCGTCGAAGTGGGCGGCGACGTGTTCGCGGCTCATCTTGTCCACTTCGTATCCGGTCGCCTCCGGGTTCGCCGGGCGGTTCTGCGTGCCGGTGGGCGCGGCGGCGAAGCGGTAGATCGCCCATCTTCCCGGCGGCACCTTCCAGTCGAGGCGGCCGTCGGCTGCCACCTTGCCGCGCAGCACGATGGCCTTCGACGCGTCAAGGGCGGTTTCCGGCGCCTCCGGCGGGTCGTCCGGCCACATGTAGTCGCGCCAGGCCGGCTGAATGCCTTCGTACATCTTCGCGAGGGACTTCTCGTAGGCATTTGCAACAAGCGGCGCGGCACACACCGCGACTGACGAGAATTCCGCCTGCCCGTGGGACTGGCGCGCCGTCACGCGGAACCGCTTCGCCTCCGTCGGCGCGAATGCCGCCACGAGCGGCGCGTGCTGCGAGAATCCCACGTTCGGCTCGCTTCTCATGCGGCTGAACGACGTCTCGCACAGTTTCTTCCATGAGCCGTCCAGTTCCGCCTCCACGGCCACCTTTCCTGCGAACGTGCCGCCCGTGAACGCGAGTTCGGCCGCCTGCGCCGTGAAAGGAGACGGCGCCTCCAGCTCCACCACGAGCGGCCGGTTGCCGCGCGAACGCAGGGGTTCGCCCGACACGCGGGCCGCAACACGGTCGGCAAAGCCCTTCGGGGCGGGGTATGCGACGGCCACTACGTCGCGCGCGTGTTCTGCCGGCGCGTTCTCGAACTTCGGCGCGGGCAGCGACACGCCGTCGCGCGGACCCTCCACCGTCACGCAGCTCGCGACGACGCGCCGCATGGCCTGCTCCGGCTTCACCCAGGGGCCACCGCTCTGGCTCCAGCCGGGGGAGTTGAACATTCCGAGCTCGATTCCCAGACGGCTCGCGGTCTCGAACGCCGTCGCCACGGCCTTGTACCATTCCGGCGAGAACGTCTTCACGGGGCCGGGCTTGTTCGACAGACTGGGCATGTCCGACCCGATGTCCGAAATGTAGGCGCGGTCGATGCCGGCGCGCTTCATCGCCTCAAGGTCCCGGCGGATTCCGTCGCACGAGATGTTGCCGTTCATCCAGTACCAGAACGTGGCCGTCTGCACCTTGCCGAACGGGTCGGCGAAGGCGCGCGCCAGCTCTTCGCGCGGCGGGTTGAGCGGCTGCTCGTTCGTCCAGGCCGGCATCTTGTGCGTGAAGCGCGCGCGGGGCGCTTCCGCCGCGCATGGGAGCGCCACGAGCCCGGCGAGACACGCCGCCGCAGGTAGAAAAACGGGAACCGCCTTCTTCATTGCATCTTCTCCTTTGTCTTTTCGCGCTATATTGCGATATTGGGCGCACCCTTGCCTTGTTCGCTCCATGCCGCCGCGATAAAGCGGCGGCGGAGTGGGCTCTCACTTGAGCGGGGCGCAGTTGACGTGTGCGGCTATGAGCCTGCGGCGGCACTCCTCGGCACGCGCCGAGAAGCCGGCGAAGTCGCGCTTCCTGGGGTCCGGATACGTCCAAAGCACCTCGGCGACCGCGAATCCTCGCGGCCAGAGCTTCCATTCGAGATCGTAGCGGTAGAACGTGTGCGACGTCCAGTTGCAGCACTGGCCGCCCACGATGTGCTGGCGCGCCTCTTCGTCCACTCCGGCGAGCGGGTCGAACTGATAGACGCGCGCGAGCGGTAGCCAGCCGCCGAAATACATGAACGGATCCTCGGCAAGTCCCTGGCGATAGTCGAAGTACGTGTACGTATGCGGCGTCATCACGACGTCATATCCCTGCCTTGCGGCGGCGGCGCCGGCGCCCTGCACGCGATAGCACATTCCCATCGTGGACTTCGGCAGCAGCGACGTGATCTTCGCCTTGCCTGCGGTGACGTGGCGGTTCTTGGACTCGATGAAGATCTCGTCCCACCCGATGGCGCGTTTTCCCTTCTTGGCAAGATATTCGGTGAAGTGCCGCGTCACCCAGGGCTGGATCTGCTCGATGCCCGTCAATCCCTCGCGTTTGACGAACGCCTGGCATTTCGGGCACTTCTCCCAGAACGTGCGCGGGCACTCGTCGCCGCCGATGTGTATGACCTCGGACGGGAATATCTCGCACACGTGGTCGAGCACCTTCTCGAGGAAGCGTATCGATTCCGGGTTGCCTATGCAGAACACGCCGTCTCCTCCTCCGCCGAAGTTGGACGGGTCGCGCCCGCGCTTGAGGATGTACTGCGGATCGCAGCAGAGCTGCGGATAGGCGCAAAGCGCGCACACGGAATGGCCCGGGAACTCGACCTCGGGCACCACGGTGATGTGGCGCGCCTTCGCGTACTCCACGATCTCCTTCACGTCGTTTGCCGTGTAGATGCCGGGCGACACCTTCTCGCCATGGTACTTGCGGGACTGGCCGGCGACAAGACACTCGCCGCCATATTGCTGCAGTTCGGGATAGCCCGGAATCTCAAGCGTCCAATACTGGTCGTCTATGAGGTGCCAGTGGAGAACGTTGAACTTGAACCACGACATCTGCTCGATTATGTGCATGACGACGTCCTTGCCGAGGAAGTGCCGCGAGTCGTCGATGTGGACGCCGCGCCACCTGAACTTCGGCGAATCCTTGATTTCCAGGCCTGGATAGACCTTGCACTTCTTCTTCGCGTCCCAGCGGCCCATCTGGGAGAGCGTCGTGTTCGCGTAGTACGCGCCCGCGTCGTCCGAATGGCGTATCGTTATGCCGTCAGGCGTGATGGAGATCTCGTATCCCTCCGGCGGGATGCCTGCGGCCTTCACCGTCTTCGGCGGCTTCTGCGCCCAGTGGGCACCGCCCGTCAGCCTCATCTCGCGCGGAGCGGGGATGACGGCCGTGCTTTTAGCGATGTCGTCGTCGAAGAAGGCGCCCGCCTTCGGCGCTTCATCGACAGGAACCTTGTCTATCAGGACGCTGCTGCCGTCCGCAGTCGCGAACCGCAGCGAACCGGACGAGACGAACGTCGTGTTGAACAGGTACGCTGCATGGCCGCGCATGCAGTTGACCGTGAGCCGATGGCCGTTCAGGCCGATTCTGCATCTGCCGTAGCCGCTTCCTATGAAGCCGGAGTCGCACACCTCCATCGAGGAGTCGGCGAGGAGCTTCAGGTTCTGCACCTGAGCGTCGCTGGCGGGATTCGGCCGCGAGTCCCGCAGCAGAAGCCGCCCGCCGTCGAGCACGATGTTCCAGTAGCAGTTGTTGCAGGAGTCCCGCAGGTCGAGCGTCGCGCCGCGTTCGATCAGTATCTCGGTTCCGGGGCGGCCCCAGTTCAGCCGTCTGGCGGGCTCGGAGTTTAGGTCGCCCGCCTTGCATCGGAGCGCGCCCGCCGCCACGAGGGTGCCGCCTCCGTAGCTGTGGCCCATGCACGCCTGGCGGAAGTCGCCCGCGCCCGCCTTGACGAAGCGCAGGGAGCCCGCGAACGACACGTTGGTGTTTACGGCCGAGACGCCCTCCGGCACGTCCACGTACAGCACGCCGCCGCCGGCCGTGTCGGTGATCGTGCCAGCGCCAGCGATGCCGGAAAGCGAGAGGCGGCGTCCCGCCAGGTCGAGCGTCGCGCCGGCCGAGACGGTCACCACGCCCTTGCCGCGCCAGTCGGCATCGGCCTCGAGCTTCGTCGAGGTTGAAACGGAGAATCCGCCTGCGTGCGCCGCAAACACGAAAGCCGCGCCGGCGGCGTGCAGAAACAGTGTCGTTTTCACTTGTCGGTACCTTTAGTGTTCGTCAAAGATGGACGAGATGGATGGTTTTCGCCCCGAAGGGCTCGCCTCAAATTATACCATAAATCCATGTCCCCAGCGAATGAATGCGGAGAGCACTAGGCACTAGGCGCTCTTTATGCTATACTATCCGCCATGGCAGCAGAATTCAGAAAAAATGGCGGCAGGGGTTTTCGCGGAGGCAAGCCTCCGTTCTTCAACAGGCACAAAAAGCGGCGGCATGGCGGTCGCCCTAATCCGCATTTCGGCCTTGCGGAGAAGGACGACGCGCCAAAGGTGCCTCCGCTTCCGACGGATCCTCCGCCCGCCGCATACGAGGCGAATGTCTTTGGCAAGCTCGACTCGCGCCTGCAGTATGCGATCGCGGATGCAGGCTACACCGTCCCCACGCCGATTCAGGAGCAGGCGATACCGCACCTTCTAGAGGGGCGCGACCTGATCGGCTGCGCGCAGACGGGAACGGGCAAGACCGCGGCCTTCATGCTGCCGATACTCAACCGCCTCCTGCTGAGCGGCGGCGAGTGTGCGCCCGGCCATCCGCGCGCGCTCGTTCTCTCGCCCACGCGCGAGCTCGCCGCGCAGACGGCCGAGAACGTGGCCAAGTATTCGAAGTACGCCGGGCTGCCGTTCGCGGTGGTTTTCGGCGGCGTGTCGCAGGTGCCGCAGGTGAAGGCGCTCAAGAAGGGCGCCGAGACGGTTATCGCCACGCCGGGGCGGCTCATGGACCTCATGACGCAGGGCCACGTGTTCCTCGACAAGGTTGAGCTCTTCGTGCTGGACGAGGCCGACCGCATGCTCGACATGGGCTTTCTTCCGGACATCAAGCGCATCATCTCCCAGCTGCCGCCGAACAAGGTGGCCGAAGGCGCCACTGCGAACGGCGTTGAGGGCAAGATGCGCCAGTCGCTGTTCTTCTCGGCCACGCTGTCGCCCGAGATACGCGAGCTTGCCGGCGAGCTTGTGCACGATCCTGTGCAGATCATGATCAGCCCCGAGGCGCCTACGGTGGACAAGATCGACCAGAAGTGCATGCTCGTTGAGAAGGGCAGCAAGGACAGCCTTCTCGTGCATCTTCTCGAATCGCATCCGCAATGGTACCGCGTGATCGTGTTTGCCCGCACGCGCCATGGCGCCGACCGTGTGGAGCGCAAGCTCGGCAAGGCCAACATCGTCGCCGCGGCCATTCACTCCGACAAGACGCAGAACCAGCGCACTCGCGCCCTCAAGAGCTTCAAGGACGGCCGCACGCGCGTTCTGGTGGCCACCGACATCGCAAGCCGCGGCATCGACGTGCCGGATATCGACGTGGTGGTGAACATGGAGCTGCCCATCGAGACGGAGAGCTATGTGCACCGCATCGGCCGCACCGCGCGAGCGGGCGGCAGCGGTACGGCGATCTCGTTCGTCGCGGCCGAGGAGGTGAACCTCCTTCGCGCCGTCGAGCGCTTCATCAAGAAGTCCATTCCGATCGACCGCGAGCAGCCGTTCCACTCCGAGCTCGCGGAGGAGAAGATCGCCGCGCGCAATGCAGGCGGCGGCAAGGGCGGGAAGGTCAGAAAAGGTCCATACGGCCGGCCGGCCGCGCGTGACGACCGCGGCGGCGATGGCGACGGCCAGCCTCCTCCGCCTTGGATTCGCGGCGGGGCGCGCAACAAGAAGGGACAGGCCCGACATCCGGGCTCCCACTTCTGGGGGCGTCCGAAGCAGGGTGGCGGCAAGAAGTTCGTGCATCCGGCAAACGCCAAGCGCCACAAGCGCCCGCGCACCAACTTCGAGGGCCGCGACCAGCCCGACTTCGGCCGCGGCTAGGGGTGTGTCCTTGTTGGGCGGCTGAACGAGGTGCCAAGCATCAGATTCTAGCCTCCATTCGCGATTTTGCCATTTGCGGAAGGCCCGTGTTTATGATAAACTATGGGCCATGAAAAAAATGTGCCTGGCAACAGCTCTTGTAGCATCTATCGCCTGGCTTTCCGTCGCCGCCGAGGCGCCGGAGATGCCGGCTTCACTTCTCGCCGACCCCGCGGCGACAATCGCCGCCGCCGCAAAGGCCACGCGCGAACGCTTCCCTGACGCCGACAGCGTCACAATCGACGATCGCGTGCACACGCGCTTCGAGCCCGACGGCACCGACATCACGTGGGACGACGAATGGGTGAAGGTGCTCACCGAGAAGGGCGTGCGCTCGCATACGGGGATCTCGCTAGACTACAACGAGCGCTACGGCGACGCGGGAATCCTGTGCGTCGAAATCGTGGGCGTGGACGGCAAGGTGCGTCCAGTCGACTTCAAGAAGACGCTCAAGGTGGCCACGGACAACTCGTCCATGGGCGCGAACATCGTCGATCCGCACGACAAGACGCTCTCCTGCACCGTGCCAGGCCTCGAGCCGGGCGAAATCCGCCATGTGCGCTTCTTCCGCCGCACCCGCAAGGCGCGCATGCGCGACACGTGGGCGGACATCAACGTGCTCGAGCAGACGCAGCCCATCGTGGCCACCACCATCACCGTCGACCAGCCCAAGGGACTCCCCGTCCTCCACGCCGTCGTGCGCAACGGAGTGAAGGTCAACGGCAAGGACACCGTCACCCGCGCGCTCGACGCCGATCTCCCCGACGGACGCAAGCTGCTGAAGTGGACCGCGCGCGACGTTCCGCAGGCGTTTCCCGAGCCCAGCATGCCCGCGTTCTCGCGCTGCGTGCAGGGTTTGCGCCTCTCCACCATCAAGGACTGGCCCACTGTGTCGCGCTGGTACTGGGACATCTGCATTCCTCACCTCGCGAAGACCACTCCCGCGATGACGAACGCCGTCGAGAAGATCGTCAAGGGCTGCGCCTCAGAGGAGGCCAAGATACGCGCGCTCTACAAGTTCGTCTCGCAGGAGGTGCGCTACATGGGCCTCACGCTTGAGGACGACGCGCCGGGCTACGAGCCGCACGACGTCAACATCACCTTCGACAACCGCTACGGCGTGTGCCGCGACAAGGCCGCGCTTCTCGTGGCCATGCTGCGCATCGCCGGCGTGAAGGCGTTTCCCGTGCTGATCCACGCGGGCGCCAAGATAGACGTGGAGGCGCCGATGCCGTACTTCAACCACGCGATCGTGGGCGTTGACAGAGGGCTTGGGAAGCAGTATCTGCTGATGGACCCCACCGACGAGTCGTCGAAGGACCTCTGCCCGGCGTATCTCTCGGACAAGTCGTATCTGGTAGCGCGTCCCGAAGGCGAAACGCTGCTCGTCTCGCCGGTGGCGCCCGTCGAGGCGAACATGCTGCGAGTGGAGTCCACAGGCTCCCTCGACGCCGAGGGCACGCTGCTTCTGACGACCTCCTACTCCTTCACCGGCATCAACGACACGTACGTGCGCCACGCCCTGCTGCGCAAGACGCCCGAGGAGCGCCGCCGCTGGTTCGAGGGTGTAGTGCGCAGCATCTCGGCCGGCGCGGAGCTGCTCTCCTTCGAGCTTGAGCCTGCCGACCTGCGCGACACGGACGCGAAGCTCTGCGCGAAGACGATCGCCCGCTTCCCGGGCTTTGTCATGCGCGGCAAGACGCGCGACACGCTGCGCCTGCCCCTCGTCACGGAGAACTTCAACCTCGCGAACAGCATCCTCGGCAGAAGCACGGCCCTCCTGAAGCGCCGCTTCCCGCTTGAGCTGCCGTTCACCGCGGGCGTGGAGGAGAAGGTGCGCGTGGCGCTCAACGAGTCCGTTGGCGAGGCTCTGGTGCTGCCTGGCGCCGTGGATGCGCGCGCTGGCGGCACTAAGGACGCCCCTGCCTACCGCTACACGCGCTCCGTCACGTGCGAAGGCGGCGCGCTTGCCGCCTCGAGCGCTCTCAGGATATCCGGCGTCAACTTCTCGGTGGACGAGTACAAGGCGCTGCGCGCTGCGCGCGAGGAGGCGGAGACCGCCGAGCGCGAAACGCCTTCCTTCGCCGCGCGTTCGAACGAGGACGCGAACATCCGCGTGCGCGAGGAGCGGACGATCACTCACTACACGAGCCCGACCTCGTGGGTGCAGACGAACATCGTGGAGCGCGAAGTGCTCACCTACAAGGGCAAGAAGGACGCGAGCGAGCTGAAGTTCAACTATGCGCCGTGCACGCGCTCGGTGGAGCTGGTGGAGGCGACGGTGAGCAATCCCGACGGCCGATCCTTCAAGGTTTCACCGCACGAGATCAACGAGATGGACGCCTCCTGGGTGGCGTCCGCGCCGCGCTATCCAGCCTCGAAGATACTCGTGGCGAACCTGCCCGGCGTCGAGATCGGCAGCGTGGTGAGGTACGTCGTGGCGCGCGTTGTCACGAACGCCCCTGTGGCGCAGGCGTACTCGTACTCCTTTGGCGACAGGTCGCCGGTGGACTACGAGAGCGTGGAGCTGCACGTGCCGCGCGGGATGCAGTTCAAGGTGGCGAACTCGAAGTTCGTGAAGGACGGAGCTTGCCTCTGGCCGGGCGGCGAGTTCTCGGTGGTCACAAACGCGGCGGGCGAGCGCACTTTCACATGGAAGATGAAGGAGCCGCCGCGCATTCCGAACGAGCCGATGCAGCCATCTCTGGCGCGCTGGCGGCCGACGTTCGCGGTCTCCGCCGCAGACTGGAAGGGCTTCGGGGCGTCGCTGATGAAGCCGCTTGCTGCGGCTCGCGGGCGCGGAAGCGAGGCCGCCGAGGCCAAGGCGAGGGAGCTGGTGAAGGGCTGCAGCACCCCCGAGGAGCGCATCAAGGCGCTTCGCGAGTTCTTTGCGCGCAACCTCAGGGTCGTTGGGCCTGGCCTCTTCGAGATTCCGTTCGACAGAGCCTTCACCGCGCCCGACGTGGTGCTGGCTGAAGGATACGGTTCCGACGCGGACCGCATGAACCTCGCCTACGTGATGATGGAGGCGGTGGGCTTCGACTGCTCGTTCGTGCTGGCCACTTCCGACGCGCACGGTTTCCGCCAGAAGGAGTCTGCGCGGCGCGCCATGCCGCGTCCCACGTCGTTCTCGTCCCTCCTGCTGCGCGCGGAGTGGACCGACGGCTGGGTGCCTTTCCTGCGCAAGTCGCGCACGTTCTGGTACGGCGGCGAGAACGAGTACACTCCTCCAGAGGCGAGCTTCTGGCACGGAGACTCCTTCTACGACCCGCAGCGCGACGAGTTCGGCCGCGTGGAATGCGGCGCCGACTGGGAGCCGCGCACAGAAGGCCTGATGACGCTGAACGTACGGCCGAACGGCGCCGTGGACTTCGCGGTGACGAACCGCACATGGGGCGCTTCCGTGGGCAAGAGCAGGAGGGAGTTCGCCGAGATCCTGCCCGAGCAGCGCGAGCGCGGCTATCAGCAGCTTCTTGGCGAAATCGCCCAGAACGCCACCGCCACGTCTCCGCTCGAGGCCGACGTCAAGGGTTATCCCTTCGAGGTGTCGTTCTCGGCGTATGCGGAGGGATACGCCGTCTCGAAGGGCGACACGATCACGCTCGAAATTCCTGCGTTTCACTCGAACGTTTTCGGCGTGGGCAGCGCCGCGCGCCGCCGTTCGCCCATCTACCTGAGCGGAACGAACAGCGACGTAGACGACTTCGAGATCGTATTCCCCGAGGGATACACCGTGGTGGAGAGCATGCCTTCGTCCTTCACGATATGGAATCCCAAGTCCGCGGAGAAGTGGCTTGAGCACGAGGTGACGCACGAGGTGAAGGACGGCCGCCTGCATGTGCATGTGGTGCGCAAGGGGCGCCGCGCCTCGGCGACGCAGCTCGGCGCGGACTTCTTCCCGTACCTCAAGGGCTGGAACACCCGCGCCGCCTCGCGCGAGGTGCGCACGATCACAGTGAGAAAGATTGGCAGATAAGGAGCAGACGATGAACACGAACGAAATGGACGATTTCGAACTCTTCGGCGGCGAGGCGCCTGTCGAGCAGCCGCGCCAGAAGCCGCAGCAGTCCCAGCAGGGCGGCGCGCCACAGGCCGACCCTTCGCGCGGCTCTCGTTCCACGCTTGCCGAGACCGCCGCCGCGGTGGCTCGCCGCAAGAAGGAGAGCGAGCGCACGGCGCTCATGCACGAGATCATGCTGATAGGCGGCTTCCTCCTGGTGCTTGCCGTCGGCTGGTTCGTGTGGCGCGCCTACATGAACAAGCAGGCCGAGATGGAGAGAATCCGCCACGAATACGAGATGCAGGAGCAGCAGAAGCAGGCGGAGATCGCCAAGGCCCAGCGCGAGGAGGCGTTCGCGCGGCAGGAGAAGCTCCGCAAGGAGAGGGAGGCGAAGGCGCTCGCCCTGAAAAAGGAGGTCGAGGCCCGTCGCGCGGCGGAGAACGCGAAGCGCCTGGAGATGGAGAAGGCAAACGCCGCGAAGCTTCGCATCAAGAGCCTTCTCACGGCGTTCCGCGGCGCGGAGATCGACTACTACAAGAACGCCGTGGACGCGGAGCGTCCCGACAAGGTCGGCGCGGAGGCTCTCTTCGTGTGCCTGATGCCGGGAGGTGGCTCGGGGTACGAGCTCTACGAGGTCCGCACGAAGTCCGACGGCAAGATGGACGCGACGAGGCTCAACGAAAAGGGCAATCCCGATGCGGTTGACGAGAAGACGTTCGGCGACATGCTCAAGTCGGTGCCAAGCCTCATCCTGCGCGACCGCGGGCAGGACTTCACCTCGCGCGGCGACGTGAAGGCGTATCTGCTCGACCCCACCCGCGCCAAGCGCGGTCTGCGCGGCGCTGTGAACATGTGCCCAGCGCCCAGCGCCGACTCCGTGTTCTCGCCGTCGCGCGAGGACTTCGGCGCGCTCTACGACGTGGCCCGCACGCTTGGCTGCTCGAAGACGGCGTTCAAGTACAAGGTCTACGTGCGCGGCGGAGGCCTCTCGGACCCAGTGTTCGTGAAGGAGATGGGCTTCGGCGAGGAGATCGGGCGCGCGGATCTGCGCGATGCGGTGAAGAGGTCGCTTGAGGCCACTAGCCGCGGCAGGCGCGTGGACGACGCTGGCGCCGAGAGCGTGCTTCGCGCCGCGCGGGTCGAGTTCCGCTCGGAGATCGGCGGAAAGGGAGCGCGGTGAAGCAGGCGTACGTCAACGGCGAACTGATCTCGCCCGAGGCGGTCCAGTTCGAGATGGACCGCCTGATGAAGTTCTATCTCGAGCACGGGGTCAAGGCCGAGGAGATCAAGCCGAACCTCGAGAAGCTGCTCGAGCGCGCCCGCGAGCAGGCGATAGGCGCGAAGCTGCTGCTGAAGCGGGCCGAGCAGCTCGACATGCCCGTGCCGGATTCCGAGCTGGACGCCGAGATCGAGAAGATCGTGACGCAGATGGGCGGCCGCGCCAACTTCTCGCGCGCCCTCGCGATGCAGAAGATGAGCGAGGACGAGCTGCGCGCGCAGGTGCGCAAGGGCTGCCGCGTGAACGCGCTCGTGCGCCAGGCGTGCCAGGGCGTGCCAGAGCCCGAGGAGGCCGACGTGGCGGAGTACTTCGCCGCGCACAAGGCCGAGTTCACAACGGAGGATGGCGAGCAGCTCACGCTAGTGGACGTTGCCGACCAGATACGCGACCTGCTGCGCCACGAGGCGAGGGGGCGCGCGGTTGACGCCTTTGTGGCTGAGCTTCGCGAGAAGGCCACGATCGAGTACAAGTGACGGAGAGGCGATGTCGCAGGAATGGAACATCAGAAGCCGCGGCCACGTGTGCACGATATGCCAGAAGCCGCTCGTCGACAAGGCGCCCGTGGTGTCGGTGCTGAAGGAGGCCGAAGGTGGATACGAACGTCTTGACTGCCATCCCGAATGCTGGAAGACCGCTACGCGCGACTGGGAGCCGTTCAGCCTTTGGGAGGGCGTGTACAAGGCGCCGCCTCCGCCTGATGCGCGAAAGGAGCCGCTCAAGAAGGAGACGGCCGACGAGCTTCTGCGCCGTCTCATCTCGCTTGACGACCCGGCGATGAAGAACGTCGTGTACGTGCTTGCGGTCATGCTGGAGCGCTCGAAGATTCTCGTCGAGCGCGACGCGCACGAGCAGGAGGACCGCACCATCATCCGCGTCTATGAACACCGCAAGACGGGCGAGAGCTTCGTGGTGCTTGATCCGCGCCTGAGGCTCGAGAACATCGCCGAGGTGCAGCAGCAAGTGGTGGCGCTCCTTTCCGGCACCAAGACGTTAGGTGAAGTCTCTGAAGCAGCCGATCCCACCACCCAACCACCCACCCAACTACCTGACCACCCAACCACCTAACCACCTAACCACCCAACTACCTAACCACCCAACCACCCAACCACCTAACCACCTAACCACCTAACCACCCAACTACCTAACTATTCCGGAGGGAAGATGACTCAGCTTGAGGCGGCCCGCGAGGGCGTTGTGACAGAGGCCATGAAGACAGTGGCCGCAGACGAGAATGTGAGCGCCGATACGGTCCGCGCCGCGGTGGCGAGCGGCGAGGCGGTGATTCCGCTCAACATCCACCACGCGAACGCGCGTGCGGTGGGAGTGGGGCGGATGTTCACCACGCCGATCAA
>JAEEGH010021976.1_pt1 | contig 13130 bp, 8 predicted proteins | sample 9134181 | NCBI WGS metagenome assembly JAEEGH01 (sample SAMN16246544, study PRJNA631951) | gut metagenome | biome: gut microbiome; feature: rumen; material: DP-attached | host: Bos | place: Iran: Karaj | collected 2018-10 | reverse complement strand
ACGCGGCCACCGCCCGACTGCTCTGGCGGCGCGCGGCGGCCATGTCCGGCAGCATCGGCGCCGCGCTGGAGGCCGAACGCTGGCAGGAGGCCTGGGCGGCCGCCGCCTCCCAGCAGCGCCTCCTCATGCGTGCCAACGCCATGCTCCAGCCGTCGCGCCCCAGCGAGTTCGTCGGCATCTGGGACCACGACGGAACCGGCTGGACGCCCGGCGACTGGCCCTCCACCGCCAAGACCCTCGCGGACCTCGGAGTGACGGCCGTCTTCGCCAACGTCGCCTGGGGCGGATGCGCGCATTTCCCCTCCAAGACCGTCCCGCCCTCCGCCACCTGCCGCCTCTACGGCGACCAGATCGCCGCCGCCCGCGCCGCCACCAAGGCCCACCGCCTCCAGCTCCACGCCTGGGTCGTCCTCTGGAAGCTCGACGGCGCGCCCCCCGAGTTCGTCGCCCGCATGCGCAAGGAAAAACGCATGCTCCTCGACGCCGACGGCAAGGAGACCGGCTGGCTCGACCCCCACGACCTCCGCAACCGCCAGCTCATGAAGGACCTCATCGCCGAAATCGCGCAAAAATATCCCACGCTCGACGGCATCCACCTCGACTACGTCCGCCTCCCCGGGGCCCGCGCCGGCCTCACCGACGCCGCCCGCACCCGCTTCGAGGCCGCCACCGGCAAGAAAGTCGCCAAATGGCCCGCCGACGTCCTCGCTTCCGGCCCCCGCGCCGCCGAATGGCGCTCCTGGCGCACCCGCGACATCACCCGATTCGTCGAAGACGTCCGCGCTCGCCTCGCCCGCGTCGCCCCCGGCATGAAGCTCTCCGCCGCCGTCTACGGCACCACCGACACCCCCGACGGCGGCTCCATCGGCCAATTCTGGCCCCCCTGGCTCGAGCAGAACCTCGTCGACTTCGTCACCCCCATGAACTACACCGAGTCCGAACCCGAATTCGAAAAGCTCATCCGTCGCCAGACCGCCCTGAAAAACGCAAAGAACAAGATCTATCCCGGCATCGGCGCCACCGCCATCGAATCCCGCCTCGACGCCCCACAGGTCGCCCGCCAGATCCTCCTCGCCCGACGCTATGCCTGCCCCGGATTCGTCCTCTTCTCCCTCGGCGCCACCACCCGCGACGAAATCCTCCCCGCCCTCCGCGCCGGCCTCCTCGCCCCGACGCCGTAGGCCAGTGATTTTTCAGCAATAGTGTAGCCATTCCCAGGGAGGGCCGCGCTTCGTCGCGGCCGTGCGCACGGCACGCCTCTGGATCGTCCCTCTTGTGTCCTCCGGGCTCGGCCCGGACAAAGCCGCCCCCCCACTGTGGCTACGGCATTTTGATATGCTCAAGTTGCGTACTTTGATGGTCGCTGCCCCTCAGCCCAGCCGTGGCTGTCCCCCGTCATCGCTCCCAAAAACACGTTTCCATACAATGGAAACCTGTTTTCCGCCCCCCGCGAAACCGTTTTCCATTGTATGGAAGTGTGTTTTGAGTGGCATCCGACCCTGGTCCGCTTTTGAAGCTTCCGACAGAATGCCCCCTCAGACTGCCCTCAATCAACAAATGTAAAAAAGTGAGACTCACTCATTTTGAAAGGCCAGTATTATCGTTTAAAATCGCAAATTCATCAAAAAATGAGTGCAGAAAAATTTTTATAAATTGAATAAAAGTGAGATTCATATTTCAATTCATCTGATAAAACTTTCGATTTTTAGAACGAATATTCATCTATTGAAGTAATTTCCAAAGATCATACCAGTCCCACTATTGTACAATAGTGAGACTGAGTTGAGGGTAAAAAGTGCAAAGAACAAACGAGATTTTCAAAATCTAAATCAGAAATTTACCCCCATTTTTGAGCCCCCAACCGGCCTCCGTCCACGTTTTGCCTTCACGCAATTTCGTTTCCATGCACTGGAAACCTGGTTTCCGCCGGATGGTGCCGGGGCGTATGACCAGGAACGGCCCTATCGCCAGCACCAAGCCTCGACGGCAGCCGGGAAGCTGATGGAGGAGACGGCGGAGGGAGGGGCGGGGTGTCAGCGCCAGAGGGTTTTCACATGGGGGTAGCGGAGGATTTTGCGGTCGGCGGTGACGAGGGTGGCGCGTCGGCGGCGGGCGAGGGCGACAATCAGGCGGTCGGCGGAATCTTGGTGGAAGGGGGGCGGCAGTTCGGCGCTTTCGAGGGCGACGTCGGGGGTGAGGGGAAGGATGGCGAGTCCGGGTGTCCGGGAAGCGCGATTGACCCATTCCCGCGGCGGCATTGAGAGAGGGAGCTTGCCGAGAGCGTATTTCGTTGCGATTTCCCACACTGAAATGGCGGAGACGGCCAGCTGGGAATCAAAGGCCGCGCCATTGATGGCGGAAAGAACGCGTTTGGACAAGACCTCGGGGTGACTCGTCCACCAAAGCCAGGCATTTGTATCGAGCAGAATCACGGCACCGGCTCCTCTTCGTTCTCGCCAAAGACATCCCAGAGGGCGTCCATCGGCTCGTCGAAGTCTTTCGGCAGGGAGAAGGAGTTGTCACGCAATCCGAGCTCGTCGCGCCAGTCACCGGAGGACGGCGTGCGTCCGATGCCGGGGGTGGCCCCTTCTTCTTCGGAATTCGGGGCAAGACGGACAATTCGCACGGCGGGATGTCCGTATTTGGCGATGATGACCGTTTCGCCCCCGAAGCGGACTTCGTCCACGAGGGCGCTGAGGTTCTGGCGGGCTTCGGCGATGTTGAGGGTTTTCATGGCGTGTCCTTTCGTACAACAAATTTTGTACAAGATTCGGCGGACGTCAAGAAAACAATTTTTCCGCAATTATTCGGCTGCAATCGATTGACCCCGACTGCGATCGATTGCAGTCGGGAAGGCGGCTCAGCCGCAGAAGAAGGCGTGGAGGCCGAGGAGGAAGACGGCGAGGATGACGAGGGGGAGGACGTAGGCGAAGTAGGGGCGGAGGAAGGTGGGGAGTCGGGAGCCGCGGCCGGCGTTGGCCTCGGCAAGGAAGGCGTCCCAGCCCCAGCCGAAGCGGTAGCAGCAGAAAAGGGTGTAGATGAGGGCGCCAACGGGCAGGAGGAGGGTCGAAACGATGAAATCTTCGGCGTCGAGGAAGGTCGATTCGCCGCCGAAGGGATGGACGTTGGAAAGCAGGCTCCAACCCAGGGCGCACGGTGTGGACAGGATCAGCAGGGCGATTCCGCAAACGAAAGCGGCGCGGCGGCGTGTCCATCCGGTGATGTCGCGGACGCACGCCAGGATGTTCTCGAAGACGGCCAGCACGGTCGAAAAGGCCGCGAAGGACATGAACACGAAGAAGAGGGCGCCCCAGAAGCGTCCGGCGGACATGGAGGAAAAGACGTTGGGGAGAGTCACGAAGAGAAGTCCGGGGCCGGCGCCGGGCTCGACGTTGTGGGCAAAGCAGGCCGGGATGACGATGAGTCCGGCGCAGAGGGCCACGACGGTGTCGAGGAGCGTCACGCGGAGGGATTCGCCGGCGAGCGCGCGGTCGCGTCCGATGTAGCTACCGAAGATGGCCATGGACCCGATGCCCAGCGACAGCGTGAAGAAGGCCTGGTTCATGGCCTCGCGGACGAGCTGGACCCAGCCGCCGTGCTCGGCGACCGCGGCAGGGTCGGGCACGAGGAAGTATCGGAGTCCGGCGGAGGCCCCCGGCAGCATCAGGCTATGCACCGCCAGCACCGCCATGAGCAGGAGCAGCCCCAGCATGAGCCACTTGGTGACGCGCTCCAGCCCAGCGCGGAGGCCCGCCGCGCAGACGGCGAACCCTGCGACCACCACCAGCGCCATCGGGACCAGCTGCGTGGCGGGCGAGGCCAGGGCGGCGCCGAACCTGGCCCCCACGGCCTCGGGGGACAGCCCCGCGAAGACGCCGCGCGCGGAAAAGACGAAGTAGGACAGCATCCAGCCCGCCACGGTGGTGTAGTACATCATCAGCATGACGTTGCCGACGAGGGAAAGCGCGCCGTGCCAGCGCCAGCCGGGGTGTCCGAGGGCCTGGTAGAGCAGGGCCGGACTGCGGCGGGCGGCGCGGCCCATCGCGAATTCCATGGTCAGGACAGGCAACCCCAGCAGGACGAGAAACGCCAGATAGACCAGCACGAAGCAGGCCCCGCCGTAACGCCCGGCAAGCCAGGGAAAGCGCCAGACATTGCCGATTCCGATGGCGCATCCGGCGGAAAGCAGGATGAAGCCGAGGCGGGTGGCGAGGGTTTCGCGCTTGACGGTTGGGGTGGCGGGAGAAAGGTCGGACATGGGGATTTCCTTGGTTGTGCCGCAAGAGTAGCGCGCGACAGGGGCCGGGAAAAGCGAATAACGGCGGCGCGGAAGACGCAGGGGCGGGACGGCTCAGGGAGAAGATTGAGGTTGCGGGGGGAAAGCGGGGCGGGCTAGGATTGTGGGCGATGAAAGCAGTCGGTTTCATGTTGTGGGTGGTCGGTGTGATGGTCGCGGCCAGTGTCGTCCTCGCCGCTCCGGAGCCCGAGGGCATGGGCGCCGGGGATGAGAGCGGCCATGAGGGGGATGAGCAGGCGTCCTTTGCCGCCCAGATGGTCCTCGTGGGGATGTTCGAGAACAAGCAGGAACCCGGCATGGTCGAAGTCACGGTCCTCGACAAGGAAAGCAACCGCGCCTTCACGCTCCGCATCGGCGAAACCGACGAAAACGGCGTCACGCTCGTCGAGGCCGACTACGAACGGGACGAGGCCATGCTCAGAAAAGGAGACGAGATCGTCATCCTGTCGATGCGCCGCGCCGACCCCGGCGAGGTTCTTTCCAGCAGCGAATGGGAGGATCGGAAGAGGCAGAGGGAGAAACACCGCGTCTCGTATTCGGAACGGCGCGGACGGCGCGAAGCCGCCCGCCCCCGGGAACTGCCCCGGCCCCGTTTTTCCGACGCGGAGCTCGGACGGAAGCTGCACGAGGCCCAGATGGAATCCATCCGGCAAGGGATGAGCGGGGCGGCGGAGCAACCAAGCCGCTGAGAGCGGGCGGGCGGCTGACAGCCGCACCATCAGGAGTGGTTGAGGGGCGCGCGAGGATGCCGCATGCGCCTTAGTCCGGGGCGGGGAGGATGGCGCGGAGGCGGGAGAAGATGGTTTCGAGGAGGGAGTTGGTGAAGGTGAGCGCGCCGGTGGAGGGGTCGGGGGAGAGGGCGTTGGTGGTCCAGTCGACGAGGTTGGTGGAGGAGACGAGCTGGTAGGCGCGGGCGGTGGAGGCGGGGAGGGTCCAGACGACGGAGGTGGGGGTGAGGGAGACGAGGTTCGTAGCGGCGAAGGCGAAGACGGAGGCGGATTCGTCGGGGTCGGTGTCGGCGAGGAATTCCTGCCAGTTGGTGGCGCCGTCGCGGTCGGGGTCGGCGGTGGTGTCTGCGAAGTCGGCGTAGTCGTGTCCGCCGGCTTCGATCCACTGCTGGTAGAGCTCGGCGGGGGTCGGGGGAAGGGGCGCAACGACAACTTCGAAGGCCTGGGTGACGCCGCCGTTGGCGTTGATGGCGGCGACTTGGAAGGTGTTGGTGCCCACGTCGGCGGCGACGGGAACGTAGGTGAGGTGATAGGAATAGGTGTATTCGGTGGCGCTGAAGTAGTCGAAGGTGAAAGTCCCCTGCGCCGTGCTGGAGACGACGCGGAAATCGTAGGGGAGCGGGTCGGCGGCGACGACGATGTTGGTGGTCAGGGTTTCGCCGACGGTGACGGTCGGGGTGTGGAGCCAGCGGGCGATGGCCGGGGTGGAGCCGCTGGCGAAGGTGGTGTAGCTGGCGACGTCGGAGACGGCGGATTCCCAGCCATGGCCTTGCGCGCGGAGGGAGAGGTAGTAGGTGGTGTTGGTCTCGAGGCCGTCGGCGGTGAAGTAGACGATGTTGTCGAAGAGGTTCGTGGGCGCGACGGCGGCGGGGAAGCCTTGGACGGGAGTGGCGACGGCGTCGGACTCGGTGATGTGGAGGTCGTGGATGTTGATGACCTTGGAGGAGGAGTTCTGGAAGCGGAGGATGGCGCCGTCGGGGAGGTCGGAGTCCCAGGCGTTGGTCTTCATGGCGGCGGTGGCGGACACGGGAACGGAGGCGGCGGTGGCGAAGGTGGCCCCGCCGTTGGTGCTGACCTGGATGCTGAGGGCGGAGGAGGAGCCGTAGCCGCCGCCGGAGGAGTAGGCGCGGGCGACGAAGCGGGTCTGGCAGATATTCGAAAACGCGGGGGCCTGGAGCCAGCCGTTCTTGGCGATGGACGCATAGCCCTTGGAGCCGATGCCGGAGGCGCTTCCGTAGTCGAGGATGCCGGTGTTGGAGTAGGTCCAGGTTCCGTTGGCGGTGGTCTGGGTATGGACGCCGCCGGAGGAGGTGCCGCCCCAGCCGGAGGACGAGGAATTGTAGTGGTAGGCCCAGTTGGTGAAGCTCTCGTAGTGGGTGATGCCGGTGCCGCTCTCCTCGAGGGTGTAGAGGGAGAGGACGTAGTTGGTGGCGCCTTCGAGGTTGGTCCAGGCGAGATGGATGGCGTCGGAGGAGAGGCCGTCGAGGAAGAGGGCGGGCGTGGGCAGGTCGTCGGTGGTGAAGAACTGGGTGTCGGAGGTGGCGTCGCCGGCGATGATCCGCCAGTAGTAGAGGGTGGCTGGGGCGAGATTGGTGACGAGGACGGAGACTTCGACGGCGTCGGCGCCGGAGATGGGCGACTCGTCGGCGAGGATCTTGTGGCCGAACGCGGCGGAGGGGCCGTATTCGAAGAGGACGGGGAGAGCGGAGGAGCGGTTGGGAGTGACCTGGCCGATGAGGTAGGCGGAGACGGCGCTTGCGTAGGAGTTGGAAATCGCAATCTCGGGCTCGCCGACGGGCTCCTCGATGATCAGGCTGGCCGGGAAGTCGAAGACGCCGCCCCGGACGGAGGTGTCTGTGGCGACGACCACGCGGGCGGACCAGGTGCCGATCTCGGCCGGCGCATTGGTGGTGACGCCGTCGGCGTTCGCATAGGAGACGGTCCAGCTGGCGGTGGCCGGGGTGACGGCGAAGGTGTTGGTGTGCACCTCGCCGTCGTAGGGGACGACCAGCTCGGAGTCGATGTCCACGTCGGCGTCGGCGCGAACGGTGGAGACGAGGCAGAGGTTGTCGAGCGTGACGGAGGCAGGAGCGGAAGCGTCGAGGCGGAAGCGGAACCGGACGGCGGAGGAGAGGTCGGCGACGGGGATGGCGAAACGCCCGAGGGTGTCGGAGGGCGTGACGTGGCATGCGTAGTCCCAGGTGGCGCCGTCGGCGGAGGTTTCAAGGAGGAGGGCCGGGGCGGAGGAGTCGGTGGCGGCGGCGAAGAAGTAGGCGGCGGAAAGGCCATTGGTGAGGGTGCCGTCGAGGGTCAGCGTGCCGCCGGGCCGGAGGAGGAGGGCCTGGCCGCCGATGCGTAGGTCGGAGTCCATGGCGGAGGTGACGGAGGCGGCGGCGGAGAGCGTCCAGCCCCGTCCGCCATCGCTGAAGGAGGCGGCGCCGGGGGCAACCGATTCGAAAGTGACGAGGAAGGATTCGGTGGTGGCGACGGCGAGTGCGGAGGAGTCGTCATCGTCGCAGGCGTCCCCTGCCCCGTCGAAGTCGGAGTCGATCTGGGCGGGATTGGCGACGTAGGGGCAGTTGTCGATGCCGTTGGGGATGTCATCGCCGTCGATGTCGGCATCGCAGGCGTCGCCGAGGCCGTCGGCGTCGACATCGGCCTGGGTGGAGTTCCAGACGGAGAGGCAGTTGTCCTCGTCGTCAAGGAGGGCGTCTTCGTCGCGGTCGACGCGCACGAGGTTGAGCGCGCCATCGGCCTGGCCGGAGTTGAGGGCTCCCGGGGTCGGAGCGGCGGCGGCCCACTGGGTGACTTTGAGGAGGGCGTTCGTGGCGCGTCCGGCGATAATCCAGGCAGGGGCCTGGAGGGAGCGGGAAGGCGCATCCGGGAGCGGACCGAGGACGTGGAGGTAGTTGGCGACGCCCTGGGCGACGTTGGTGGAGAGGGCGGTGCCGGGCAGGAAGTCGTCCGTGAACGGGGCGGAGGCGGCGGACGGGATCCAGGCGATGGCGTCGATGGCGACACCTCGGTTGTTGAAGAGGACAAGCGCCGCAGGCGTGTCGGTGGCGAGGAAGGCGGAGGCGGCGGCCGCGACCTCGGCGGTAAAGGCGACGGAGGGGGCGGTGGCGGGGCCGACGGCGGCGAAGGCGACGACGTTGCCCCATTCGTCGGCGGCGGTGGCGGCCGGGAGGGCGGAGTTGGACGGGAAAGAGTAGGTCCAGAGCAGCTTGGGAGCGTCCGCGGCGATGTCCCAGTGCTCGACGTACCACCCGGAGAGGTCGAGGCCGGCCGCCCCGGCAAGCTCGAAGAAGGCGGAGGCGCCGGCCTCCGGAGCGACCTCGTTGAAAAGGGCGTAGCGGAGCTTGCCGGCGGCGCTGACGAGGCCGGGGAAGGTATAGGTGTGCTGCGCAGAGTAGACCGGCGAGAGGCCACCGGGGCCGTCAAAGGACACTTCGAGGATGTAGGCAAGGAGGTCGCCGGGGCCGGGGGCGGGCTCGAAGTCTGGGGTGGCGGCCCAGACGGCGGTGTCAGGGACGTTGGCGAGGACGAGGCCGTTGGTGGTCCAGTCCGCGCCATTGAGCGAGAAGTAGGCCCGGGGGACGAGGTTGGAGGCGAGCGCGTTGGGGTAGAGTGTGGCGGTGACCGCGAAGTCGTCGGTGGCGACCGGAGCCACGGGGTCGAGCGCGACGGAGGCGATGGAGACGTCGGCCTCGGAGATGGAGGAGTGGAAGCCCGGCGTCGCGTTGTTGGTGGCGTCGGAGAGGGTCCACTCGTCGGCGGACCAGGTGGTGATGGGCTCGGTGACGCCGGAGACGCGGGTGGCGGTGTTGGAGGCGTAGTACCAGGCCTTGACGCTGCCGTCGGGGTTGATCGCGTTGATGCCGACCGCGCCGTAGACGTCGATGATGGCGCCGGAGGCGTTGCGGAGAACGATGGTGTCGTTGCCGTCGATGTCCTTCAGCCCGTAGCTGATGACATCAGGTGCGTGATCCCAGACCTCGGCCCAGTGGTTGGACGCGACGGTGGCGGAGGCGGTGATCCAGATGGAGCCGCCGGCGGGGATGGTGTTGGTCAGGGGGATGGAGAGGCCGCTGGAGGAAGAGCCGTCGAAATAGACCTCGACCACGTAGTTGGAGACGTTCAGGGGCGCGGCGCCCGTGTTGGAAAGCTCGACGTAGCTGGCGGTCTTGCGCGTGGGGTGGTGGACGACTTCGGAGATGATGGCCACGGGCGAAAGGCCGGCGACGGCGTCGATCATGTGGAAATCACCAAACACCATGAGGTGGTCGAGGCCCTTCTTGCTCTGGGTGAGGTCGGAGCCGATGGCCAGGGTGGAACGCCACGGGCCCGGCTTGGGAAGGCCGGGAGGATCGGTCTCCAGGTCGTTGGCACCCCAGTAGACCTCGCAGCGGGGCGCGCCGTAGGCGGATTGCATGATCTCGGAGGAAAAGAGGATGTAGTCGAGCGTGCGGTGGGCGTTGGTCGGGTAGGTGGTGCGGTCGAACGCCGCCTCCATTCCGGTGCGGTAGGCGTTGGTGACCGGCGCGAGGTCGCCGAACCGTTCGTTGGGATAGGTCTTGTAGGGCAGGACAAAGGACGAGTCCGCGGACCACGGGAAGTCGGCGCCGAGCCTGAACCATGACCCGAAGGCGCTCACGGCGAGACGGTTGGTGAAGTAGGCATAGGTGAAAGAATCATTCTGGGTGCCGGAATTGGCATCGCCGTAGGCGTTGTCGTTGAAGTCCCCCATGATGATGTATTCGACATCGTCCGGCAACTCGCGGTTCAGCCGGCCGACGAACTGACGCCCGCGCCAGGCATTCATGGCCCGCCAGAGGCGTTTCGATTTGTCGCTCGTGCCGGGGGCCGTGTGGACGACGATCACGTGAAGCGGATTGAGCGCCCCGGGCACCGCGACGACGGCGTGCAGCGGCCAGCGGGGGATTTCGGCGGCGGCGGCGTCCTCCGTGTTCTCCTTGACGAGGGTGGAGGAGAGAATCTCGAACTTGCTCATCACGGCCTGGCGGTAGGCGCCCGAATTCATGGCCTCGGTGGAGAGCGCGTAGTAGGGGTAGCCGAGGGCGGCGGCAAGCTCGGGGAGCTTGTCGAAGTCGTTGTTGTTGATCTCGGCAAATCCGACGATGTCGGGCTGGATGCGGTTGATGGCGTCAATCACCTGCCAGTAGTCGTCGGAACGGGAGCCCTCGCTGGCAGAGGCATTGGAACCGGTGTCCAGTCCGTTGAGGATGTTCCAGCTCGCAATGCGGACCTGCACCGCCGACGCCGGAAGCGCGACCAGCAGTACCGCCAACGCCAGAAAGACCAGCCCCGCCGCCAGCAACGACAGCCCTCCCGCGGCGCGGCGACGCGCCGATGCGCCCCGGACGAGGCGGCAGGCGGCCGAAATGCCGCCGGAAAAGGCTATGTGGCGAAAATACTCCACTGTACGGCAAATTATGATTCGCAAACAGGCGGCTGGCAATCACAAACGGGACATGGTGCGGCGGATTTCCGGTATTCCGGTTTTCCGGCATTTCGGCGTCCCTGCGCCCCTGTGTCCCAGACCTCCTCACCCGCCCCCCGCCCCCAAAATGCGCCCACATTTCGCTTGCGGCTTGCAGACAATGGGCAAAAAGGTATGATGGGGAGCGGTCCGCCATGGGTGACGGACCTCGAACAAGGCATAATCACGAACCCCGGAATAGACAGATGAAGAAGGCATTGGCTCTGATGGTGTGCGCCGCGGCGGCGGCGATGGTGTTTGCAGGCTGCACGAAGCAGGACAACGGACAGGCGGCGGCGGACGCGGCCGCGAATCTCACGGACAGCGCGCCGGTCACGTTCGTGCTGGGCCTCGATGACTCGTTCCCGCCCATGGGCTTCCGGGACGACGCCGGCGAGATCATCGGCTATGACATCGACCTCGCCAAGGCCGTCTGCGAAAAGCTCGGCTGGGCCTTCCGCGCGCAGCCCATCGACTGGGACGCCAAGGAGCTCGAGCTCGACTCCGGCAACATCACCTGCATCTGGAACGGCTTCACCCTCACGGACGAGCGCAAGGCCGAAATGTGCTGCACCCCGGCCTACCTCGGCAACGCGCAGGTCGCCGTGGTCCGCGCCGACAGCGGCATCTCCTCGCTGGCCGACCTCGCCGGCCGCTCCGTGGGCACCCAGACGGGCTCCTCGGGCGAGGAATGCGTCAACAAGAACACGCAGTTCAAGGACTCGCTGAAGGAGCTGGTCCTCATCGACAACTACCTCAATGCCTTCATGCAGCTGGAGTCCGGCGCCATCGACGCCATCGTGATGGACGAGATCGTGGCCGCCTATCAGATCGCGAAGTCCGGCAAGAACTTCTCCATCCTGGGCGAGCACCTCGAACCCGAGGAGTACGGCATCGGCTTCCGCAAGGGCAACACCGAGATGCGCGACCAGGTCTGGAACGCCCTGAAGGCCCTGAAGGCCGAGGGCAAGATCGCCGAAATCGACACGAAGTGGTTCGAAGGGGAGCTCTCCATCATCGAGTAGGACTTCCGCAGCCGGGAACCCGCCGTCCGAAATGGGCGGCGGGCTCTTTGAGACGGACTTCCCTGACCTAGGCCCCACGGAACAGTTTTCGCGATGGATTGGCTTTCGACTTTTCTGCATGCGCCCTGGCTCCCGCAGCTGCTGAGCGGGACCTGGGTGACGCTCCAGCTGTTCGCCTGGACCCTCGTGCTGTCGATTCCGCTGTCGATTCCGATCGCCCTGGGCCGGATGTCCAAGTTCTGGCCCCTGCGGCAGCTGGTGAACGTCTATCTTCTGGTCATCCGCGGCACCCCGCTGATGCTCCAGCTGATCTTCGTCTTTTTCGCGCCCTACTACCTCTCCGTCTACCTGGTCAAGCTCGGCGTCATGGACAGCCCGATCCAGACGCCCGACCGCTTCACTGCGGCCATCTTCGCGTTCGTCATCAACTACGCGGCCTACTTCTCCGAGATATTCCGGGGCGGCATCGAGTCGATTCCGCGCGGACAGTACGAGGCCGGACAGGTGCTCGGCTTCACCCGGCCGCAGGTGTTCTTCCGCATCGTCCTCCCGCAGGTGGTCAAGCGCGTGGTGCCGGCCTCCGCCAACGAGGTCATCACGCTCGTCAAGGACACCGCCCTGGCCCAGGTGCTCGGGGTCCTCGAAGTGTTCACCCTGGCCAAGAAGACGGCCTCGTCGAGCGTGTCGGTGATGCCCCTGATCGCCGCCGGCATCATCTACTTCTTCCTGAACTGGATCGTCTCGTGGGTGTTCGTCCGCATCGAAAAGAAACTGGATTACTACCGTTAGCCATGACGACCGGAACCGACCACGAAACTGACAAGCCGGCGCCGCTGATCGATGTGCGGCACCTGACGAAATCCTTCGGCGACCTCACGGTCCTGCGCGACATCTCCTTCACCGTCCACGAAGGCGACGTCGTGACCATCATCGGCCCCTCCGGCGGCGGCAAGTCCACCCTCCTGCGCTGCGTCACCCACCTGGAAAAGGTCACCGGCGGAACCATCCTCATCGGCAAGGACGCCATGGTCCGCGACGGCGTCTACGCCGAAAAGCACGCCCTCCGCCGCATCTGCCTCCGCATGGGCCTCGTCTTCCAGAATTTCAACCTCTTCCCGCATTTTTCCGTTCTCCGCAACATCACCGAGGCGCAAATCCACGTCCTCAAACGTCCCGCCGACCAGGCCCGCACGATCGCGATGTCCCTGCTGGACAAGATGGGCCTCTCCCAGAAGGCCAACGCCTATCCCTTCGAGCTCTCCGGAGGCCAGCAGCAGCGCGTCTCCATCGCCCGCGCCCTGGCCCTGCAGCCCGACATCCTCTTCTTCGACGAACCCACCTCCGCCCTCGACCCCGAGCTCACCGGCGAAATCCTCAAGGTCATCCGCAGCCTCGCCGCCGTCCACATGACCATGGTCATCGTCACCCACGAAATGGCCTTCGCCCGCGACGTCTCCGACCGCACCCTCTTCATCGACGGCGGCCTCATCATCGAAGACGCCCCCTCCCGCCAGCTCTTCGACTCCCCCTCCCAGGACCGCACCAAGGCCTTCCTCTCCCGCATGGCGGAAACGTAGCCA
>JAEEGH010021974.1_pt1 | contig 13130 bp, 10 predicted proteins | sample 9134181 | NCBI WGS metagenome assembly JAEEGH01 (sample SAMN16246544, study PRJNA631951) | gut metagenome | biome: gut microbiome; feature: rumen; material: DP-attached | host: Bos | place: Iran: Karaj | collected 2018-10 | reverse complement strand
CCTTCAAACCCATCCGAGAGACCATTTCAGGGTTACGATTTAGAAACCTAACTCTTTCACCAATCCTCCTAATTTTGCGTAATCCTCATTTTTGACCTTCATCGTTCTTCCCCGTTTTACCTTTATTTTAGGCCGAACTGCGTTAATCTTCCAAAATCGCTTCGCTTTTACAACCTTTTTTCGTAACTTTGCCATCAAAAGATGGCGAAATTACTCTGTCTCGGCAAAAAAAGAAATGAGTTTCTTTGTTCTGCTCTCGTTTTTTCGTAACTTTGCAGCGGAAAGTCGAAAAATAGAGAAATGCAGACCAAAGAAAGAATCGTCAATGTCCTCCTTGCGATGATTGCCGCAGGGCTTCTAGCGATATGCATACTGAGCATCGTGCGGGCTTCATCCTAAATAAGAGATTGAGAAAATAAGCTATTGAAAGAATATGGAAGAGAATATGACCAAACAACGCCTGACCATCAGGATAGGAAATAGCACGTTGTCATTTTCAGCAGTAGATGAAACGGCACCGGCTGCTGTTATCGCTACATTCGAAGATGCTACTAGCCCTATCATCCGTTTTGAGCCTTTTGTGGTGAAGAGCGGTGTGTCTATGGCTGCTAACTTGCGTAATGCTTTCCGGCAGGTAGAACTGGCACAGTTGCCCATAGCCAAAGTGAGGGTGTTGATAGACTCCCCCGTGTTGATGATTCCTGTGGAACTGTTTGAGGAAAGCAAGCTGCCAGATCTTTATCGTCACTCTTTCCCCGACAGCGATCAGGAAACAGTGCATTATAATGTTCTGCCCGATCTCAATGCCGTTGCTGCTTTTTCTGTGAACAAAGACTTGAATACGGTTATTGAAGACCGTTTCAAGAATGCCAATATCATTGCGGCCATTTCACCCGTGTGGCGCCATCTCCATCAGCGTAGCTTCACGGGGGTACGAAATAAGCTTTACGGCTATTTCCATGAGGGACGCCTTGATATTCTCAGTTTCCAGCAGCATCGTTTCAAGTTCTGCAACCAATATGCTGTCAGGCATGGACATGATGCAGTTTACTTCCTGCTCTATGTGTGGAACCAGTTGGCTCTCAATGCCGAGCACGATGAGCTTCATCTCGTAGGTGACCTGCCTGAAGGAGAATGGCTCGTTGAGGAACTGAAGAAATATGTTTCCAAGGTCTATGTCATCAATCCGCAGGCCGATTTCAACAAGGCACCTGCCACCCTTATCCAAGGCATGCCCTACGACCTGATGACATTATATGTGAAAGGAAGGTAATGAGAATCATCACAGGACAATATAAAGGACGACGTTTCGAGGTTCCACGTACGTTCAAGGCCAGGCCTACTACTGACTTTGCCAAGGAGAACATTTTCAATGTGCTTACAGCTTATGTGGATTTCGAAGGCGCTACCGCTCTTGACTTGTTCTCTGGTACAGGAAGCATAGCTTTGGAACTGGTGTCACGCGGTTGTGGACAAGTTGTCAGTGTGGAACTGGATCGTGACCATCACCGCTTTATCCGCCAGTGTGCTGATAAATTAGGACTGGAATCTTCCTCCCTTCAGTGTATCCGTGGTGATGTGTTCCGTTTCTTGAAGAGTTGCAGACAGCAGTTTGACCTTATCTTTGCAGATCCACCCTATGCGCTGAAGGAACTGCCAACGATTCCCGACCTCGTTATGGAGAAGAACATCATGACTCCAGGTGGCGTGTTTGTCTTTGAACACGGCAAGGACCATGAATTCTCCTCGCATCCCTGTTTTGTGGAGCATCGTAGCTATGGCAGTGTCAACTTCAGTCTGTTCAGACATCCAACTTAATTTCCCCATACGCTTTCTCAATAACTATTCGTTTGATTTCCCTTTTTATTATTATCAACTATAACCATTTATGTTCTCAGCATTATTATCAGTAGTCTTAGTCATCAACGAACTGATGGCTTCTAACGCAGGCGAGGTGATGAGTCCTGCCATTAATTTCGACAGCTGGATTGAATTGTATAACCCTGGTGACCAACCCATCAACTTGGGTGGCATGTACTTGAGCGATGACGCAACGAACCTGAAACTATGGCAAATGCCCAGCAATATGGGCACGGTGCCAGCCAAAGGCTATAAAATCATTTGGATGGGTTCTGACGATATCAAAAGTAATCATGCTGCATTCCATCTTGATTGCGATGGCGGTGTAGTCTACCTCAGCGACAAGAGTGGACAGCTGATTCTCAGCCAGGAATATCCTGAGGCCTTGAGCCGTACAGCCTGGGCAAGAAAGACTGATGGTGGAGAAGAATGGGGTTGGACGGCCACACCCACGCCTGAAGCAACTAACAATGCTGCAATATTTGCTGACAAGCGACTGGAAGCACCTGTGGTGGATAAGAATAGTCAGTTGTTCAAGAACTCGCTCAGCATCAAAGTAAACATTCCTGAGGGTACAAAACTGCTTTATACAACCGATGGCAGTATTCCCAGAATAGAGTCACCCTGGAATGAAATGCTCACCAACGGCAGTTTTGAAGGCACCGATGTCATTAACTTCATCTGCCGCGATGGCAATGGAAATGGTGATGAGAGACGCATTAACGATGGTGTTGGATACAATGGCTCACGCGGTATCAAGGTCCACTCCGTGGCCAATGCTCTTAACGATTATACTACTCAGTTCTTCATCCATACACCTGACCATATATGGAAAACCGGTGAGAAATACCGTTTCCACATGTGGGTGAAAGCTGACAAGCCCTGCAAAGTAAATGTACAGGCTCACCGTAAGCCTGGCGACTACATCACCAATGGGCTGTTGGGTGGTTCTATCGATGTTACTACTGAGTGGAAGGAGTTTACTTATGAAGGCACCGTTACTAAACAGCAGGCAGACGAAAAGACCACCGGTGGAGGATGGTGGGAACCTTCTGTCACCACCTACGCCCTGCAGACCATCGCCTTTAACCTGAATGCCATCAAGGATGCTGAAAACAATTTCTACTTCGACGATATCTCTTGGGAGTCTTACGAGGAAGTGTCGAGTAAGGAAAGCAAGGATGGCAAGTTTACGATTTCCAATACAACCAACTACGTGTTCCGACTCTTCCAGGATGACTTCTTGCCCAGTGTCCCTGTGACACGCAGCTATATCAAGACCTCTAACCAGTATACTCTGCCTGTCATCAGCATTGTTGGCGACAAGAAGTTCTTCACCGACCCGAAAATAGGCTTCGACTGTGATGGCGACGGTACCAATGGCAAGACTGGCAATGGACAGAGCACCCCGAAGAACTACAACATGGACTGGGATAGGCCAGCCAACTTCAGCTATCTCAGTCCTGATGGCAAGATGCTGTTCAATCAGGACGTGAACATCTGTGCTTCAGGCGGATATACCCGTTCCCAGAAATTCCGTTCGTTCAAGCTGAAAAGCAACAAGGTGTTCGACGGCCAGAACCGATTCGACTATTCTTTCTTTCCCCAGAAACCCTTTATCCGCAGCAAGACATTGCTGATTCGCAATGGTGGAAATGATGTGTGGAGAAATGGTGCACGTTTCATGGATCCAGCCTTGGAGACCATTATACAGCGATCAGGCATCGACGTCGATGTACAGTCTTACGTACCTATTATAGAATATGTAAATGGTGAACTGAGAGGTGTGTTTAACATGCGAGAGCCCAACAACGACAAATTTGCTTATGCCAACTGGGGCTACGACGATGAGGAACTCGATGCTTTTGAGAACCTCCAGATAAAGAACGGTGACGATATTGTTCTCAAGCGCATCTTCGAATTGGGCAAGCAGGCTACAGATCCTGCTGCTTATGAGGAAATCAAGACCCTGCTCGACATCGATGAGTTCACCAATTATATGGCCGTCACTTTCTTCCTCTACAATGACGACTGGCCCGACAACAATATCAAAGGCTATCGTAGTCGTAATGACGGACGTTATCGCTTTGTCAGCTTCGATCTTGACTATGCCTTCAAAGGATGCTTTGCGGAAAGCGTAGACAACCCCTTCACCAACTTCGAGAAGTTCAAGGATGACAAGACTGCACCAAGAACGAGTTATAACAAAGACATCGTTAATCTCTTCCTGAACCTGCTGAAAAACGATGGGTACAGACGTAAGTTCATCGATACCTTCTGCATTGTGGGAGGTAGTGTCTTTGAGTCTACACGTGCCAATAAGATTGTCGACGAGTTGTTGGCGGTGGTGAAGCCTATGTGCCAACTTATGAGGCAACAGAATATCTATGATGGACATGAACCTGAGCGTTCTGCCAGCACCATCAAGAACGAGCTGAAGGATCGCAGCACCAAGATGACCAACTACATGAAGCAGTTCTCGCCCATGAAACTGAGTGGAACCACCCGGCAAAGTGTCACGCTGAAAACCAATGCTGAAGGTGCACAAATTTTCATAAATGGTATTAACGTGCCTTATGCTGATTTCCAGGGCCATCTCTTTGCTCCTGTCACATTGCGTGCTGAGGCTCCTGCCGGCTATCGGTTTGACGGATGGAAACAGGGTGGGAACGTCATCAGCAGCGAGGCAGAGCTCGTTCTACCCGCAGGCAACTCAGTCAGCCTCTATGCCTCATTTACCAAGCTCACCGATTCAGAACTCAATGACCAAGGTATTACTCCTGTCCGTATCAACGAGGTGAGTGCCGATGATGGTATCTATGTCAATGAGTATTTCAAACGCAAGGACTGGGTAGAGCTTTACAACACCACCTCCGAACCCATCGATGTGGAGGGAATGTATCTTACCGATAACCTCGATAAGCCGAAAAAGTACCAGATCAGCAAGGGCAATACGCAGGCCAGCACCATCATCCCTGCCCACGGCTACCTTGTCGTCTGGTGTGACAAGGAGGAACCACTCAGCCAGTTACATGCCTCTTTCAAAATCGATGCTGAGGGCGATGAATTACAACTTATGGCAGCTGATGAGTCATGGACAGACCGCCTTGCCTATCCTGAACACAAGGCCGACCAAACTGTGGGCCGTTATCCTGATGGAAGCAACCAGGTATATGTCATGAACATACCAACCATTGCCAAGAGCAATGTCATTTCATCCTATGCCGTTGATGCACCGCAGTCTGCTACCGTCGACATCACCGACGTCTTGGCCGATGCCATACAGCCTCTCTCTGTCAGTTGCAAAGGCGATGTTCTCATGATTCATGGAAAAACTGATGAGGCAGATATCCTTCTCGTGAACATTACTAATATGGCGGGTCAGACAGTGGCTACCCACAATGCCGAACTCAACTTCGGTATGGCCACCCTCTCTGTTGCTCAGTTGCCTGCTGGTGTCTACGTAGCAACTGTCACCGGCAGTCTCAACAGCCATGCCACTTGCAAGTTCATCAGGAAATAACTTGCTTCTCTAGCCTTGTGGTCTGAAAAGTACTATGATTGTTAGCGGTTCATCACCTCGCCAGGGAATAGCTACTTCTCTGGCGGGGTTACGGCCTTTCCAGCCTCTTTCCAAGCGATGATTCCGCCTTTCAGGTTCACACACCGATATCCTTCGGCTGCCAGCCGTCCAGCTGCATTGGCTGAGCGACGACCACTTCTGCAATAGATGGCAATTCGTTTGTCTGTAGGTAGTGCAGCCCGGGTCTTCTCAATGAAATCGCTTTGCCCCTGGTCTATGTTGACAGCATTTGCAATATGTCCTTCAGCAAATTCACTGGGGGTACGGACATCAAGCACAATAACACAGGAGTCCTCTATCAGCTCAGAGAACACTTGAACATCAGCATCCTCGAAATTCTTTTGGCCGCAGGCAGTATTCAGACCCAGCATAGCCAGTAAACAAACTAAATAATTCTTCATAATCCTTTATATTATAAAAATTGCCAAGTGCTTGAAAAGCAGCTTGGCAATTAACTTGTTGGGGTACTCGGACTCGAACCAAGAATGACAGGACCAGAATCTGTAGTGTTACCATTACACCATACCCCAAACTAACGGGTGCTATCGGTTCCTCGCCGAATTGCGGGTGCAAAGGTAGCACTTTTTCCTTAATCACCAAAATTTTTCGCCACTTTTTTATAAAAATACTCAATTTTTTTTGTTTTATGCCTGTTTTTCGGATAATAAGATGTAACTTTGCAGTCTGTATTCTACATATTATTAATTAATGGAACAAACGAGACAGTTAGTTGACACAATTACCAAAGGTATACAAGAAAAGAAAGGAAGCAACATTGTTGTAGCCGACCTAAGCGGCATAGATGGCACAATCTGCCGTTATTTCATCATCTGCCAGGGCAATTCACCTTCGCAGGTAGAGGCTATTACTGAGTCGGTAGGTGATTTCGCACGAAAGGAGCTGGGCGAGAAACCAGCTCATGTGGTGGGACTGGAGAATGCCCAGTGGGTTGCTATGGACTACAGCGACGTGTTAGTACATGTGTTCCTGCCTGATGTACGTGAATACTATGACTTGGAAAACTTATGGCAAGATGCCAAACTGACGCGTATTCCCGATCTGGACTGAGTTAGGACGGATAGTTTTGAGAGAAATGGAACAAAATAATCAAAAGAATCAGAAGAATATGAATAGTGGCCAGAACGGCCCTAAGATGAATATGCCCAAGTTCAACATGAACTGGATCTATTTCATCGCAATCATTGCATTGGTTGTGCTCTATATGACTGGAGGCAACGACAGTGTGTCTCGGGTACAGACCGATGCTAACTACAGCGACTTCAAGAAGTTCGTCAGTCAGGGTTATGCCGAGAGTATTGTGGTGAACAAACACCAGAATGTGCTTCGTATGTATGTCAAGCCTGAACATGTGCGTGACGTTTTCAATAAAGGTATCGACCAGACGGGCAAGAACCCCTATCTGAATGTGGAGATAGGAAGCGTTGACCAGGTGGAGCAGTTTGTTGAACAGGCACGTGTCGACAGTACCTTCACAGGAAAGTTCTCTTATGACAATAAGCGGGAGAACGACTTCTTCGGCTCGCTGCTCATGAATATCCTTTTCTTTGGAGGTATTATCATGGTATGGATCTTCATCATGCGCCGCATGGGCGGTGGCAGTGGTGGTATGGGCGGCTTAGGTGGCATGTTCAATGTGGGCAAGTCCAAGGCTGCACTCTATGAAAAAGGTGGCGATCTGGGAATCACCTTCAAAGATGTGGCCGGACAGGCCGGTGCCAAGCAGGAGATGCAGGAGATTGTGGATTTCCTGAAGAATCCTCAGAAATATACCGATCTGGGTGGTAAGATTCCCAAGGGAGCGCTGCTTGTTGGTCCTCCGGGAACAGGTAAGACTCTGCTAGCCAAGGCAGTGGCCGGTGAGGCCGGAGTGCCGTTCTTCTCAATGTCGGGTTCCGACTTTGTGGAGATGTTTGTGGGTGTGGGAGCCAGCCGTGTGCGTGACCTTTTCCAGCAGGCTAAGCAGAAGTCACCCTGTATCATCTTCATCGACGAGATCGATGCTGTGGGCCGTGCCCGTTCCAAGAACCCTGCCATGGGTGGTAATGATGAACGCGAGAACACTTTGAATGCCCTGCTGACGGAGATGGATGGTTTTGGCACCAATAGTGGAATCATTACATTGGCTGCTACCAACCGTGCTGACATGCTCGACTCTGCCTTGCTGCGAGCTGGGCGATTCGACCGCCAGATCCATGTGGACCTGCCCGACCTGAACGAACGCAAGGAAGTGTTTGCCGTACATCTGAAGCCGCTGAAGCTTGACAAAAGCCTTGACGTAGACTTCCTGGCACGTCAGACACCTGGTTTCTCGGGTGCCGACATTGCCAATGTGTGCAATGAAGCAGCCCTCATTGCTGCCCGCCACAATCGCGAGATGGTGGGCAAGCAGGATTTCCTCGATGCCGTGGACCGCATCATCGGCGGACTGGAAAAGAAGACAAAGGTGATGACCGAGCAGGAGAAACGTTCAATAGCCATCCACGAGGCAGGACATGCCACAATCTCGTGGTTCACAGAGTTTGCCAATCCATTGGTCAAGGTGTCGATTGTGCCGCGTGGACAGGCCCTGGGTGCTGCCTGGTATCTGCCTGAGGAACGTGTGCTGCAGACCAAGGAGGCCATGCTCGACGAGATGTGTTCTCTCTTGGGTGGACGTGCTGCTGAGGAACTGTTTGTGGGGCATATTTCTACGGGAGCCATGAACGACCTTGAACGTACCACCAAGCAAGCCTACGGCATGATAGCCTACGCCGGTATGGGCGATAAACTGCCCAACGTGTGTTATTATAACAATCAGGAGTACTCCTTCCAGCGTCCTTACTCTGAGACAACTGCCAAGATTATGGACGATGAGGTGCTCAAGATGATCAATGAGCAATATGAACGTGCCAAGAAAATACTCTCTGAGCATAAAGAGGGTCATGCTCGTCTGGCCCAGCTTCTCGTAGAGCGTGAGGTTATCTTTGCAGAGGATGTTGAGGAGATCTTCGGCAAGCGTCCCTGGACCAGCCGGGCCGAGGAATTGCTTGAGGCCCAGATGCGTGCCGATGCCGAGCGTATGGCAGAGGAGAGAACGAAAGAACTGGAGGCCAAGGCTCAGGAGGAAAAGCAGGAAGAAAAGAAAGAAGAAGCATGAAGAATTTCATCATCAGAACCATCACGGCGGTGTTCTTTGTTGCCGCTATAGTCACCAGTTTTCTGCGTCCTGAAGCCATGGTGCTGCTCTTTGCACTGGTTACGGGCATGACCGTCTGGGAGTTCTGTACGCTTGTGAGCGGTCGCCCAGCCGTTCAGGTGAACCGCTTCATTTGTTCTGTGGCTGCTGTCTACCTGTTCTTTGCTATGGCGGGCTATAATAGCGGACTCACTCCACCTACGGTGTTCATACCCTATCTCGTATCAATCATCTATCTTCTGGTGGCTGAGCTGTACCTGAAGGCTGAGGATCCTGTGAACGATTGGGCCTACACCTTGATGTCGCAACTTTATATCGCATTGCCGTTCTCGCTGCTCAACGTACTTGCTTTCCGTTCCACGGGCAGCAGCATCGTCTATAGCTATCTGGCTCCTCTTTCGGTTTTCGTTTTTCTCTGGATTAATGATGCTGGAGCCTATATCTGTGGCTCTCTGTTAGGGAAGCACAAGCTGTTTCCCCGTATCTCCCCAGGCAAGTCATGGGAAGGAAGCATTGGCGGTGGACTTCTCGTTGTGGCAGCCTGCATCGGTGTATGGTCCCTCACTGAGCACTATGGGGTCAACGACCTCGGGCTTCGTGTGTGGGAATGGGCAGGATTGGGACTCGTCATCGTGATTTTCGGTACGTGGGGAGACCTGGTTGAGAGCCTGTTCAAACGTACGCTCCATATCAAGGACAGCGGCAACATCCTGCCTGGTCACGGTGGCATGCTCGACCGTTTCGACTCCACCCTCTTGGCTGTTCCCGCCTCGGTGATCTATCTCTATACGCTTACGCTGATTTGATGGGATAGCCAATGAGAAGCCGTCTGCCTATGCTCGTCGACTGTTCCCGTATAGGGCTTTGTGTTGTGTTCCTTTTCCCATTTCTGTCATTCGTTATGGTTTCCTGCCATCAGCAGCAGCCTAAATCCTTCTATAATGTACTCACAGAGGAAGATAGCATCGCTATCCGTATGGACACTTCACAGATGATCACCTGCAACAGCCGCCGGCTTCAGATGCGTATCACTCATCCCTCTTTCCTTCACCGGCAGCAGGTGCCTGCAGGCGAGCACTTCGAGCTCTTTATGTTCAACGACATCTCGCTTGTCATAAGGAAGGACACCATCGGTAGCGACATCGATGATATAGTACGCAGCCCCGGTCAGCAGTTCATGGGTATGGGGGCTGAGTTGTTAGCCGCCACCGACCGCTACTCCATACACACAGGCAACGAGGAAGGACTAGACTACTATGCCAAGGTCATTGACGATAGTACTCGTATCGTCACCATCACTTTGCGCTATGACCCTAGTCATGAATACGACGTTCGAAGTCTTCGTCAGTGGATAGAAACCTATGACCCCTTGGCCAATCCATAGGGACACTGGGCTTTTTTTTGCCCTGACTGTCTGCTGTTTGGAAAATAATTCGTAATTTTGCACCCAAATTGAAAAAAGAACAATGTCAAAATAGAAAATCATGATGATGACAGCAAAAGAGATTCGCGACTCGTTTAAGAAGTTTTTCGAGTCGAAACAGCATGCCATAGTGCCTTCGGCACCTATGGTAATCAAGGATGATCCCACCCTGATGTTCACCAATGCCGGTATGAACCAGTGGAAGGATATTATATTAGGTACGCGCGATCCAGAACCGCGTCGTCGGGCCGACACGCAAAAGTGCCTGCGAGTGAGCGGAAAGCACAACGACCTGGAAGAGGTGGGCCACGATACCTATCATCATACCATGTTCGAGATGCTTGGCAACTGGTCGTTTGGCGACTACTTCAAGGAGGGTGCCATTGATATGGCATGGGAGTATCTGGTGGATGTGTTGAAGCTCAATCCCGAGGACCTCTATGTCACGGTGTTCGAGGGTGATCCCAATGAGGGACTCGAGCGTGATGACGAGGCTGCCGGCTACTGGCTGAAGCATGTGCCCGCTGACCATATCATCAATGGCAACAAGCATGACAATTTCTGGGAGATGGGCGATACAGGTCCCTGCGGCCCCTGCTCAGAGATTCATGTTGACAGCCGCACGCCTGAACAGCGTGAAGCCAGCGGAAAGTCTGGTCGCGACCTGGTCAACCAGGACGATCCCCAGGTGATAGAGATATGGAACCTGGTGTTCATGCAATATAATCGCAAGGCTGACGGTTCTTTGGAGAAACTTGCTATGAACGTCATTGATACCGGTATGGGCTTTGAACGACTGGTACGCATGATGCAAGGCAAGCACTCCAACTACGACACCGACGTGTTCCAACCCATCATTCATGCCGAGGAGCAGATGACGGGTTTGAAGTATGTCACCTTTGAGGAAGAGCAAGGAACAGAGAGCCAGGAACAGGAGAACATCAATGTTGCCATGCGTGTCTGCGCCGACCACCTGAGGGCAGTGGCCTTCTCGATTGCCGACGGCCAGTTACCCGGCAATGCCAAGGCAGGCTATGTCATTCGTCGCATCCTGCGTCGTGCTGTTCGCTATGCCTATACTTTCCTCGGCCAGAAAGAAGCTTTCCTTTACAAGCTGCTGCCTACGCTCGTTGAGGAGATGGGCGATGCCTTCCCGGAACTGAAGGCTCAGCAGGCACTCATCGGAAAGGTGATGAAGGAGGAAGAGGATGCTTTCCTCCGTACCCTCGACAAAGGTATCTCCCTGCTCGACAAGGCTATGGAGCAACTGACTGTGGAAGGAAAAACAGAGTTGGATGGCGTTCAGGCATTCCGTCTGTTCGATACCTATGGATTCCCTCTCGATCTGACGGAGCTCATCTGTCGTGAGAACGGATTTACCGTCAATGAAGAGCAGTTCAATGTTGAAATGCAGAAACAGAAGGAACGTGCCCGTAATGCTGCTGCCGTAGAAAACAGCGATTGGGTAGAACTGAAATCCGGCGAGCAGCAGTTCGTCGGGTACGATTTTACAGAGTACGAATGTGAGATCTTGCGCTACCGTAAGGTGACGCAGAAGAAGAACGAGTTCTACGAGTTGGTACTTTCGGCCACGCCTTTCTATGGAGAGATGGGTGGACAGGTAGGCGACTGCGGCGTTCTCGTATCAGAAGACGAGACCATCGAGATTATTGATGCCAAGCGTGAGAACAATCAGACTGTCCACATTGTGAAGCAGTTGCCGAAGAATCTGGAAGCACCTTTCATGGCATGTGTCGATACTGATAAACGCGACAGCAGTGCTGCCAATCACACGGCTACCCACCTGCTCGACTATGCATTGAAGCAGGTGCTGGGCGACCATGTGGAACAGAAGGGCTCATTTGTCAGTCCTAGCACGCTGCGCTTCGACTTCTCTCACTTCCAGAAGGTGACTGATGAAGAACTGCGTCAGGTGGAGCGTTTGGTCAACGACATGATCCGTCAGGACATACCTCTCGATGAACATCGTGAAGTGCCTTTCGAGGAAGCCAAGAAGCTGGGTGCCATTGCCCTCTTCGGCGAGAAGTATGGTGAAAAGGTGCGTGTGGTGCGCTTCGGACCCTCATGCGAGTTCTGTGGTGGTATTCACGCCAAGGCAACTGGTAAGATAGGATTCTTCAAGATTATCTCTGAGAGCAGTGTGGCAGCTGGCATCCGCCGTATCGAGGCCAAGACGGGTAGCGAGTGCGAGGAACTGCTCTACCAATTGGAAGACTCTCTGAAGGCTGTCAGGGCATTCTTCAATAATGCCAAGGATTTGCAGGGTGTCATCAGGAAATACATTGAGGAGCACGATTCCATGAAGAAGGAAATCGAGCAGTTCCAGGCCCAGGCCGTAGAGCGCTATGCCAAGCAGCTTGTTGACAAAGCCCGTGAAATAGACGGTGTGAAGATAGTAACTGCTGTCCTGCCCATGGAACCGTCAGCCGCCAAGGACCTGGCCTTCAAGATCCGGGCCAGTGTCGATGGCTCATTGCTGTGCGTGCTGGGTACCCATTATCAGGATAAGCCCCAGCTTACCATCATGATGAGCGATGATATGGTTTCCGACCATCATCTGAATGCGGGGCAGATGGTTCGTGAAGCAGCCAAACTCATTCAGGGCGGTGGCGGTGGCCAGCCCCATTATGCTCAGGCTGGTGGAAAGAACGCTGATGGCCTCAGTGCTGCTGTCGACAAGGTGGTGGCATTGGCCAATCTGGGATAGGTGTATATGTACCAGGAAACATGAAGAAGCCTCCGTCCACCGATGGACGGAGGCTTCTTCATGCTTCATGATGTGTCATAGCTGGGTTACCTCACTGTCTGTCAGTGACAGACTTTTGATGATAACCTCCAATGGAACACCATTGGCTTTCAGACTCCGTGCATTGGCTAAACGTTCTTCCGCACGTCCTTCCGCACGTCCTTCCGCACGTCCTTCCGCACGTCCTTCCGCACGTCCCTCCAGCTTTCCCTCGCCGCGAGCCGTAACAATCTGGTCTGCCAAGATGACACGGTCGTCGATATAGCGGCGATAGGCTATCTGCTCGTCCCTGCTCATCTTG
>JAEEGH010021972.1_pt1 | contig 13132 bp, 8 predicted proteins | sample 9134181 | NCBI WGS metagenome assembly JAEEGH01 (sample SAMN16246544, study PRJNA631951) | gut metagenome | biome: gut microbiome; feature: rumen; material: DP-attached | host: Bos | place: Iran: Karaj | collected 2018-10 | reverse complement strand
CAGGGTCGCCGCTGGCGACCTCGCCGTATTCGAGATTAAGTGAGGGCACATGAACCGCATACTTGACGAATTGTTCGCGCGGCACCCGGCGCTGGCCGCCTGCAGAGACGACGTCTTCGCCGCGTTCGGCGTTCTTGTCGATGCGTTCCGCGCCGGCGGCAAGGTCCTCGTGTGCGGCAACGGCGGAAGTGCCGCGGACGCCGAGCACATCTGCGGCGAGCTTCTCAAGAAGTTCAAGAGGCATCGCGCCGTTCCGCAGGAAGTCGCGGCGAAGCTGCGGCCAGAGCTCGCGGCGAAGCTGGAAGGGGCATTGCCCGCTGTTTCGCTTGTCTCCATGAGCGGCATAATTACGGCGTTTGCCAACGACGTCTCGTGGGAGACGGCATTTGCGCAGCAGGTTTTGGGGCTTGCGAAGCCAGGCGACGTGCTTATTGCGCTTTCGACGAGCGGCAACAGCGCGAACTGCGTCGCCGCCGCTGAGGTGATGAAGGCCGTCGGCGGAAAGTCCATTGCCTTTACGGGGGCGAACGAATCGCGCCTTTTCCAAGTCTGCGACGTGACGATACGAGTACCCGAAACCGAGACGTACAAGGTTCAGGAACTGCATTTGCCGGTATACCATGCGCTATGCGCGGCAATCGAGGAGGAATTGTTCGGGGAACGGGGAATGGGGAACGTATCCCCCCGAGCGAAGCGAGCCGCGCAAGCGGTCGTTAGAGGGATGTGAACGGAGGCATAGAATGACTGCAGGACTAGACATAGGCGGCACCAAGTGCGCCATATCAACTGGCGAAAGCGCAGACGGCAAGATCAAGATACTTTCCCGCGAGGAATTCCCCACTGCCGGCCTTTCCTGGCAGCAGGTTCTCGAGGAATTCGCCCGCCGGATAGAAGTCCTTACCTCCCCTACAATCGTTTCCCGTTCCCCGTCAACCGTTTCCAGTTCCCTCTCCTCCATCGGGATCAGCTGCGGAGGGCCGCTAGACTCGAAGCGTGGCGTAATCATGTCGCCGCCAAACCTGCCAGGGTGGGACGACGTCCCAGTCGTAAAGTTCTTCGAGGACCGCTTCTATGTGCCGACGGCGGTGCAGATCGACGCAAACGCTTGTGCGCTTGCGGAGTATCTCTACGGTTCGGGGCGCGGCGCGAAGAACATGGTTTTCATGACATTCGGCACGGGCCTTGGCGCGGGAATCATCATGGACGGCAAGCTCTATTCCGGCGCAAACGACAACGCCGGCGAGATCGGGCACATCCGCCTCGCGCCGACGGGTCCGGTCGGCTACAACAAGGCTGGCAGCGCCGAGGGATTCTGCTCTGGCGCGGGAATAGCGCTTCTCGCAAAGATTAGGAAGGGACTCGACATCACGGCGAAGGAACTGTTCGCGCGAGTCCGCGCAGGCGACCCGGACTGCACGGAGGTGTTCCGCGAGTCGGCGGAGAAGCTTGCGACGATTCTCGCGTTCACGATCGACATCCTCAATCCCGAGGTGGTTGCGCTCGGCGGCGTGTTTATGCGCAACGCCGATCTGTTCATGCCGATAGTAGACCCGATCCTCAACCGCGAGGCTCTGCCGCTTGCGAGGAAGGTCTGCCGGATTGTTTCGGCGGAGCTTGGCGAGAACATCGGCGACTATGCCGCGCTTGCGGTGGCCGGGGATGTCGGGTTGAAAAGGTGAAAGGTGGAAAAGTTGAAAAGTTTAAAACGATACACAATGCTTCCGCTTCTTGCGGGGTTCTTCGTGATGGGCTTCGGAGACATCATCGGCACGGTGATGAACCAGGTCAAGGCCGAGTGCGCGGCGAACGCGGACTCGATTTCGTGGCTGATGCCGATATTCGCGTATGTCTGGTTTCTAGTCATTTCCATCCCGACAGGAGTCCTCTCAGGACGCATCGGACGCAAGAACGCAGTCCTCGTATCGCTTGCGGTCACGGTTGCGGCTATGGCCGTTCCGCTTTTCGCAAGCGCGGAGAGGTGGTATCTGTATGTTGTCGCGTTCGCGCTGGTAGGAATAGGCAACACAGTCATCCAGGCAGCTCTCCCCGCGCTTATGTCCAATGTCGTCGAACCTTCGTTACTTGCGAGCCGCATTTCGCTTGGACAATTCGTGAAGGCCGTCTGCGCGGCGCTTACGCCCGTCTTCGTGTATCTCACGGCGACAGCCTTCGGAAACTGGAAGTTGCTCTTTCCGCTCTATGGTGCGTTGACTGTCGCTGCGGCGGCATGGCTGTGGCTGACGAAGATGCCGGACGAACGATGCCAAAACAACTCGCCAACTCACACACGCACCCACCCAACCACTTTTGCCGGCTGTCTTGCGATGCTGAAGGAGCCGTATGTGCTGGCCATGACGGTCGGCATACTGTTCTCCGTAGGTGCCGATGTCGGATTCTCAGTCGCGATACCGGAGTATCTGAAGAACGTCTTCAAGGTCGATGTCGATCTCGCCGGCATGGGCCCGACAGTGTACTTTATCGCAAAAACAGTTGCGGCGTTCGCGGGGGCGGTGGTATTCGCGAAGGTTTCCGCCGCGAAATGTTTTCCGTGGTGCATGGGGCTCGGTCTCGCCGCGACTGCTGCGATTCCTTTCGTCAATTCGCCTTTCGCATTTCTGTCGGTCGTCGCGTTTGTCGCGTTTTTGACGGCCAACAGCTTCGGGATGTGCATGGGCCTTGCAATCGGGCGTTTTCCCGCGAAGGCGAACGAGATTACGTCCCTCATGGTGATGGCGATCGTGGGCGGCGGGATTGTCTCCGCGCTCCTCGGGTTTGCCCAGTCCGTTTTCGGACCTTCAGGCATAGTCGTGACGCTTGGGCTGTGCATCGCATATCTGTTCGCTCTCGGCCTGTTTGCGTCGAGACGGCGCGATTTGGTACAATAGATTCCCATGAAGGGGCACAAAGATATTTTCGAGGCATTGCGGCGCGAGATTCTCGCCGGAAAATACGATTCCGATAGACATCTCCCGAGCGAAGCCGCGCTTTCGCAGCGTTTCGGTGTGTCTCGTCCGACGATAAGCCGCGTGACGCTCGACCTGAAGCGCGAGGGGCTTGTCACGACGCGCAAGGGAGCGCCCACGACAATAACGCGCTATGCGCTCAACGCAACGGGTGCGCTTGGGCTTGTCGTGCCGGGCGAGGGCTATGCGGAAATCTTCAGGCCGCTTGAAAGACGGCTTGAACTGCTCGCCGAACGTGCCGGCTGGGATCTTATTCACGGCGAGATAAAGAGCAGCGACCCGAAGGTCCGTGCGCGCGAAGTGCGGCGTCTTGCGTACCAGTTCTCGAAGGAGCACGTCGCGGGTGTGTTCTTCCAGCCGCTTGAGTTCATCAATGACGCGCCCAGGGCGAGCGAGGAGTCGGTCACGTACTTCGACAAGGCGGGAATCGCTGTCGTCCTTCTCGACTACGACATTGCTCATCCGCCTGCGAGGTCCCGTTACGATGTCGTCGGCATAGACAATGTCGCCGCCGGGCTCGCGATCGGCAGGCACCTCGTCCGTACCGGTGCGAAGCGAATAGCCTTTCTCCACCGCCCCAATGCTGCGCCAACGGTGACTAACCGCATGCGCGGCGTTGCGTCCGCAGTGATCGAGAGCGGCGGGACGTGGTCGTTGAAGGACAATGTCCTCTTTGCCGAGCCGGGAAACCGTCGCGCTGTGGCGAAGTTCCTTGCAAAGGGCGTTCCGGGTGCGTTTGTCGCCGGGAACGATGTTGCCGCAGCGGCTCTTGTCGAGACACTTGTGAAAATAGGCAAAGGCGCGGAGCGGATTCGGCTTGTGGGCTTCGACGACGTTGAGGTTGCGGCAAAGCTCAAGATCACATCGGTTCGCCAGCCGCTCGACGCCATTGCCGAGATTGCGCTTCAGACCCTCGTTTCGCGCATAAAGACTCCCGATCTCCCGCCGCGCACGATTCTTCTCGACGCGGAGCTCGTCGTGCGGTAGAGACGGATGCGGCGCATGAAAATCCTCGCCTAATCTGCAAAGGCAAAATAGGCGAGTTGAGGTATTCATTTTGCCGCGCTTGATTTCGCGTTGTCGCGCTTGATTTCGCGCGTTTGACGCGATACGCCGCGCCGCTTATTTTCAACGGGTGATGATTTTGTGATCATTGCGCTTTGTGTACTGGCGTTGTGGATGTCAGAAAGCAAAATTAGAAAACAACAATAAATGTCAATTGCTTTGCAAATCATAGTGCTTTCAGAGTTTCAGTTTCTGAGATAACAAATTTCTGACAAATAAAGATAATGGGGTCACTCTTGAATTAGTAACAAATAAAAACATGATTGTTATCTGCTGTTCCTTCCGCAAGAATATCAGATATCTGCTCTTTTGGCGAGTGCATAACAAATGAGCAGCAAATGGATTAAAAGTGGTAGTACCTTTCTACGTAGTGCATCGAAAAATGGTAGAATATGACTCAATGGAGTCAAAATACAGAGAAGTGTACGAGACGCTGCTGCAGGAGATGCGCAGCGGCAAGTACAAGAACAGGCGGGACTTTCCGAGCGATGTCGCGCTGACGCGGCGATTTCACTGTTCGCCACAGCCGATCAAGCGCGCGATGGAGCAGCTCCAGCGCGATGGATTTGTGATCCGTTGCCAAGGGCAGGGCACGTTTACGACCGCGCTCGCCCGCAACGCTTCCGGAAAGATCGGCGTAATCGTCCATGCTCCAGACGACGGGCAGCCTGGTTCGTTTATTCCCAAGATGTGCGACGCCCTGACGCGCGTCGGGCGGCGTAACGACTATCAGGTGACCATCGGAAGGCTGTCGGCCAGCAGTCCCGCCGAGTGCGCCCGTCAGATGCAGCTGAAGGCACGTGAGTTTTCGGGGGCGGATGTCGAGGCCGTGGTGCTGCAGCCCGTTCACCTCATACCAGACGCACAGGTCGTGTCCAGGAACATAGTGGACGTCCTCTCGTCACACGGAATCCCCGTGGTGCTGTTCGACTTCGACATCGAGAAGCCGCCGTTCAGAAGTTCATTGGATGTGGTGGGAATCGACAACACGAACGTCGGATATCGCCTCGGCAACCACCTCGTCGACGTCGGGGCGAAGAACATACACTTCCTGATGCGTCCGAACTGGGCGTCTACGGTGTGCAAGCGTCTGCGCGGAGTTGCCTCGGCCGTGTGGGAGCGGCTGGGGACGTGGACCAAGGACAACGTGCTCGAAGCTGAGCCGGACGACGTCGCGGCGCTGAAGCGGCACATAAAGCGCTGCGGTCGCAATCCGCCCGACGCATTTGTCTGCGGCAACGACTCTGCGGCGGTACGCCTGCTGGAGACTTTGCGGTCGATAGGCGTAAGGGTTCCAGAGGATATAATGCTCGCCGGGTTCGACGACGACTGCCATGCGACGAGCTGTAGGCCGACTCTCACGACGATTCGCCAGCCATACGACGAATTGGCCGAAATCCTTTTCCGCACGACGATGGAACGCATAAGGCATCCAAAGTTGCCGCCGCGCGAGATCACGCTTGACGCACCGCTTGCGGTGCGGGAGTCCACTGCGCGGAAGCGCAGCGCAGTCAGAAAATGAGATACATGGCAAGGAAAATCACATTTTGCGGAAACATCATCGTAGATGTTCCACGACATTGCCGTATGTGCGACTGACGCCGTGTGCGCCGACGTAAAGCGAGTGATGAAGACATTCAGGCTGTCGGACTGACGAAACTTGCCGATCTGATTAAAGTGGTACTACCATTTCGCGCATGGTGTCGCAATATGCGATAATATACGCATACACAAAAGGTAGTAGCCATGAAACGATCGGAAGTCAACGCGAACATAAGATGGGCCGAGGGATTCCTCGCCGCCAACAACATCCGTCTGCCGGAGATGGCGTACTGGACGCCGGAGGAATGGGATAGGAACGCCGGCAAAACGGGCGTAGTGCGCAAGGTGATGCTCGGGTGGGACATAACAGACTTCGGGACGGGGGACTTCGCACGCGTCGGCGCGGTGCTCTACACCGTCCGCAACGGACTTCTCGACGACCCGTCCACTGGCGTCCCGTACTGCGAGAAGTACATCGTCATGAAGGAGGGACAGCGACTTCCCAAGCACTACCACGTTTTCAAGACCGAGGACATCATCAACCGGGCAGGCGGCGATCTTCAGGTGTTTCTGTGGAACGCCGACAAGGACGGCAACGAGCTTGCGACGGACGTGCACGTGTTCATGGACGGGATAGAGCATGTCTTCAGGCCTGGCGAAGAGATTGTCGTCCGCAAAGGCTCGTCCATAAGCCTTGCGCCCTACATCGCCCACGTCTTCGGTCCCAAGCCCGGCACGGGCGACCTGATCGTCGGAGAGGTCTCGAAGGTGAACGACGACAATACCGACAACTACTTTCTTGAGCCGACTGCCCGCTTCGCCGAAATCGTCGAAGACGAACCGGCCATCCACCCTCTCTGCAACGAATACTCCAACAGCCGATGAAAGGAATATGCCGTGCGATGGCAAACGAAACTTGTATTTACAACTTTTGCGGGATAGATAGAATATGGTATCATTCAACGCGAAAGGAAGAAGAGTGTGGAACACCAGAAGCGAATAAAGTACATTGCATTTGCCCTCGCCGTGGTGGCAAGTGGCTCGTATGCGGCAACATCCATGTCGCTTGACGGCGAATGGCGGCTGGACTATTTCCCCCAGCCTGACGACGGTGCGGTGCGCGAGGTGGCCGCAGTGCCGTCGAACGCAAAGACGGTCAAGGCGACCGTGCCCGGCAACTGCGAACTTGATCTGGTGAATGCAGGCATCCTTCCGCCCATGGAGGTCGGCCTCAACGTGCTGAAGCTACGCCCGTACGAGGGCTATCAGTGGCTCTATGCCAAGACGTTCGACGCGCCGGCGGTGGACGTGGCGAGCGGCGCGCGCGCTATGCTGGTGTTCGGCGGCATCGACACGCTCGCAGACGTATTCCTCAACGGCGAGAAGATTGGCGAGTCGGAGAACATGCTAATCGAGCGCCGTTTCGACGTGACGCGGCGTCTCAAGAAGGGCGCGAACACCGTGCAGGTGCTGCTCCGCCCGGTGCTTCTCGACGCGCAGTACGCGACCGTAGGCGAGATGGGCGGCCCGAGCGAGCCGGGCGCGGACGGCGAGCGCTACCGCAAGGCGGCGCACATGGGCGGCTGGGACATCTTCCCTCGCGTGTTCGTGCAGGGCCTGTGGCGGAGCGTGTCGCTGGAGATCGAGGATCCCGTGCGCCTGCGCGAATGCGTGTGGGTGATCAAGAACCTCGACGTGGCAAAGCGCAGCGCCGACTTCAAGTTCCGCTCACGCCTCGAGGCGCCATTCTCCGTACTCGACAAGGCGCGCCTCCGCTGCACGCTCTCGCGCGGCGGCCAGGTGCGCGTGAAGGAGGAGCGCCCGGTCGTTACCTACCACCCGATGGTGGACTTCACGCTCTCGAACGCCGACCTCTGGTGGCCGCGCGGCAGCGGCGAGGCGGCGCTCTACGACGCGGTGGCTGAGATCGTGGGGCCGGACGGCACGGTGCTTGCGCGCGATGCGCGCAAGATCGGCGTGCGCACGATTGATCTCGTGCGCGACGACGTGTACGGTCCGGATCGTCCCGGGCAGTTTCTCTTCAAGATCAACGGCGAGCCCATCTACGTGCGCGGCTCCAACTGGGTGCCTCTCGACTCCTTCCACGGACGCGACACGCAGCATCTCATTCCCACGCTCGAGATGTGGGCCGACCTCAACTGCAACATGGTGCGCGTGTGGGGTGGCGGCGTGTACGAGCCCGACGCGTTCTTCGACTGGTGCGACGCTAACGGCGTGATGGTGTGGCAGGACTTCATGACCGGCTGCGGCGTGTTCCCTCAGGACGACGACTACGCCCGCGCGACGCGGGAGGAGGTATTGTCCATAGTTATCCGCCACCGCAACCACCCGTCCCTCGTGCTCTGGAGCGGCAACAACGAGAACGACAGCGCGTTCCACTGGTTCGTGGGCAAGAAGCTCGCCCGCGACCCGAACATGGACCGCAACTCGCGCAGGACGATCCCCGACGTGCTCTTCGAATACGACCTCACACGCCCTTACCTGCCGTCGTCGCCGTACTACTCGCCCGACGTCGCTGCCGGCAAGGCGAAGCCGAGCGAGCACCACCTCTGGGGAGCGCGCGCCTACTACAAGGTGTCGTCCTACACGAACAGCACGTGCTGGTTCGCGAGCGAGATGGGGTACCACGGCTGCCCGAACGTGGCATCCATCAAGAAGATGATGACACCGGGGGCCGTGTATCCGTGGAAGGAGGTGACGGGCGAGGACCCGCACCGCGACTTCCACTGGAACGACGAGTGGCAGATAAAGGCCTGCAACGTCTCCGTCACGCCCGGCGCAATGCGCCATTCGACGCGCAACAACCTCATGACGAACCAGACGAAGATCATGTTCGGGAGCGTGGCTCGCGACCTCGAGACGTTCGTCGAGCAGAGCCAGCTCGTGCAGGCCGAGGCGATGAAGACATTCTGCGAGATGTTCCGCAGCCGCAAGTTCACGCGCTTCAACGGTCTCATCTGGTGGAACGTGCGCGACGGCTGGCCGATCATATCCGACGCGGTCGTGGACTACTACGGCGGCAAGAAGCCGGCGTACTACGCGCTGAAGTCGGTCCAGCACGACCAGCTGGCGATGCTGGGCGACGACCATGTGGCCTGGGCCGTGAACGACCGCCGCTATCCGGTGAAGGGACATGCCACCTATCGCGACAAGGCGTCGGGCAAGGTGCTGCTTGACCTCGACTACGAGGTTGCCGCCAACTCCAAGACGAAGCTCGGAACGGTGCCGTTCTCCGGACAGGGCCTGATCGAGATCGAATACAAGGCCGACGGCGAAGCCCATCGCAACCACTTCCTATACGGCGAGCCGCCGTTCAAGTGGACCGAGGTGAAGGAATGGATGAAGGACACCGTCATCTGGCGCCACGAATAGCAGTCCGCGCTTCGGCACGGCAGCAAAGATGGCGTTCTGGTTTTCAACAAGCAGAGAGAAGGTAGAAGATGAAAAAAACGATGGTTATCGTAGCATGCGCCTTGGCGGCGTGCGCAGGTGCCGCGGCGCCGCAGTGCCGCTATGCGGGCGACGGATTCGACGACGGACGCCCGTCGGTGCGCTGGCGCGGGTTCAACCTGCTCGAGATGTTCATCAAGGGGAAAAATGCGAAGCCGCGCGAGTTCCTCGAGAGCGACTTCCGCATGATGCACGAGTGGGGCTTCAACTTCGCGCGCCTTCCGATGGACTACCGGTTCTGGATCGTGGATGGCGACTGGGAGAAGATCGACGAGTCGTCCGTCGCGTACATCGACCGCGCGATTGTCCTCGGACGGAAATGGGGCGTGCACGTGCAGGTGTGCATGCACCGCTGTCCCGGCTACACCGTGGCGCGTCCGCGCGAAGAACACGACCTCTTCACCGATCCCGAGGCACAGCGCGTCTGCGCCCTCCACTGGGCGTACTTCGCGAAACGCTGGAAGGGCATTCCGAACGAGGCGCTCAGCTTTAACCTCTTCAACGAGCCCCCGGAGATCGCGCCTGAAAAATACGCTTCCGTGGTAAAGTTCCTCGTGGACGCGATCCGCCGCGAGGATCCGACGCGCTTCATCATGCTGGACGGCATCGCGTGGGCACGGCGTCCGCTCAAATCCGCATACGGAATGAAGGGCGTGGGGCAGGCCACGCGCGGCTACGAGCCGGTGAGCGTGAGCCACTACCTGGCGCCCTGGGAGGGTACGCCGAACACGAAGCCGGTGTGGCCGTTCTCGCTCGATGAGCCGGCGGGGACCCTCGTCGGAAGTGACAAGCCCGAACTCTGTGCGCCCTTGGAGGTGGTCAACGTGCCGCCATGCTGCGTGTCCGCACGCTGGAACCGGGTATCGGGACCGGTCAAGGTGCGCTTCACGGCGGACGGCAAGACGGTCGCGGAGTCCGTCTTCGACCCGAAGCCGGGCGAGCCGGACTGGAACGGCGTGAAGTACTATCCCGAATGGAAGATTCACCAGGGATCATACACGGGCGTGACCAAGTTCGACCTGCCGCAGGGCGCGCGGCTCCTCGTGGCGGAGGTCGTGTCCGGCGACTGGATCGACATCGCCTCGCTCGAGTTCACCTCGTACGATGGCCGCACGGCCGAGCTGAAGGTGCGCAAGGAGTGGTCCACGCCGCAGAACTTCCGGCAGGTCTTCGCCGGGTTCTGCGCGCAGGTGCCGTTCGTCTCCGCGGACGCGATGACGCGTCCGCGCCGCTACGCCGACGCGGGGCGCGAGTACCTCTACCGCCGCACGATTGAGCCGTGGGAGGAGGCGCTCGCGAATGGCACGTTCGTGATGGCCGGCGAGTTCGGCGTGTGGAAGATGACGCCGCACGACATCGTGCTGGACGTGTTCGAGGACTACCTCGCCCTCTGGAAGGAGCGCGGCATGGGATGGGCGCTCTGGAACCTCCGCGGCGACTTCGGCGTGCTCGACTCTAATCGCGTGGACGTTGAATACGAGGAGTTCGAGGGTCACAAGCTCGACCGCAGGATGCTCGAGCTCCTCCAGCGTTATTGAGTTTGTTAGAAAGTGGTAAAAAGGTAGTCATTAGAAAATTCAACAGGAGGACATTCGTATGAAAAGATGTGCCATCTCGCTTGCGGCCTGTTCCTGTCTGTGGAACATGATGGCGGTCGCGTGGACCAACGATGCGCAGAAGGCCGTCATCGGTACGCACGAGATCATGACCGTTGACGTGCCGTCGGACGTTGCGTGGGACAAGCCCGGGTTCGTGCAGGGCGTCTTGCGCAAGACAGGCGCGGGCAAGCTGACGCTGCCCGCCGAGAAGTTGTACGGGCAGGGAAGCGTCGAGGTTGTCGAGGGCGAGCTGTCCGTCACCGCCACCGGAGCCGGCAGCGCGGCTGTTGCCGAGCCGGCCATTCTCAACGAGGCGGCGATGTGGCTGGATGCGAATCGCCATCTCGCCGGTGCGGACGGCGCCGCCGCGACTGACCGCGCGGCGATGTGGTACGACGTGCGCGAGACTGACTGGGCGACGGTCGGCGGTTTCTCCACCAACTACATCTATGCGCAGGGGATGGCGAACCTCGCGAAAGACGGCCTCTTGCCCGCATGCGGCACCGACGGGAACGGACGGAAGTACGTCGACTTCGGCGGCTATCAATCCGGCAAGTACATGGTTTGGCGCAAGCCGTCCGGCGGCAAGGCGTGGATACCGATCGCCAATTCGTTCGTCGCCTACAGTCCCAATGGATCGCACGGGCACTACCTGGGTGTGGCGACAGACCGGAGCGAAGACTACAACAAGAGGATGTATTTCGCCGTGAACAAAGGACCTGAATCCGACTCCTTCTTCGCGAACGATTCGCACGCCCTCTATCGGCATCTGCGGTTCGGCCACGTGTTCTGCAATGGCGTCGTCGTGGATCCATACGATACGATCGACAAGACGGCGACGCAGCTGCTGGAGACGGAATCGTACCCGGTCGAAGGATACGCGGAGGCCTTCTTCAATTGCCGGAACTACCAGGCAAGTGCAGGATCTGGATCGGCGGGCGACCGCGTGGGCGGAGGGCGTCTGCACGAGGTGCTGATCTTCACCAACCGCATCTCGGAGATCGACCGCGTCCTCGTGGAGCAGTACCTGCTGCGGAAGTGGGTCAAGTCGTCGGGCTACGCCATCCCGCCGAAGTTCCGCATTATGCGCGGTGCGACGCTGACGCTCGACGGTCGGCTCGAGACGTCCGTGAAGTCTGAAGGCCTGCTTCGGCGTACCGGAGCCGCGGCGACCTCGTTCGACGCGGTGACGACGGACGTCTATGCCGGCATCGGCGGGGCGGTCGTTCTTGACGCGGGCGCGACCGTCTCTAACAAGTTCGGCGCGGCCATAGCGCCGCAAGACGGCAAGACGTATGCCGTCGATGGCTGGAACACGGTGTCCGTCTCGGATGGCACGGCCGGGATAATCGGCAAGACCGGGACTGGGACGTTGGCGCTGGCGGAACTCGGCTCGGCCGCGACGCTGGCGGTGTCGGAGGGGCAGGCCGCCATACGGGCGGTCGCAACGAATGCGGCGGTGTCGCTGAGCGGAAACTGCCTGACCGACGGCGGGTTTGAGGGAATCTATACCGGAGAAGTATTTCAGGACTACACGACCGACACATCGATAGGAGCCTGGACGGTGGCGAATTATTGTTCTAAAGGCGCCACGCGTCTCTGCTACAAGACGGGGTGGTCGCCCTTGTGGAAAGACCAAGGATCAGATCCGAAGTATATACTTGGTACACCCGAAGGATCGTATTACCTGCTGCTGAAGAACGGTGGCGGCGTCAAGCAAACCGTCGCCTTGCCGAAGGCGGGCCGCTACGAGGTCACGATGCGTACCTATCCTAGAAGCGACCTTCTAAAATATGTCGCATTTGCGCGTCTGTACATGGACGATGTCCTCATCGGTACGGCGCAAAGTCTGGCACAGCAACTTGATTGGGACTGCATCCGGTTCGAAACGCCTTGGCTGGAGGCGGGACCGCACGTCTTTCGGATGGCCAGCGAGGTGACGGAGGACCTGGCGATCGCCATCGACGACGTGCAGCTGCGGTGGCTGGATGACACGCAGTCCGTCGCCGCGCTCAAGAACGGCAACTTCGAGGATGCCGACTGGGTGGCGGGTTCTGCAGGAATTCTCCCGGACGTAACGGCTCAGGAGGCGATCAGCTTCACAATCCAGACGAACACTGCCCTGCCATCCGCCTTCCTGACCGGATGGACGGCAAACGGGACGGTGTCCCTGCTTCGCGGGCACCCTTATTCCAAATCGAAATTCGCCAGTCCCGTGAACGGCACGGGCTGCATCTGCGCATTTCTCCAGACCGGCGCATCGGTGCGCCAGACCGTGACGATTCCCGAGAATGGTCTCTATGTCCTCTCTGCCGCCGTCGCGAACTACGCGACGAACGGCCTCGGCGCGGCGAACGGCCTCGCCCCTGGGACGGACAGTTCTGCCAATATATCCGATTATGCATATACGAGCGGCAAAATTCAGCTCACGCTCGGCGAAACGAGCGAGACCATTTCATTCGGGGCCTGGTCGCTTCGGCGCAAGAGAATGTC
>JAEEGH010021961.1_pt1 | contig 13137 bp, 8 predicted proteins | sample 9134181 | NCBI WGS metagenome assembly JAEEGH01 (sample SAMN16246544, study PRJNA631951) | gut metagenome | biome: gut microbiome; feature: rumen; material: DP-attached | host: Bos | place: Iran: Karaj | collected 2018-10 | reverse complement strand
CCGTCTATCGATGTGAACAATGGGGTGGTAATCAATCTCGGCTCTATTGTTATCAAGCCTTATTTGCAGTTTGGCGCGTCGCTTGCCGATGTAGAGGCATATATGAAGGCGAATTACCCCGACTACAAAGCCGAGGACACCGAAGCGCTGCAAAGCTACACGTGGGAAAACGTCACACACTATTATAGGTTGTACGTCAACGGCAACCGTTCCGTCATCTTCTACTTCGCCAATGCCGACGGCAGCAACTTCAACAACGTTGCCTACTGCTACTCCTTCCCCATGTCGCTTGAGCCGGCAATGGCCGAGCTGGAGCGCAACGGCTTCGTGTACAAGGGCGAACTCAAGTTCGACGACCCCAGTGCTGCCGACGTCGACCACATGTACCTCTCTGCCGATGAGTCCATCGAGGTGCAGCTTTGCTCGTGGGAGAAGGACGGCGGCAAATGGGCCATCAGTTTCCAGCCCTTAGACAAGAACGACTTGAACCATGTAGAGTGGGATCCCAAGTATAATGTCTTCCCCTACACCCACGAGGGACAAACACTGTACTATAGACTGAAGACCGATGCCCTTACCAACCAGACGTATGCTATCTGCAGCTATCCTACATTGACCCCTACTACCGTAGAAACCTTATGGGACGGCTACGAGAAGCCTGTGGGCGATGTGGAGATACCCGGCACCGTAGCGTATGACGGACAGAGCTATCCCGTTCTTGACGTAGGTCGCTGTGCATTTGCCTATTGCGACGGGATAACCAGCGTCACCATACCCGAAGGCGTGTTCAAACTGGGCAACGCAGCTTTCTATAACTGTTTGGGTCTGCAGACAATAACCCTCCCCGATGGTCTCACTGTCATAGACGACAATGCTTTCGACTTCTGCGCCAGCCTTCATTCGATAACCCTCCCTGGCAGTCTGGCCACCCTGGGCAACTCCGCTTTCGGTTATTGCGAATCCCTTCAGCAAATAACCATCCCCGGCAGCGTGAGCACCATCGGCGAATACGCCTTCAACAATTGCCACAGCCTGCAGAACGTCACCCTCGGCGAGGGAGTGGAGACGATAGGCCAGTGTGCTTTCCGCGAATGTGGCAGCCTCACCGACATCAACTACCCATCCTCACTGCGGGTGATTGGGGACTACGCCTTCCAGTACGACAGCGCGTTGGCCAGCCCGGTGCTGCTCCCCGAGGGCTTCACCACGCTGGGACAAGTGGCCTTCGGCGACTGCGTGAGCCTGCGCTATGCGTCGCTGCCCTCGACCCTTAACAGCCTCGGCGATTGGGCCTTCGCCGTCTGCGAGCTCGACACCCTGATCGTGGCCTCTTCCGAGCCTCCCGCACTCCCTGAGAACACCTTCTCCTCCTACAACACCGTCCTCTATGTCCCCGTCGGCAGCGCCGAGGCCTACCGCCAGCATCCCGTCTGGAGCCTTTTCACCAACATCGTCGAGGGTACTGCTACTAGCCATTGACGGGACTAAGGCCGAGGACATCGAGAATGGCACATGGTACTCGCCCAACGGCTACCGTCTCTCAGGCAAGCCCGCCGCCAAGGGCATGTATATTTATAAAGGTAAGAAACAAATCATCAAGTAAACTGCGATTATGAAAAAGTTTATGATGACCATTGCAGCCGTCTTTTGCTGCTGGGTGGCGCTCTACGCCCAACAACTGACAGAGCAGCAGGCGATGGAACGCGCCCTGAAGTACATGAACAGCGGAAAGTCATCGGCCAACGCCCGACGGATGGCCGCGCCCGCCCTCTGGGGCAGCAAGGCGCTCACGCCCGCCACGACGGAGGCGACGAAAATCTATGCGTTCAACATCGAGGGTGGCGGCTATGTCATCGCCTCGGGCGACAAGCGCACCCTGCCCGTGCTGGGCTACAGCACCACGGGCAGCATCGGCTGGGAACAGATGCCGGAGAACATGCGCTCGTGGCTGAAGCAGTATGACAAGGCCATCGCCACGCTCGCGGGCCGCACCGACTTCGAGGACGGCGAACAGACCGCCACGATGCCGTATGGCCAAGGCACGGCCCGAAAGTCGCGCCGCGCCGAGCGCGTGGCCGTGGAGCCGCTCATCAAGACCCACTGGGACCAGGGCGAGCCGTACTGGAACCAGGTGCCGACATACCAAGGCGCCGACCCGAACGTCAGAGGCAAGCAGTGCTACGTGGGCTGCGTGGCCACGGCCATGGCGCAGGTGATGAACTACTGGCAGTGGCCGGAGACGGTGCCCGACGGACTGCCGGCGTATGACTACGAAACCGAGTACAACGGCACCACGAAGACGTGGCACCTCGGCGCCCTGCCCCCGACGTGGTTCGACTGGAACAACATGGCCGACGACTATAGCTACCGCGCTGAGAATGACTATATCCGCTTAGAGACCACCGAGGCGCAGGACAAGGCCGTGGCCACGCTGATGCGCTACTGCGGACAGTCGGTCAAGATGGATTATGGCCCACGCGAGTTAGGCGGCTCTGGTGCAAATAGCGCTAATGTTGCCAAAGCCCTCGTCAACTACTTCGACTACAACGCCGCACAACACATCTTTCACCATTTCTTCGGCATCGACGAATGGGAGGGCATTGTCTATGGCGAGTTGGCCGCAGGGCGCCCGATGGTCTATTGCGGTGCCAGCGACTCAGGCGGTCATGCCTTCGTGTGCGACGGCTACGACGGCAACGGCCTGTTCCACATCAACTGGGGCTGGAGCGGCCTCGACGACGGCTATTTCTCGCTCGCCGTGCTCAACCCCTATAACAATACCAGCGCGGGCAGCGGCAGCAGTGGCATCGGCTTTTGCATCGGCGAGGAAGCCATCATCTACACCGACCCGAAGATGGAGCCGCAACCCACTCTGCACGGAGATTACGACACCATGTTCTACCAGTACATTCCCATCCGATTATTCGAGGACAATGTCGCTGTGTTTTACTATTCATTCTTTGAAACCTACAACGAAGTGGCCGACAATGCCTTGGGTACCATCGACGACGACGGCACGCTGCACCCCCTGTTCATGGTTGACCCGAACGACAGCATCGTCTATTCGTATGAGGTTTACGAATACAACATATTCCCGGTGCAGATAGATCCGTCGTACTTCACCCCCGGACAGGTTGTGACGCTCTATCCCATGCTGCGCTTCCGCCATCCAGGCGAGGAGTGGCACTTGGTGCCCCCGATGGAGCAGAACCTGACCGTGGGTCGTAACGAGCAGGGCGAGTTCTTCATGCGCTCGAACTTCAAAGAAAACGACATGCAACTGTCAGGCATCGGCATCACCTCTGGCACTGGCAGGTTAGACGAGCGGAGTGACATCACCGTCCGCGTCCGCAACAACGAGGAGTCGGACTACATCAACAGTCTCTATCTCGTACCTGTCTATCTCGGCCACATCACGCCAAAGGAATACGGCACGGCCCCCGCGCTGGAATATGGCGCAAAGATGCAATGCGGCGCCTACATCCCGGCCAATGGCGAGGCCGACGTCACTTTCAGCTTCGTACCCGAATACGGCGGCACCGTCGTCTTCTGTGCCTACACCGAGAACCAATATATCGGCGAACTGCCCCTGGTGCTGAACAATGACACGCTCACCAACTACAATGACTACGTGGAGAACAAGAGCTACCTCTCGCGCGACGGCGACCAGTGGATATGGAACGTGGAACTGGCCGACCGCATCGGCGCGAAGATGCTGCACTGGATACCGTCCGACAGCCTCTTCCTGCACATCGCATGCAAGGTCAACAATGACATGGTACAGAGGCTGATGTTGAAGGAGGAACTGCACGACTATCTCCTTGCCCTGCCCGACAGCATCGGCAGCGGCGAGTACACCTTCAAATACCAGTTGCCCATCGACCTGAGTCAGCCCGGCGACTACTACCTCGACTCCTACATCGCCTATATTGTCAATGACGAACGCGTCGGGTATTCCTGCGTCGCGATGTATAGCTTCACCATCGACGACCCTAACACCACAGGCATCGCCGAAACCGTAAATGCCGAATCGGACAAGGGCACATGGCACGATCTCAATGGTCGCCGTCTCTCTGGAAAGCCCACCGTCAAAGGCGTGTATATTGTGAATGGACGTAAAGTCGTTGTCAAATAAGATGAACGATAGTCATGGGGCGTCTTGGGGAGTGGGTTGACAGCAAGTATGTATGCGACACGTTGAAAATCAGTCAAAGAACCTTGCAGACCTTCCGTGACAATGGGAAACTGGCATATACCCAGATAGAGCGAAAGATCACACGGGGACTGTCCCCCTGTGAGATGAGAGAAGAGAAATTTTTAAATAAAAGATGCATTTTCAAATTAATTTGTGGGTATCTGCCAGAGATGGTTGATACCCATTTTTCGTTTAACACAATAAAACTTTAAAGCAATGAAAAAGAAAAATTATGAGTCGCAGCTTCAGCTGCTGAAAGTGATGTGGGAAAAAACGTAACTTGTACCCAATTGGCCGAGCGTGTAGGTATATCCTATCAGGCCATGAGTAAGTTTATCAGCGGTGAGAAAGATCCGTCGCTATGGCGGTTACATACGATTGCGGATGCGCTAAAAGTGCGTGTTCGTGATCTTTTTGTGTGACCGTTTAAACCTATTGGTTGCTTAATCGCGCTGCGAAGGAAATTCGTGGCGCGAAAACTTGCATGTGCCCTTTTCTTGTCGTAACTTTGCGGTGATAATATGTGACTGTCACAGATTCTCCTGACTCCATCGTGTCCGGGGATGTCCCCCTGTGAGATGTAACTTTCAAGTATCCGGCTGTAATTTTGGGTGATAAACTATCCGTTAATCAAGGAACAAATACTATACATTAACATTTATTACTATTTTTTTTTTTTGTTGTTCACGCCTTTTACCGTATATTTGCAAAACAATTTGTAGATATTAACTTAAAATTCCATTTTGGTATGAACAAGAAAGACTATCAGGAACCTTCGATGCAAATCATCTGTCTGAGGAGTGAATTACGGCTGTTAACCGGCAGCGTCGATGGCACACTGCCTGATCCCGTCGACCCCGACGATGACAGCTGGACATAGCTCCCGCGTGTGAGTGAACAGAAAACAGTAACGAACGAAAACATCAACATCATGAAGAAGAATACCTTTATCCTGGCTGGTGCGATGGCCTTGATGGCATCGCCGGCCCTAGGCGCAATGCCTCATGGCGCACCCGTGAGTGGCGATGGTGACACTCCGCAGCAACTGACCGTCGACGGCAAGACCGTCAACCGCACCGTCAGTGAGATACGTCTCGACGGCAACAACGCTGTCCTCCGCTTTACCGATGGCGGAACACTCGAGGTCGACATGCAGACCGTCTGCATCACCCTCAACTACGACGATGCCACTGGCATTTCCACCCTCCGTCTCAATGGCCGTAACGGCGACGTGAAGGTCTATGACCTGAAGGGGCGCCGGGTATCGGAAAGCCAGGTCGAAAACAAGTCACTGTCCGATGGCGTATATATCGTCGACGGCAAGAAGGTTAACTATAAGAAAAAGTAGGGAGGACACGGATATGAAGACGGCAAAGATATTAAGCCTGCTGCTGTGTGCCCTGTTCGTGGCCTCACAGCCCGTACTTGCCCAGAACGGCGAGGATACCCGTAACAAGGCCGTCATGACTACCGACGACGGCGAGCGACTTCTCAATACCGACGAGATCAGCATCATCCGCTTCGACGGACCGAAGGTGACCGTCGTACAGCCCTGGGGAGCGACCGTCTTCGACCGCACCTTGCGCAGCCTGACGTTCATGCGGCCATTGCCCGGTATGCTCCGGCTGACCGTCACGTCGACGCTCAATGGGGACGATGGCGTCACCCGAGGTCTCGACATCAATGCCGGTGGACAGTTAGCGGCATCGTGGAAGACTGGCGATCAGGTGTATGTCTACGCCGACGCCACGACCACCACGCCCATTGGCACGCTTACACCCGAGACGACCGACGCCAAGACGTCGAAACTGACAGGTGACGTGACGGCGACAGGACTGACAAACGGACAGACGCTCTTCCTGAGCACGAAGCCGCGCAACCACAGCTTCGCCACACAAACCAATTCGCTCGACGACCTGTTTTATTATAAAGCAGAGGCTACGGTGACCATCACCGGCGGTAATGCGAGCATCGCCGATGCCTCGTTCTCTATGGCGCAGAGCGTCACCTGCTTTACGCTACAGGACGGCTCTAGCGATGCCGTCAATGCCACCCAGTTAGTCATCACCGGCGGCACGGAGGATATTACCGTGACCTCCACGGCCACCAATGTGTTCTATGTGGCCATGCCCGCCAAGACCTCGACTGCCTACAGTTTCACTGCCACCACCTCCGACAGCCGTGAGTGGACGGGTACGAAGACCGTCGCTCTCGTCAACGGCAAATACTACCGCACTACCGTCACCCTGACCAAGACAAAGCTCACGGTCACCGATCCGTCTTCGACGATGACGACAGCTGTTGAAGCCAAGAAGAACGGTACAGCTAACCAGTCGTACACTGGCAGCGCCCTGGAGCTTGTCACTGCCGGTGTGTCCTCTGCCGGAACATTGAGGTATCAGGCCACGACGACCAATACCAAGCCGTCAAAGACAGAGGGTACATGGACGACGACGGTTCCCACAGCCACAGATGCTGACACCTACTACGTTTGGTACTATGCCGAGGGCAATGATGACTATAACGCGACCGACGTCTGCACAACGCCTGTTACGGTGACGATCGATCCCGCAGCGGCTTCTACGACCCTTACCACGACACCTGCTGCGAATACCGGTGGCGGTGGCCTTACCTATACGGGGGATGCCCTGGATCTTATCACTGCCGGTGCTTCTGCCGACGGTACGCTGATGTACAAGGTCACCACGAGCAATACCGCACCGTTAAAGACCGATGCAGGCTGGGCGTCGACGGTTCCGACTGCCACTGACGCCGGTACGTACTATGTATGGTATTATGTTGATGGCGACGGCAACCACAGCGACAGCGATGTCTTCGGAACATCCATCGAAGTGACCATCGCCAATGCTACGATGACGGGCATCACCGCCACGGCCTACAATGCAGCCTATGATGGAACAGCCCATGGCATCACGGTGAACGGTGTTCCCGAGGGTGCTATCGTCACCTACTCGACAGACGGAGAGAACTATCAGGCAGCCAATTATACCTACACTGACGTTACAACTGCGCAGACGGTGCACTATAAGGTCTCAAAGGCGAACTACGATGACTTTGCCGGCAGTTCCACCGTGACCATCAACAAGAAAACAGTGACTGTCAGCGGTATTACTGCCGCCAACAAGACCTACGATGGTACAGCTACTGCTACCCTCAATTACAGCAATGCCACGTTCGATGGAATTATCGCAGGCGATGAACTTACTATTACCGCCGCTACATATTACTTTACCGACGTTAACGTTGGCACAGAGAGAGACGTCGCCCTTGAAGGACTTACGTTGGGTGGCACGAGTGTGGACAATTACCAGTTGGCTACATCAGGAAATCAAGATATCGCAAAAGCAAATATCTCGAAGGCGATGCTGACGGCCACGGCAGACAATGCCAGCCGTGCCTACGGAGCTGATAATCCGCTGTTCACGGTCATTGTCACAGGCTTCGTGAATGGTGAGACGGCAAGTACCGCTGCAGACTATGTATATCCGATCGCCTCGACGACAGCTACACCCGAGAGTGCTGTCGGCACTTACGACATCACCCCGAGCGGCGGTTCGGCTACGAACTACGACTTCACCTACACCGCCGGTACACTGACTGTTACTAATGCCACGTTGTCTGTCACGGCTAATGACTACAGCGGTGTTTACGACGGTGCAGCTCACGGCATCACCGTGACCTGTGAGGGTGCCACCATCATGTACGGAGAGTCTGAAGGCACTTATGACCAAACCGCCAGCCCCACGCAGACCAACGCCGGCACGAAGACGGTGTACTATCAGGTGACGAAAGACAACTACACGACAGTAACTGGCAGTAAGACCGTGACTATCGGCCAGTTGGAGGCGGCCCTCAGTTGGAGCAACACGTCGTTCACCTACGACGGCTCTTCGCATGTCCCAACGGCCACGGTGTCCAACCTCATTACGGGAGATGCCTGCACTGTTACGGTGACAGGTGCGCAGACCGCCGCCAGCAGTGATCCCTATACCGCTACGGCTACGGCACTGAGCAACAGCAACTACAAGCTGCCTGCAACCGTGACACAGACCTTTACCATCGCTAAGGTCGCTGCCACGCTGACCTGCTCAACCACTGCTCTCAGCTTCACGGCATCGCAGAACACGAATGCTACCGTGACCAAGACCGGCGTGAGCTGTACGGGCGGAACTATTAATGTATCCAGTGGTAATACTAGCAACTGTACCGTCACCTACAGCGACGGTACGATTACCGTGACCCGCGCCACCACCGCGGCCTTCACCAATACGGTGATTACCGTCAGTGTGACGCCCGACGACAACCACATCGCCCCGAGCAGCGTGACGTTCAACGTCTCGGCTGTGGCCTATGATCCTGGTGTTGCTTTGGCATCATCCTCTGCAGGCTACATAGTCTCGAGCAATGGTAAGGCGTATCCGGTAAGCTATAAGAGCTCTTGGAACAGTTCTTGGGGCACCAAGGCTGGTGTCGTGGTCTATAAGAGCGGTTCTTCTGGTTTTGTCGTCTCTTTGTACAATTGTGGCGGTTCAGCATCCAGCGATGGGACGACCTACACATGGGCTAACAGAACCGGCGGATTGTCGAGTGTTACTTCTGTATCAGGACGCACATGGATTGTTGGAAGCGAAGACCAATATACCACAGCGTTGACGAGTCAATGGAGTACAGCGATGGGCTATATTACTAGTGCAGGAGGAAGAACCCTCGTCTCGCTCGATTACTGGTCGTGTACGGAGGACGGTAGCAACTTCGGTAGGTGCTTCTACAATGGTGGTTGGTTCAGCGGCAGTAAGAGCTTCAAATACTATGTGCGTCCGTGCTTCGCTTTTTAACTTTTCACCTCTTGACGGTCGCGTTTCATGCGACCGTCAAGGAGCGGGGTAAGAAGAACACAAAAGACAGAAGAAAACAAGAAAGAAACGTGAGACGATGATGAACATGTCGAACCATACAAAAGACGGCGGGCGCCCTCCGCCTGCGTAACATAACGGTGAAGGAACGCTCGCCGAAGCGGGAAATCGGGATTTTGGTCGCCAAGATCGGTCCCCGACGCGGGAAAATGGCTTCTTGGTCATCAAAAACGCTTCCCGACGGCGAAAATCGGAATCTTGGTCGTCAAGATCGGTTCCCGACAGCGAAAATCAGGATTTTGGTCGTCAAAATCGGAGCCCGACACGGAAAAATGGCTTCTTGGCCTAAGAACACAGTAGGGACGGTTCTCTTTGTGCACATTCATTCCCGCCGTGTGACAGGCGGCGGGGATGAAATATAGAAAGAGATCTTTGGCCTATCGGCCGAGAAACGCTACGCTCGAAAGAGCCTGTAAGCGAGCTTAGGCTCTTTACTCGCTCAACGCGTTCCTTGACATATTGCCACGACTTGGCTACTCCAGTTTCCGTATGATGCCGAAACTGACGCCGGTCATGCGGGATAGTTGACGGATGCTGGCTCCGAACTGTCGGAGTTGGCGGATTGTATCATTCCGCTGGTCTTTCGACAGATGCTGAACCTCTGTCATGCTGATACCTATGGATTTGGCGTATTCCCGGATCTCGTCGTCGCTGACCCTGACTGACGCATTGCAGTCGAAGTCGAGGATCCTGAGTGATTTCGGCAGCGGCTCGTTGATAAGTGCGAGTAGATCCTCGCGTGAAATCCTGTGCAGGACATGTTGTGTAGTACATACAGGCATGGCGCAAGTTCTGTCACCAGCGTATTCCATATAGCTGCTCCAGGTGTAGTCGCTTACTTGTTTGACGATACCTGCAGCGACGGGATTCTGGTGGATGATCACACGGGGACTGTCCCCCTGTGAGATGAGAGAAGAGAAATTTTTTAAATAAAAGATGCATTTTCAAATTAATTTGTGGGTATCTGCCAGAGATGGTTGATACCCATTTTTCGTTTAACACTATAAAACTTTAAAGCAATGAAAAAGAAAAAGTATGAGTCGCAGCTTCAGCTGCTGAAAGTGATGTGGGAAAAAACGTAACTTGTACCCAATTGGCCGAGCGTGTAGGTATATCCTATCAGGCCATGAGTAAGTTTATCAGCGGTGAGAAAGATCCGTCGCTATGGCGGTTACATACGATTGCGGATGCGCTAAAAGTGCGTGTTCGTGATCTTTTTGTGTGACCGTTTAAACCTATTGGTTGCTTAATCGCGCTGCGAAGGAAATTCGTGGCGCGAAAACTTGCATGTGCCCTTTTCTTGTCGTAACTTTGCGGTGATAACGAAGACAATATGGACAACAAAGACAACAAGAAGAAACGAAAGAAGAATGCGGGTGATCAGACCACAGGAGGGGAGAAGGCGCACAAGCCTAACTGGCGGGAGGAATATGCCACAGTGGAGGATATTAAGGACTTTCTTGGAGGAAGGCTCTACCTGAGGTATAACGTCATCACGGGTAGGGTGGAGTGCAAGCTGCCGTCGAACTATGAGACCGACGGTACGGACTGGCAGCCCGTCAGCGACAGGATCGTGAACTCGCTGTGGGCGGAACTGTCGAAAGAGAAATCCGCGAGGGTGCAGGACATGTACCGTGTGATAGAGTCGGACTTCGCGCCGGAGTATCATCCGTTCAGGTATTACCTCGACCATCTGCCACCGTGGGACGGAAAGGAAGATCATATTTTCGGCCTGTCACTATCGGTGAACGTCAAAGGCGATGCCGACGAGCAGCTCCTGTTCGCAGAGTACCTGAAGAAATGGCTGGTAGGCATGGTGGCGGGGTGGATTGACGATGACGCCGTGAATAATGTCGTCTTGGTGCTTTTAGGTGAACAGGGCTCGTATAAGACAACCTGGCTCAAATGTCTCATGCCACCGGATTTGCAGGCCTATGCCTATCTGAAAGCCGATGCCAGCCGCATGAAACGCGACGACCTGCTGAAACTGGCGCAGTATGGTCTCGTCTGCTGTGAGGAGTTGGATACCATGCGACCCTCGGAACTGAACCAGCTGAAGGCCGCCATCACCATGCCGAGCATCGACGAGCGTGCGGCCTACGCGCATTTCCATGAGCATCGTAAGCATATAGCCTCGTTCTGTGGCACGGGCAATAATGTGCAGTTCCTCTCAGACCCGACGGGAAACCGTCGTTGGCTGCCGTTCGAGGTGGAAAATGTTGACCCGCCCCAAGATAATCCTTTCAACTATGAGGGCATCTACAGCCAGGCGTATGCGCTCTATCAGCAGGGCTTCCGTTACTGGTTCTCGCGCGAGGAGATCCTGAGGTTGGCCCGTCACAACCAGCAGTTCGAGACGCCCCGTCTGGAGTACGAGCTGGCCAGCCTCTATTTCCGTCAGCCGAGGGATGCGGAGCCGGGGGTGTTCATGTCGGTGGCGCGTGCCATGCAGGTGGTATCGGCGAATATCTCGCAGAAGCTGTCGGCGGTCTATCTGGGTCGTGCTATGGGAGAACTGGGTTTCCGTCGTGTGAAGCACAATGGTGTGCGTGGCTATATCGTGGTATGCCGCAGCGGCGACGAGATGCACGCCGCCCAGCAGTCAATGGCCATACAGGCAGCCACAGAGGAAGGGTCAGTGGACAGTAGCGGACAGTGCTTCTGACAAACTCCTCACGCGTACCGCACATACGCGCAGTACGCGTGAGAACTCTTTATTATCTACTGTCCAGTAGTGTCCACTGACCCTTCTATAATAGATAACCCACCCTTATTTAGCAATAACCCTGCCTTATCGCGAAATAAGGCAGGGTTATCATTATTTAGGGGTGGCCGAGGGTGTCGAAGATAAGGGCGACCTCGATGGGGAGGAAGGAACGACGTTTGCTGGAGAGCAGGTGGGAGAGACGGGGATCATCGATCAGGTAGAGGCGCAGCTTAGCCCAGGCTGCGCGGGGACAGATGGCCGGGAAATAGAGCTGGGCCAGCTCCGTACGGCCGTAGGTTTTGATTGTTGTTTCCATACTGCAAAGATACGAAAAATAATCGGAATATGCAAGGATTCTGATAAATAAAAATCCATACAATTCATAATAATTCATATCAAGCCTTTATTACACATTTTCGATGACGAAAATGTTTGGATTTTGCTTAAAAATGTAGTACCTTTGTACTAGCTCCGGAGGCTAAGCAAATAGTAAGTTGAACCCTTTTAAAAATTTTACAAAAGATGATTGAATTGTATCTTTCAAAGGTGACCGAATCATCGGAATCCGAACAGGCGGGTAAGCTGTATGCCCGCGTGAGTTATAAACAGACGCTGAGCGTGCAGGACATGGCTCACCACATGGCTGAGCATAATACCATGTTCTCGGAAGGCTCCATCACCGGTATCCTGATCGACTTCGTGAAGTGTGTGCGTGAGCAGGTGCTCATGGGTAACACGGTGAAGATCGACAACCTGGCCATCTTCAAGGCCACCGTCGAGGCCAATGGCCTGGATGCGATGTATGACCCCGACACCGACAAGGTGGCTTCGGCTACGATCGGCAACCTGGCCGAGGGCGCCAAGACGGGTCCTGCCGTGAAGGTGATCAAGCTGCTGGCACAGTCGACAGGCGACTTCACCCGCGATGAGCTGAAGAAGGACGTGAAGCTGGCCTGGACCGACAAGACCAAGGCGGAGATCGCTGCCGCCAAGGGCGAATCGAGTGCGGCTGGCGGTTCCTCTTCCAACTCAGGAACCGAGGGCGGTAATAACGGCTCTCAGCAGGGAGGTAACAGTCAGCAGGGTGGATCGCAGAATGGCGGGCAGAGTCAGCAGAGCGGTTTCGCGCTGACGATCTCAACCAGCGGTAGTGGTTCATCGACGGTGACGCTCAATGGCAGTGCCGTGAGCTCGGGTGCGAGCCTGAATGAGGATGATGAGGTGGAGATTAGCATCACACCGGCTGAGGGTAAGGTGCCGACAGCGACTGTCAATGGATCGGAGATTGAGTTGACGGAAAG
>JAEEGH010021956.1_pt1 | contig 13138 bp, 8 predicted proteins | sample 9134181 | NCBI WGS metagenome assembly JAEEGH01 (sample SAMN16246544, study PRJNA631951) | gut metagenome | biome: gut microbiome; feature: rumen; material: DP-attached | host: Bos | place: Iran: Karaj | collected 2018-10 | reverse complement strand
ATAGTTAACAGCGTTTGTTAATGATGTTGTTTGATTATCAATCCATTCACCGATAGTGAAAACACCACCTGAACAGTCAGCAGTCATTTTATGACCACCGAATAAGCCCATTTCTGGAGTATTGTCCGCTTGTAATGCACCTTTATATGGTGAAGCAGTACGGCCAGCGTTTCCATCAAAGTCATTATTAACGTTTCTGTCGTAACCAGTATTTTTGTTATCAACAGCATCATATGTGATGTTGGAGTGTGGACCACCAATTGTGAATAATGTTGGATACCAATACTTATTACTACTTACTTCATGACCTTCTTGAGGAACAAATACAGGTGTATGTAAAACGTTTGCATTCATAGCAACGGTTTCACTTGCTAAGTTTTGTGGTGCATATGTACAAACGTAACTATCACCAACAGGTGAATAAATATAGAATTCGTGTTCAGTGGAACATTCAGTAAAACGAGAGACACCAGTACTACCGAATGATGTCTTAAAGCAGAAATAGTATTCTTCAGCTTGTGGTGGATTAGGCTGTGTCCATTCTTCATTAACCAATGTATCGTAGGCACCATTTTCACCTTCTTGGAATTTCAAATAATATGTTTTTGTGGTATTACCAATAGTTTGCGTATATGAAATTGTAAAACAATTCAAACGAACTGTTCCTTCACTTGGACGTTGTGTATTAGCGGTAACTTTCGCGTATTTCCATTTTTCGGCAGTGTCGTCGTAATAAATGTAATCACCATCGTTCATGCCATAGAAGTCATATGTTGGGTCATTGCTATGATCAATTGGCTCTAAGTCGTTACCAAATTCATCTTGTGGATATTCAATATATTTTGGTTTTTCTGGCAAAACGTTTTCAGGTTCAACGAAGCCGATTTCGTGATAGTGTAAGCCTTCATCATCTGGGTCATAGTATCTAACGTGCTTAAATGAACCAGCATCACCTGATGAATAACCGATTGATGAAAGTGAATATGGTTTTGTATGTGAATTGTCTTTTTCGTTAATAGTGTAGTAATCGCTTGTGTGGCTAACTGCGCCAGAGAAATTACCGGCAGCAGGTTCACTTGTATATCTACGCGCTAATGGATTTGCGCTACCCATGGAGTGTGTGTATTCAAGTGCGTTATATGCGTTCGCTGCGACTAATTGGGATGTATAACTACTTGAATCTGACGTTGATTCTAATGGTTCATCGGTATGGCCAAAGTAACCGTAGGTGTTAATCATTTCATATTCGTTACCTGTGGTATTGAATAAACGACAGTTATTTAAATAAACGTGGTAGAAACGTTCAGGATTATACACGTGTCCCGCTAAATACCCCATGTATACGTGTGTTGGGTGCGCTGCGTGGTTGATAGATCCTGGTGCAACTGCGCTTGAATGTGCTGCGTCAATGGCAGGAGAATCAAAATAGAGTTGTTGGATATATGCTGATTGCGCAACATAACCAAAGATACCGATATCTGAATAACCAGCACCGTTAATATGTAAGTTTCTAACTGTTAAGTTATTACCATTAATTGTTCCTTCAAAAGGATGTCTAGCAGAACCGATTGGTGCTAAAGCATTGGTACCTTTATAGAATTCCATATTTAGATATGGAGTATATTCGCCTTCTTGGATAACACCATTATCGTTATATTGATAGAAAAGTGGAGTTGTATTTCCTGATCCATCAATATTGGTTTTACCAAATTGGAAGAATGTATTTTGATCGAAACCATATGTTCCTAATTCTTGTAATCTAACTAAGTTATAGTAGTGGACAGGTCTTGTAATAACATATGGATTTGCTGCGCTACCATGTTGGTGACCTTCAACAGTTTCGTCAAAACCTTCTGGCAAATCGATTTTATCAAAATATGCTGTAAGGATAGCGCCATGTAAATCTTCTGGTTCAATAATAACTGATCTAGAGAACCAAGAAATTGTCGAGATTGTTAAGGCCGCGCTTAAAACGGCAATATTGACAGACAATATAGCTATTAATCTATTCTTTTTACTTTTGAAAAAATTTAACTTCATTTTGCGCGCTCCTTTCATTATGTGTATGTTATAACAATTGATGTTATATAAATTTGGCCAGTAGTTAAGCTATGTGAAATGGTGAAACTAGAACTGTTGATTGCATATGCACCATTTGAAGCAGTTACCGCATTTCCGCCTACCAATACAACAAGATATTGTCCGTTTTGACTTGTATTGACTACGATCGAAGTAATGGTGTGTCCACTTGCAATCGCAACTGTGAAAGTACAACCATCTTGAGCATAAATACGAATTGTTCCATCTTTATTTAAACCAGGGAAGTTACTACTTCCAGTAGTACGTTTCGTCGCAGTTACATTAAACAAGCTAGAATCTAATCCAACTGTTGTTGCATTATTGGTATCATTGCCAACCATATTGGTTGTAGTACCGCCTGGATAAGAAAGTGTAGCTGTATATGTTTGCTGTTGTGAACTTGTAACATTAATGGTGTATGTGGTTTGTTTTGTGACACCACCTTCTGTATAGCTAACTGTGATTGTTTGTTCACCTGTATTGCTCAAATTATATCCAGTAAATGTACAACTTGCTGTAACGTCTTGCGTTTGTGTTGTACTTTCGTAATGAGCGGTGACGGTTCCGCCAAAACTGAATGTGCCGCCTTGTGTAAATGTTGTTGTTTGTCCTGAGATGGTAATTGAGTCAAGTATTCTTGCGCTAACTGTTACTGAATAGTTTGCTGTTTTTGTAACTCCACCTTCAGTGTATGAAACAGTAATATTTTGCGAGCCGGTTGTGCTTCCATCATAACCTGAGAATGTGGCACTTGAGGTAACATCAGCTGTTGTTTCGTCATTGTATGTAGCTGTAACAACTATGCCTGTATGGTCAAATGTGTCACCAACAACAAATGATGTTGGGTATGTGCCTGATAAAGCAATTGAGTCTAATGTTTTGGTTTGAGGTTGAATGCTTGTCGAATAATAAACCTTGACTGATGTACATCCAGATGTAGCACCAAGAGTTAAAACCATTGCGTTATTACCGTTTGTCGGAGTAACTGTTATGACTCTATTAGTTAATGACGTGCTCGCGTTAGTCCATGAGCCATTAGTAATAGCGCTAGCATAATTATCTGTTGTGGCGGTAAATTCTACTTTAGTAATTGTGTAATTAGTACTTGGAGTAATGGTTAATGTATTGTTTTTATAGAATCTTGTTGATGAGTTTGCGCCACCTAAATAGTTGTTAACTGCGGTATTGTTTTCATTTGTTCTAACTGCCTCCATTGATGCTGCGGCATGTGTCCAAAGAACAGATGAATCGGATGCGGAAGCATAAGATGCAATCGATAAATCCCATGTGAAATCGTAAGTTTGAACTGGAGTACCTCCACCAACTTGAATTTGATAAGTAGTGCTTACTGTGACGTTATTTTCAGTATAACTGACAGTGACGGTTTGAGTTCCTGATTGACTCATATCATAGCCGCTAAATGAGGCTAACGCTGTTACGTTAGCGGAAGATCCATCATTATAATTAGCAGTAACAGTACCACTGAATTCAAATGGATCATTTAAGTCAAATGTAGTAGTTCCTTCAGTAGGAGTAACACTAATTGTTTCTAATACTCTAGTGAAATTCTGCCATGTTAAAGTAAATGACTTCACAATTGGTTGATCATTAGAAGCATTAGTATTTGTTGTAACAGTAATAGTGGCAGAACCAGATGCTGAGCCAATAACAATTGAACCATTTTGAGCATTAATTGTGATTCCGTTTCCCGTTTTAGACCATGTGACATCGTGGTTACTTGATGTATCTGAATATGTAACTGTTGCGATTGGCACCCATGAATCGCCGATAGAGCCACCGTTAAGTGTAACTGTGCTGTTATTTGCGATTTCATCGCCATTTGGTTTATAGACACTTAAAGCTGTTGCATCGACTGTAACAGCCTCTTCGTAATAGATTGTGTAACTTTGACAATAAATTGAATTTTCAGAGCCAGTTATTGTTAAAACAACATCTTCCCCAGTTCTAATAACTTTTTGTAAGGTGATTGTTGGAGTGATATTTACATAATCATTTCCGGACCACGCTCCATTCCAGTTTGCGCTATTGAATTTAGAATCATCAATAGATGCAATGGTTGAAGAACCACCAATAACTGCCGAGAAAGAACCGCCACCTTTAGAAGCGTTGGATTTCATACTTAAAGTAATGCCTGTAATCTTGTAACCGGCATATCCTGTTAGTGTTAAGGTTGCGGAATTATTAGCTGTTACTTGGTCTATGCTGCCACCTGCGGTATTTGCATATGTCGCTGTTGAATATTGTGGTGGCAATCCAGTTGTATTCACAGCACTCTTAGAAGTGACTACATAAGTAGCGTATAGACTTGCTCCATCTAGAACTCTAACAATACAGGTATCTTTAACTGATTCTCTACCTTGAATCTTAGCGGTGACAACACATTGACCACCAGAACGACCATAAACAATAACATCTGCTGTTTGGTTTGCCCAGTTAGAACCTGTATAGGTAGTGGTTAATGTTGTGACATTTTCTGAACTGGAGAAAGAAACTGCTCCATCAGTACCTGTAATAGTCCATACTACTGTAGAGTTATATGTTAATGACAAAGTCAATGAATCATTTAATAAGATATTTTCATTTTCTTCATCGATTTGACAGACATATTCCTTAATGGAAATAGTGTATCTCCTATCTTGATAAGAAGGACCATGGGTCGCGTTACCACTATAGATGATGTAGACATAAAGGTTGTCGCCAGAAATATTTAATGTTGAACCAGGTGTGTATGTAACATCGTTGATCTTAAATGTACATTGAGATGTAACATCAACTTGGCCATTGACTGTAAATGTTCCTGTAACCACTAAGCCAGTAATATCAAAAGTATCACCCTTAATATACGTGGTGTGAGTAGCAGGAGAAGTGATCTCGATATATTCAATAACGTCTTCAATAATTGCTAAAGTAAATGAACCAGTTTTTGTAACGCCTCTATCATAATAAGAAACATTAATTGTTTTATTAGGATTACTTGCGGTAAAGACTGTTTGGTCTGGTATTAATGTTCCCTCTGGTGAAGAACTATAATTACAAACACTGCTGACATTAATAGTGAATGTATTATTACCTCTTGTGTATGTAGCAATACAAGCTACACCTCTTAAAGAGAAGTATTCACCAACGGAATATTGTGCTGCTTGTCCTGTAGGGCCTGTGACTGACAAACTTGTTAAAGTTGCGTCAATCATATCGTTTTCATGGAATCTATATAAACTGATATCGCTATTTGTGTTGTTGTAGTATGCGTACTTTTCATTTGTTGTGTCATACTTCAACTGCATATTTGTATTAACAGTTGACTTAACAATAGCGTTTTCCGAATTGAAGTCTAAAGTGTTTGAGAGGCCTTCGCTGCTAGCATTAGAAATGATACCTGCATTTGTTGTGTTGTTGCCGATATAGTAACCACCTTCGGATTGGTACGTGCCACCTCTCTTGTTAAATGTTAAAGACGCATCATCAATTCTATCAGATGCGTAAACTGAACTCTTATTATTCGCCATGTAGTTACCTACAGCGTAATTATTATTATTTGTATTAATGCCGGATGATGAACCAATTGTTTCGTTACCAGTAGCTTTACTACCATCTAAAACAGATTCAGTATCGTTTCCTGTGTAACTTGCTAGGTATTTACCGTCATAGGATCTACCAACATCATTCATACGGAGATATTTACCAGTATTACGTTGGCCAAATTCACCAGTTTCGAATGTTCTGATTCCGAATGTGATGCTATCAATATCGCCAGTTAAATTGTGTAATGGTTCATCCGGATGGTCTGCAACAAAGCCTGATGCTAGTTGTTCATTGTATGAGCATTCAATATAAACAACTGCACCGCCAACAATACCTACATTGTATAGTTCTGGGACGATTGTAATCATGTTGCCATTTTCTGGATCAACAGGTTGTCCATTCATCAAAGAAATAAATGTAGATGGAGTTTTTCTTGTTGCAAAGTATGAGGTTGCTGTTCTATACATTGCATCATCAGCATCTTTGTAATCGCCCTTTGTTTCTTCGATACCAACACCAATAGGAATAACAGTACTACTATTGTAAAGAGTATATGAAGTTGTTATGCATTTAAATTGAGCAACATTAGAAGTTAATTCTCTAATTCCATTTGCATCTTTAAGTGTTGATGTGGTGAGTTTTGTTATATCGATTTCAACAGCCTCATTAGAGGTATCGATTCCTTTACCAAATTTGAGCACTGCTCTAACTATGACATTAGAATAAACATTTCTTGCTTTAATGTATTCATCATAGTCAGGTAAAAAGAATTCACTTGTATTGTTGTGATATGAAACACCTTTTTTAAGGTCATCATCATATTTTAATAATGTGTATTCTTCAACCATGATTTCTGGTCCGGTTGATTTGATAGTCATTGTGTTTGCGAAGACATGATCATTTTCGGTGAACCATGCGAATGTAGCAACGCCTGCGACCACGCACGTAAAAGAAAGATTGGCGATGGCGCCAGCTAATGCTAAAACTTTCTTTTGGTGACGATTCATTTTTCTAATTCTCTTTCCTTAGAAATAAAAAGCCGCGGCTTTTATCTCCTCGGCAACTGGCTATCTCATTTTATTTATAAGACCCTATAGCTTTGCGTCGCCACATTACTGTGGGTTTGCTATTAACACGCCTATTATTATATTTATATATATAAATGTGCGCAAGTATTTTTACACACGCGCAATGTTGAAAAATATTCATATTGTCGAAAATGTATGTACAAACGGTGTACAAGTGGTATCATATTTTGGGGTGATTATATGTCCACAGAAATTAAAACAAATCGAATTAATATTAGATTATCGCATGAAGATAAAGAACTATTAGAAGCCGCTGCTAAAAAGAATAGACAAAGTCTATCTAGTTATATTATCAGTGCAGCCATCAAACAAGCTGGTCGTGGTGACAATATAGAAGAATCTACTGAGTCTCCATATAAATGCATTTGTAGTAAAGAAATTATGGATTTTTATTACTCAGCTGAGAACTATGTATTGAGCTGCAGCAACGATTTAGAAAAAGTTAAAGAATTATATTTGTCTACTATTAGGAAGAACGTAGAGGAAGCCAATAAGTTCGCTAATAAGTTAGTTTTAGTAAGAAAACAATTAGATGATGATTTAACCTTCTTTATGGATAGCGACCCTGCTGTGGATTCTCGTGAAGAAGTCATACTTGCATACCCTGGTTTTAAAGCTATTAGATACTATAGAATTGCCCATGAACTCTATTTATTAAATGAGAAGTTATTTGCGCGTATTATTTCTGAAGAAGCTCATAAGGACACTGGAGTTGATATTCATCCTGGCGCAACCATCGCGTCTCCATTCTTTATTGACCATGGCACAGGTATCGTTATTGGTGAAACAACAGAGATAGGGCAAAGAGCGAAGATCTATCAATGTGTTACACTTGGCGCTCTTTCATTAGCGAAAGGTAGCAAGATGAAAGGTGAGAAGCGCCACCCTACAATTGGTAATAATGTCACCATATATGCTGGTGTCTCAATTTTAGGCGGAAATGTAGTAATAGGGGATCATGTCACTATTGGTAGTAACGTATTCCTTACCGAATCTATACCTGCAAATATGCGAGTGCTTAATAGTAAACCTGAACTAGTTGTTCAAGAAAGAAAATAATTGTTATTCAATTATCAAAGGACTAACATATTCATTGCTGAAAGGGGAAACTCACTATGAGAAAATTCCAAGAACTCTTTTATAAAATTGGTAGAATCGTTAACTTTGTAATGATTGGTGTCCATGGCTTATGGGTTCTTATTGAAACCATTCGTTTAATCATTGATGCCGTTAATGGCTACTTTGTTGGTGATAACATTGGAGCAATTATCACAAACATTATCTTCGCAGGTTTTGCTATTGCATTAATCTTCTTAGATAAGAAATATGCTGAAGATGCATTAAAAGCTAAAAGCGATGCTTTAACACCAGTTATTATCTTAATGATCTTTGGCTTATTCGTTGCCTTCTGGTGCTACACAGTCGCAGGTGTCTTTGGTATCATTGCCGCTAGCCAAGAGAGCGAAAACAAAGAAACTAAACAAGTAGAAGAGAAAAAAGAAGAAAAAGCTGAATAATTTACAAAATAAATATTTAGTAACACAGGGCCCAACATGGGCTCTTTTTTATATTCATTTTTCAAATATTTGTTTATAATTAAATCAACTGAGATATTTGCCTAATAGTATCGCGATTATTTAGGTATATTTATTTCATCACTACTTATAGGAGGATTCTATCCATGGAAGAAGAAAAGAAAGAAGTAGTCGAAGAAGTTAAAGCAGAACAAGCTCCAGAACAAGTTGATTCTGAACAAAATCTTAAAAATGTTTTAATCTCCTTCATCTTAGCAGTCGCCGGCTTTGTCGTCTCTGCATCCGCAATCGTCACAATGATCTTAGGTATCATTTCCTTGAACTTCTTAAAGAAAGTTCCTGGTCAAGTTACCAAAGCACCACACAAAGTGTTCCAAAAGATTGCTAAACCAGTCGCTATTGTTGACATCGTTGTTGGTATCGTCGTGACAGTCGCTTACATTGTCTGGGCAATCGTTGCTATTGCACTTGCTGTTGTTGCAGCAACACAAGGCGCATAATCTTTAAAATTTAAGATTGAAATAGAGAAGAGGGTTAACCCTCTTTTCTTTTTGTGTTTGAATAATAATTCTATATTAAGATAGAATAGTTAGCGACTTTATGGATTTATTAGCGTGGCATAAATATAACAAAGAGTTATTGCATGAAAATGCATATGAATTAACTCCTTATCTAGCAGAAGATAAAAATGCTCCTGTAGTGATTGTCTGTCCTGGTGGTGGATACCGTATGGTGTGCACTTTTAGAGAAGGACATCCAGTAGCGAAGTTCTTCCAAGAACAAGGCTATAATGCCTTTGTTTTAAGATACCGTATCAAAGATAAAGCCCATTATCCTCATCCATTAGAGGATATCGCTCACGCTTTAAATGATGTGAAAGAACAATACAAGTTATCTTTAGATAATTATTCTCTCTGTGGATTCTCTGCAGGTGGACATATGTGTGCTTTATTTGGTGTGGAAGAATATGGGTATGGCAAATACAATCTTCCAAAACCAAATCTATTAATGCTTGTATATCCTGTTATTTCTTTAGAAAAGAAGATTACCCATAGAACCACAAGAAAGTATTTCGCTGGCGAAAAAGATAAAAATGCTTTAGAGATTGGCAATATTTACCATCATGTTTCTCCTAACTATCCAAAGACATTTATTTGGAGAGGAGATATTGATAGATCCGTTAAGCATGTTAATAGCGACCTTATGATTGATGAACTCATCAAACATGATGTCCCTGTTAAATACATTAAATATGGCAAAGTTGGTCATGGTGTGGGTCTAGCAGAAAAGACCATTGCTAAAGACTGGCCATATGAAGCAATTAAGTTTTGGAAAGAAAACTAATTTTTGATTTAATCAAACTTTAATATAGAATATTTGTATGAAAAAGCGACTATTATTCATTCCTTTAATATCCCTAATAGCCTTACCTTCTTGTGGTAATAAAACTAATGGAAACAAGAAAGGTGATGTTGTTTCTAATGCGGTTTTAAAAGCTAACACCAAAGAAATTAAGAAAAACATTTTTAGTGACTTCTCTTTAGTGGAAGGATTTGAATCAGATAATGCGAATGAAGCATTAAATGTATCTGATGGTTTTATCGTTATCAACGATCACGAAAAACTTAGTTTTTATAGTCCTCTTTTAAATGAATCCGTCGCAGAAATTGCCATAACCGATACATATAAAACCTATCCATCCACAGTGGCGGGAGGCTATTTAGCCTATACCACATCAGAGGGTGTTTCTGTGATTGATGGATTAGGAAATAAAATAATTGAGAATTCTAAAAGAACATATACAACTTTAACTATCACAAGTGGTATTAACCAAAAAGATATCTATTACTGCGATGTCAAATTTGATGATACAAGTTATTACTATCACTATGACAAAGAAGGTCATGCGACAGTCCACTCCACAAATATGGGTGATGACTATGGTTCAGGAACTACTGTTCAAGGATTAGACTATGTCTTACTTGATGACTTTGGTCATCCAGGATATCAAAGAATTAAGAATAGTTCTAGATATATTATCTTCGATAATAAAGGTAATGAAATATCTTCTTTTACCGATCCAAAAGCGGATGCTTCATTCTTCGTGGGTGATTATTTGATTTATCAAAATAGTGTCAAACTCGATGAGAATAACAATAACTATGATTTCATTTCCGAAACAGGTGAAAGATATTCTTTAGAAACATATCGCATCAATTATTTAAATGCAAAAAAAGAAGCTATCACAGTGAACTATTTATTAGAGACTGGTGAGAATGATATTCATTCATTTAGGAACGCAAAAGGTATTTATACCTATGCTTATGCAAATCTTAAAACTATTTCTGATAAAAAGATTCTTTCTAACACAAAAGAAACATATATTATCGATGCTTCTGGCGCATTACATGATAATGTCACCGGAATTAACTTAGGTGCTTTTGAAAGATTAGGTGGTAGCTACTATAACACCGAATCTAAGACCATCTATGATGGTAACCTTAACGAATTATCAATTCTCACAAATATGAGCCCTATTAAGGTTGATAATGCAGAAATGATTGTTTGTGTTGTAGAAGGCAAGTATGGTGCGGTCAATCAAAAAGGTAAAGTAGTCTTACCATTTGAATACGATTACATCTATACAACATACATGTCATCTAACCGTGCGTTGGTCGTAGATGATGGAACCACTAAGATTGTTTCTTTCGATTCAAAGAAAGCAACACATGAAGATGAATTAACTATTGAAGAAGGAACAATTAGTTACTTTGGATGTGGCATCTATCATATTAATGATAAGTACTTCTCTTTAAATTCCGATGAACTCGATTCATTAATCCATGAAGAAGGAAATACCGCTTCAATTTATTACGCATTGAGTAACGCAACTGATAAGGCAACATTATTCACTTTAGAGAATGATGGTTCCTTAGTTACTTATTATTCAAGTTTGTTAAGTATCACTCGTTAAATCGTTATTTATTAAAAAATAAAAATATTAAAAAGTAGAAATCATCTTTGATGATTTTTATTTTTGCATTTTAGTAATCATAAACTTGTTTATTTTTATTAAACATGTTTAATTATTAAAACGAGATTATGAAAAACAAAAACATTCTCTACATTACTATAGCCTTAGTCATCTATGTCGTATTAATCTCATTTCCGACATATCTTTTCATCAAGGATGATCCAGTCCTTTGCTATTTAATTGAGATTATTTTAAGAAGTGTATTTTTAGTCTTTATTATTTTGTTCTCTATCTTCACTAAATTAGCAAAGTCTTATACTGGCAAAACTAAATGGATGAATATGTTAATATTGCTCCCACTTTTCTTTGTGGCGTTCTTTAATGTCTTCTATCTACGTGTAGTCGCTGGTTCTTCAATGGAATCCTTATTGAGCAATATCACTAAAGTCTTCTATAGCGATGGTGTTAATACCCTAGAAATCTTAAGATTTACTTCTGTCTTTATTACTGTTGTGGAAGAAGAAATCTTATTTAGATTCTTATTACAAAAGAACTTATCTTTAGGTCATAAATTCGTCCGTATCGCAATTACCGCAGCGGTATATACCGCATGTCACTTCTTCGGTATGCTCTATTACGGATATGGACATATCGATCCATTACAATTATTAGAACTCTTATTCGTCTTCGGCATTGGTATGATTCTCGGCGTTCTTTATGAATACTCTAATAACATCTTCTATTCCATGGGCTTTAATATGATATTCTCACTTCAAGCGAGTATCTTCCCAATCGCCATTACCACAACTGTGGGATATAAGATTTATTTAACATCCGCTTTATTTGCCGTTGGTGCAGCAGCATATATATGCTTATTCTATTTTGTCATTCTAAAGAAGGAACAAAGATAATATGAAAAAGTCTTTATTAATACTACTTATCCCATTAATGCTTTCATTAGGTGCTTGTAACACAAGAAAAGAATCAGATGTCCCTGATACACCTGATACTCCAGATACACCTGATTGGGGTGAAACTGCGACTAAAGAAATAGTCTTTAAAGGTGATAAGAGTAGATCCGGTTTAGGTAGTGGCTCTCAATTAGGCACAAATGCCTTTGACACCGCGCTTACAAATCTCATTAATAGCCAAGCTGATAACACCCTTACCACATTAGGTGGACAAAAGTGTGCTACCCAACTTGTGGGTGGCGATGCAGGAAGTGATACTTCCTTAACTATCGGTACAGGCAGTTATGATGGATTAATCTATTTCACATTTGATTTAGAAATCGTTAAAATCGAAGCAACAGTACAAAACTATTACAAACCTCATCACGATTATGAACTAAATGTTGATGTCAGTGGTGTGGATGTTAACGCTGAAGTAGTGATGTGTTCTTATAGTCCAGTAGATGGAGTTAATGAAAGTAAAGAAGTTAACTTGGCCACTGAAGATGCAGTAAGCATTCCAGCTGAATCATCCCATAGTGTGGAATTCAAAGAATCCACAAACACAATTGCGTTTTATAATAACGCTGAAAAACATAGAACATATATCCATTCATTAATCATTACTTATTTAGTTGAATAGAATTGTTCAAAAATTATCCCGTTATTACGGGATTTTTTATTATGCTTTAAAAAAACTAAAAATAATGCAACTGATTTGCATTTTGCTCCCTATGTATTTAATGAGAGGAGAAATCTTCTCCAATCGTTGTAGTTAGGCGTCTCACCTATGATCGATCGGGAAAACAGTCGATAGCTTATTATATGTTGTCGAAAGGAGATGATGCCTATGGAAATGATTATCATTTTCATGACATTATTATTACTACTGCTGGTAGCAAATAATAAAAAAAAATAGATAACCTAGCCAGGTTAGAAATCTACCTAATTACAACGATTGCTGCATAA
>JAEEGH010021955.1_pt1 | contig 13138 bp, 11 predicted proteins | sample 9134181 | NCBI WGS metagenome assembly JAEEGH01 (sample SAMN16246544, study PRJNA631951) | gut metagenome | biome: gut microbiome; feature: rumen; material: DP-attached | host: Bos | place: Iran: Karaj | collected 2018-10 | reverse complement strand
ATCCTGGCTATATTCCTCATTCCGCTTGGTATTGAAAGATATAAGAAGATCAAGTGGGAAATAGAAAAGGCTGAATTAGATGAATTGAAACGTAACGGAGGATGATATGCTTCAAGTTGTATTACAAAAGGAAAAAAGGAATAAATACCTGGATTCGTTAAAGTTTGCCTTGTACTGCATGTCACATCCTCTCGATGGTTTCTGGGATCTTACTCATGAAAAACGAGGAACTATGGCTGCAGCGAACACGATCCTGTTTCTTACAGTTTTGATCCGTGTTCTGAAGCTTCGCTTTACAAGCTTTATATTTTTACAGGTTTACTGGGAAGATTTAAATATTTTCTTATATATTGCAAGTATTCTTTTCCCGCTTGCATTGTGGGTTGTAGGAAACTGGGGACTTACCACTCTCTTTGATGGTAAGGGAAGACTTGGTCAGGTTTATATGGCTACATGCTATGGACTTACACCATATCCGCTTATCCAGCTTCCGCTCATGATATTCAGTAATTATGTAACTGTTGATGAACGTGAGTTCTATACAGTACTTAGTGGAATCTCTCTTGTATATGCTGCAATACTTATAGTAACAGCCATGGGACAGATACATGAATTTTCATTTGGTAAAAACATATTATTTACAGTATTCTCACTTTTCGCAATGCTGGTAATGATTTTTATCTTAATGATCTTCTTTAGTATGATTTCACAGGGTGTAGCTTACTTTATCTCTTTAGGTAAAGAATTTCTATTTAGGTTGTAATGGGAGCTTATATGAAAAAAGAATTGACAGAAAGACAGGTCGAGAGACGCAATGCAATAAAAGAAACTCTCAAGAGTATGATCGCTCCTGTGATATTCCTGGCTATAATCGGAGCTATTGTATTTGCGGTTGTTACTTTTCAGAATGCGGAAGTCCCACCTGAGATTATCGAACCGAATGCTTATACGGAAATCGAAGGACCTGTAGTGATCGAAAATGATTCATTAAAGCTTACTATGGATCCTGAGACCACACAGTTCGAACTGCTTGTTAAATCAAGCGGAAAAGTTTGGAAGTCAGTTCCGGACGGAAGTGAAGATGATACCATCGCACTTCCTGAGGAGAAGGCAAAGCTTCAGTCAACACTGGTTATGTCATATAACACAGAAGCTGGTCTTGAGACTACATACGATTCATATAACTATTCTGTAAAGAATAAGATTTATGAAGTAATTCCCGGGGATGATCAGATCGAAGTTAAATATTCTCTTGGACAGGTTCAGAAAGAATTCGTAGTCCCTCCTGTATGTACAGAAGAAGATTATGAGAAATGGACAAGCGCAATGTCCAAAGAAGGTCTCAACATCGTTGGTGAATATTACAAAAAGTATGATATCAACAATCTTGGTAAAAAGGATAACAAAGAAGAACTTCTTGCTAATTATCCAATCATTGAAACTAACGTAATATATGTTCTTCGTCCTTCTACAAAGGATAATGTTAAAAAGACACTTCAGAATTATTTTGAAGAAGCCGGATATACTTACGAACAGTATCTTGCTGATAAGGAACTTGACCTTTCAGAAACAGTATCTGATAAACCTATCTTCAATGTAAATGTTATTTACAGACTTGAAGGTGATGAGCTTGTTGTTGAAGTTCCTCTCAAAGAACTTGAGTACAAGTCAGAGTATCCGATCTATACAATTACTGTACTTCCTTTCTTTGGAGCAGGCGGTAAAGATGATCAGGGCTTTATGATGGTTCCTGAAGGCGGCGGAGCTATCATTAACTTCAATAATGGTAAAACTACTCAGAACTCTTATTACGCTAATGTATACGGATGGGATATGTGTCTTTCACGTAAAGCCCTCGTTCATAACACAAGAGCATCTTTTGGTGTATTCGGTGTATCACAGGGTGATGACTCATTTATCTGTGTACTTGAAGATGGTAAGTCATATGCATCTGTTCAGGCTGATATCTCAGGCAAGAATAACAATTACAACTATGTAAATGCTGTATACAGCATCTGCCAGAGAGAGCAGTACGAAGTAGCAGATATCGCTAATTCTGAGATTTACAAATACATTCAGGAACTTCCTGATGAGAATCTCACACAGAGATATAAATTCGTAGATTCAGGCAGCTATGTAGATATGGCTAAGGGTTATGGTTCATATCTCCAGAATAAATACGGAGATTATATGGCTCTTAACACAGATACAGAAGCTCCTGTAGAAGTTGAGATTCTTGGAGCAGTAGACAAGGTTAAACAGATTGTCGGCGTTCCTGTATCAAGACCTCTTCCTCTTACAACATATGCTGAAGCGCAGGGAATTCTGGAAGACCTTAATTCACAGGGCTTTAACAATATGTCAATTAAGATGTCCGGTTGGTGCAACGGCGGTGTAAGCCAGAAACTCCTCAAGGATGTTGATCTTGTAAGCGGACTTGGTGGCAAAAAAGATCTTACTGCTTTAAGTAACTACGCATCAGAGCAGGGTATCGATTTTTACTTAAACGGTGTAACACAGTACGAATACAATTCAAATATCTTCGATGGATTCTTCTCTTACAGAGACGCTGCTAAGTTCATCAACAAGGAAAGAGCAGAGCTTTACCAGTACAGTGCAGTAACATATGCTCAGAGAGAAGGAGCAAAGTCATATTACCTCCTTCATACTGAACTTGCAGGACAGATGGCTGATAACCTTACAAATGCAGCAGCAGGCTATGGTGCAGGTGTTTCATTCGAAGATGATGGTAAAGATCTTGCAGCTGATTACTATGTCAAGAATCCTTACTCAAGAGAGGCAGTACTTAATCTTCAGGTAGCAAGATTCCAGACACTTAATGCTAATGGACAGAACCTGATGATCAATATGGGTAATGACTATGCAGTTCCTTATGCTAGCTTGGTTACAAATATGGATCTTCGTGGTAACGATTATACAATTCTTGATGAATGTATTCCGTTCTACCAGCTTGCTATACACGGTTATGTAAACTATACAGGCTATCCGCTTAATATCTGCGGTGACGATGTACAGCAGCTTCTGTATAGTGCTGAGTACGGCGCAGGACTTTCTTTCACAGTTATGAAAGAATCTTCATTTGCTCTGCAGAAGACACTTTACACTGAATACTATGGATCTGATTATGATGCATGGCGTGACAGAATGGTAGAGTACTACACAAGATATAACAGTGAACTTGGACATGTATTTAATCAGGAAATGGTAGATCATCAGAATATTTCTGGTACTCTTTCTGTAACTACTTATGCTGATGGTACTAAAGTATATGTCAACTATGATTTTGAAGATGCAACAGCAGATGGTCAAACAATTCCTGCCAGAGATTATCTGGTAGTAAGACCTTAAGCGGAAAGGATTTAATGATGAAGAAGCAAAAGAATAAACTGGCAGGTCTTCAAAAGAGAAAAGCCATTGCCGGATATTGTTTTATATCGCCATTTATTATTGGATTCCTTGCGTTTATGGTTAAGCCTCTGTTCCAGTCACTTCAAATGAGTTTTTCAGAAGTGAGTCTTGGATCCGGTAACTTTTCACTTGCTTTTAACGGAATTGAAAACTTAAAGTATGCATTCAGAGTTGATCCGGAATATACAAGACTTCTTGTAGAAGAACTTGGTAGAATGGTTGTCTACTCACTGGCGATTATAGTATTTTCATTTTTCGTAGCACTTATACTTAATCAGAAGTTCAAGGGAAGAGCTCTTGTACGTGCAGTATTTTTCCTTCCGGTTATCCTTTCATCAGGTGTAATCCTTGGACTTGAAACCAATAACCAGCTTATGGCTACTCTTGCTGCACAGATCGAAGAGACAACAAGTGGTGTTAGTATCACAGCAGCACTTGAGAATATTCTTAGAACAGCCGGTGTTGGTGTAAGGGCTTTTGAAAAGGTATTCGAAGTTATTGATAATATCTATGATGTTGCTATAGCATCAGGTATTCAGATTATTATATTCCTTTCAGGTCTTCAGACTATATCAAGCAGTATGTACGAAGCTGCTGATATCGAAGGTTGTACTAAGTGGGAGAGTCTTTGGAAGATCACATTCCCTATGATAAGCTCTATGTTCCTTGTTAACTGGATTTATACAGTAGTAGATTTCTGCATGAGATCTGATAACAAGGTAATTGAGAAAATCCAGTCTGTAATGATCGATCAGATGCAATATGGTAGAGCTTCAGCTATGTCTTGGGTATACTTCCTGGTTATCCTTGCATTCATAGGAATCTCATCATTCCTGATCTCTAAGGAGGTTTACTACTATGACTAAAGCAAAGAATGTCGGGAAGACAGGATTCTGGGAGAGAAACAAACTCTCAGGAGGTTATCTTTTAAGAAAAAAGGTTATGGAGGTTGCTGTAAGTATTTGCAGATTCATTCTTCTGTTTGGAATGTGCTTCCTTATACTTCAGCCAATCCTTAACAAGATATCAGTAAGCTTTATGACAGAGCAGGATCTGTTCAATCCTATTGTTACAAATATTCCTGAGCACTTTACAACAGCTAATTACAAGATGGCATCTGCCGTAATGTCTTATCCTAAAGCTCTTGTGAATTCAATCGTGATATCTCTTACGATTGCTCTTTTACAGATTGCTGTTTGTACACTTGTAGGATATGGTTTTGCAAGATTCAAGTTCCCACTTAAGAACATGTGGTTTGCTTGTGTTATCCTTGTAATCCTTATTCCTCCGCAGACAATTGTCAGCTCACTTTATCTGCACTTCAGGTTCTTTGATATCCTTGGAATCATCAAGCTTATTACAGGTGAAGCAATCAACCTTCGTGGTTCTAAGCTTCCTTACTATCTGATGAGTGCAACATGTATGGGTCTTAAGAATGGTCTTTATATCTATATGATCAGACAGTTCTTTAGAAATATTCCTGAAGATATGGAAGAAGCTGCATATGTTGATGGTTGCGGAATGCTCAGAACATTTGCAAGAATCATGCTTCCACAGAGTAAACCGATTCTTTCATCCTGTTTCCTGTTTGCATTTGTATGGCAGTGGACAGACGGATTTTATTCAAAGATGTTCCTCGGTTCAACACAGCTTGTAAGTACATCACTTGCAAGAATCGTTGATTCACTTGGTGCATATATCCAGAGAATTTCAGGCATTAAGACAACTATATCAGTTGCTTATTCTAACTGTATCCTTTCTACTGGAACATTGATGATCATTTTACCTCTTATCGTTATTTACCTCTTTGCACAGAGAGCTTTCGTAGAAAGTATTAGTGCTACAGGTATCAAGATGTAATGTTATTGTTACTGAAACTATTGTAATGATAGTTTCAGTAACATAAAAAGAATTATGTAAGTATCAAATGATCTTTTTGGTAACTACTAATAACAAAAACAATTTAAAATCGTAACTGTGACGAAAATATTACCTAAGAATCGTTCAATATGTTCATGGTTTTTGTGCGAAATGTTTGGTAATATAAGTAGGGGGTTAGTTTCTGGCTCATTCGTAATTAGATCTATAATGAACAAGTCAGTATGCTAGTTCTAAATAAATTCCATCTTTTGATAATTAAATAAAATAGTCTTAAATAGACATTTGAATTCGACCTGAAGTCTGATATTAGGGTTGACTGTCAGGGTTGTATTGAGAAGGCGAAGATGCCCACTTATCAGTGGTTATCGATAATACAATTTTTTCTTATGAAGGAGGAAAAATATGAAAAAGCAGTTAGCAAACAAAGCAATTGCTGTAGCAACAATTACAGCTATGTCAGCAGGACTTGTTGCATGTAACAATTCTGGGGATGCTGGAAATAATGATCAGGCACCTGCTGGAGATTCAACAGGAACACAGGAACAGGCATCTAACGATGCAACTGATGCACCTGCAGAGGAAGAGGGTCCACAGGTCATCACAGATGAGAATGGAAACCCTATCGACCTTGGTGGTATGGAAATCGTAGTTCGTGACTGGTGGTCACCAGAAGAGCCGGCTGAGCCTTCAAACGATTACGAAGAGTCTCTCGACGAGTATCGTGAGTGGATCCAGGAGACATACAACTTCAAGATTAAGCAGGTTGCAATCTCTGACTGGGGAACAACACCTCAGGATTTCGTAGACTATGTTACAACAGGTGGCGATGATGTTAACTATGTATTCATCGTTAGAGGTGATGCAGCTATCGTATCTGCTATGAGCAATGGTCTTATGTATGATCTTGCAACTCTTGACTGCCTTGACTTCACTCAGGATAAGTACATGAAGAACCTTATTCATGAGCAGTATGCTAAGGGCGATTCTATCTACGCTATGTCAGCTGGTATCGCTGAGCCTCGTACAGGTGTTTACTTCAACAAGAGACTCCTTACAGAAGCTGGTATCGATCCTGAAAGCGTATACGATATGCAGGCTGATGGTACATGGACATGGGATAAGTTCGAAGAGCTTATGGCTAAGTGCCAGAGAGATACAGATAACGATGGTATCGATGATGTTTACGGTCTTACACTTAACGAAGGTGTTATGACAACAGCAGCTGTATTCTCAAACGGCGGTTCTTACGTTGGTAAGGATGCTGATGGTCTTTACACATACAACCTTGAAGCTCCTGAGACACAGGAAGCTCTTGAGTGGGCTGTTGATATGTACAACAAGTTCGATAACCACGATCCTGAAGGCGCTGAGTGGGATTACTACAAAGAAGAGTTCGTTCAGGGACACGCTGCATTCATGGTAGAAGATGAGTATGCTGGAACACCTGGTAACTTCCTTGCAGATATGGAAGACGAAGTTGGTTTCGTAATGTTCCCTAAGGGACCTAAGATGGACACTTATGTAAACGTTTGGAGCAACAACCCAGCTTGTATTCCTGGATGCTATGATGCAGACAGAGCTTGGAAGATCGCTTTCGCATACAACCTTTACACAGAAGCTCCTGAAGGATACGAAGATTACAACGGATTCCTTTCAACAGCTCGTCAGGGTGTATTTGATGAAAGAGCAATCGATGAGACAATCACAATGATGTCTGAGTCTGAGCATGGTACAGTTGCTTACCACGACATGATTCCTAACCTTAAACTTGGTGAAGAGCTTGTATGGAGCATCGGACCTAACGCAGACGTTGCAGCTCTTACAGAAGCAATTGCTGATACATGGAAGGCTTATATCGACGAAGCTAACAAATAATTAGATTTTTTATACAAACCGTATAATGTCTAATTTAAGAGGCGGTGCAAATGCATCGCCTCTTTTTTGAAAAAAGAAGTGCATGCGTGGGGATTCCCGATGGCTGGCAGTTTATAAATGATTTTCGTGTCATAAAAGAATTTCAACTTCAAGGCATGATATCTGGAGATTTATATTCCCAGGGTTCGAAAACTCGCTGCGCTCAAACAATCGAACCCTAAGCGGGAATAAAAATCTCCATCTATCAAGCTCTTGAAGTTAGAAATTCTTTTAAAGACACGAAAATCATTTATAAACTGCCAGCCATCGGGAATCCGCAAGGAATATGTGGTACTATATGTGAGAAGTTTAAAGTGACTTGTTGTAAGAAGTATGGTTTAGGGAGAATTTATGAAAAAGAAAGTAATGAGTTTGTTGTTGGTAGCAGCGCTTGTTGGATGCGGGAATAGTGGGGATAATGCTCAGAATAACGCTATAGATACTGCGTCTAATAATGCTGATATCAATGCAAGTGAAGCTGCTACAGATGTTGGCGGAAATGCAGAAGAAGCTGATACTGATGAAACAGGAAAAGCTTCATCGACTGAAGAAAACACAACTGATCCGTCTAAGGAGGATGATGAGATGGCAACTGATATAACAGTTCCCGAGATTGATATTACGGCAAAGGAGATTCCGGATAACGAGAGTCTTTCATTTGTACATGATATGAAAATTGGTTATAACATTGGAAATACATTTGATGCATATAAAGATGCCGATGTTAAAGATGACATGACAATTGAGACTGCATGGGGGAATGACAAGGTAACAAAAGAATATGTGAAGGCTATTCACGATAATGGATTTAATACAGTCAGAATTCCGATAAGCTGGCACAATCATGTTGATGAGAATTACAACATTAATGAAGCATGGCTTGACCGCGTACAGGAAGTAGTTGATTATGCGGTAGAAGAAGATATGTATATTTTCATTAACATTCACCATGACAATCATCTTGAGGCAAATGCTTTTTATCCTGATGAAGCTCACAAGGAGCAGTCACTCAAATATATTGAAAGAATTTGGACACAGGTTGCAGATAGATTTAAAGATTATGATAACAAGCTTATCTTTGAGGGAATGAATGAACCAAGGCTTGTAGGTCATAACAATGAGTGGTGGATCGATCCTAATAATGAAGATTGTAAGGAATCTATCTCTGTTATCAATGAGCTCAATCAGAAGTTTGTAGATGTTGTAAGAGCATCTGGAAGTAATAACAAGGACCGCTATCTTATGTGCCCAGGCTATTGCGCAAGTCCTGACGGTGTGCTTAATGAAGGCTTCGTAATGCCTACAGACAGTGCGGATAATAAGATAATACTTTCTGTTCATGCATATACGCCTTATACATTTGCACTTGAAAGTCCCGGAATTGATAACTTTGATGCAAGTGTTTATTCAAGCCATAAGGATATTGACGATTTCATGGATAAATTATACAAAAAGTATATTAGCCAGGGAATTCCAGTAGTTATCGGTGAGTGCGGATGTGTTGATAAGAATGGAAATTTGCAGGATAGAGTTGACTGGGCTGCATATTATACTGCTAAGGCTGCATCTTGCGGTATGCCGATCCTTTGGTGGGATAACGGAGCATTTACAGGTAGCGGAGAGCTTTTCGGATTCATCCGCCGCGATGATGGAACACTCGAATACCCAGAGATCATGGAAGCAATGCGTAAGTACGCAATGGAGTAAAGGATTTGCCTGGCCAGGCTGGTTATGAAGGTTTGGCAGGGCCGGGCGGTTTGGAAAGGTTTTGCAGGGCTGGCGGTTTGGAAAGGTTTTGCAGGGCTGGCGGTTTGGAAAAGTTTTGCCGGAGCAGGGCTGTTTATAAAGGATTTACGATTCATGAAAGAATTCTAACACTCATGGCTTAATATCTGGAATTTTATATTTTGGGATTCAAACTCGCTTCGCTCAGACAGGTGAATCCCAAACAAAAATATAAAATACCATCTATTAAGCTCATGAGTGTAAGAATTCTTTCAAAGAATCGAAAATCCTTTATAAACCACCCAGCTCCGGCAAAACCTTTCTAAACCGTCAGGTTCATGTAAAAAACTTTTAAAACGCTGCCGAGAAAAAGCTCTAGATTGGGATAAATTTCAAAAGCAGTAAGCTTTGGCATAATTCAGGCATAGCTGTTACAACAAGGGTGGCTATGTGATGAGAAACGTGAGAAGATATTAGCGAGACAGTTTGTAGGTATTAGTTGCTGTGTCTTGTATAATGGGATAATAGGCATTGAAGTTGATAGGTGGTGGACTTATTGAAGTATACAGCTAATATAAATGGAATAGAAACGAGTGTTGAATATTCGGAGAGTAATGTAAATGAAATATTCATTCCGTTGCTAAAACAGATGAAAGAATTGAAGGATTCCAAGGGAAGTCGTATTCTTGTTATGCTTGCTGCGCCTCCTGGGGCAGGAAAGAGTACTCTGCTTAGCTTTCTTAAGTATCTGTCTGAGAATACTGAAGGGCTTGAGCCGGTATCAGTTATTGGCATGGATGGTTTCCACAGGTATCAGGAGTATCTTCTTACGCATACTATGGTCAGAGATGGGAAGGAGATCCCTATGGTAGATGTTAAGGGGGCTCCGGAGACTTTCGATATTGATAAGCTGCTTAATAAAGTTAAAAGCGTTTCCAGAGGGGATAAATGCGGGTGGCCTGATTATAACAGGATGACCCATAATCCCCAAGAAGATGCCATTATTGTTGATAGTGATATTGTGATCCTTGAAGGTAATTATCTGCTTCTTAAAGATAATGGGTGGGATGAGCTTAAAAACTATGCGGATCTTACTATAAGCGTAGTTGCCAATGAAGACTTGCTTAGAAATAGGCTAATAGACAGAAAGATTAAGAGCGGTAAGTCAGAGGCGCAGGCTATAGAGTTTGTTGACTTTAGCGATATGTATAATGTCAGGACTGTGCTGAATAGATCGAGTGATGCTGATATCAGGCTCATGGTACTTGAAGATTGTAGCTATATATGGTAAATTAATGGTCGCTATTTTTAGAATTATTTAAATAATTATATCGTGCTGTATCAAAGAAAACAGGAGATATGATGCTCCTGTTTTTTTGTTGGACTGACTAAAAATAGATATTAGCATATATTCATTTGCTGAGCGGAAGAATATGGACCATGAATTGTTGAATGGTTGTATGACAAATTAAGTAGGAGATGCCTACTATCGACGTGAATCAGAACTGTTGGAGAGATATTTATGATTGGAGATTATAAGGAAAAAGCAGAAAACTGCAATTTTAAAAATAAGATTTATAAAGAAAGAAGTGTATTTGAAGGAAGAACAGTAGCGCTATTATCGGTTTCGGTATTAATAATCATATATTACAACGGAATACTTAGCATATGGATGAATATTATAGAGCATCCCTTATATATTATAGCTATGTCAATTGGTTTTGTGCTTTTTTTGATACCTGTTTTTGCAGTTGTGCTTGTTTGGCCATGTATGTTTATAAACACCATGATTTTTCGAAAAAAGCTGATTTTTGAGGAAGATAGATTGGTATGTAAGAGCTTTTTTATCCGAAAAAAGATTAATTATAATGCTATTGATTATGCAAAAGTAGATTATGGATATGCAGCTACAAATCAATTTCGTAATTCAAAAATGATTATCTTGATCCATACTGAAAAATCTAAATATAAAATAGTATTCAGGAATCGAGCTGTTTATAATGAACTGATTTGTGAAATGCAAAAGCATTTCAAGGTAAAAGAGCAATGAGGAATAGATATGGTTTATAAAAATGATTCTAAGGTAAAAATCAATAATGGAAAATACAAGTATGGGCTTGAAGGGGTTAAGACCAAAATGCCTCTTTTCCCAAAATTGATGGATGTTGATATATCTGCAACAGAATATAGTAATAAGAGAATTATGACTATTTCAAATGGGTGCTTACTTAAGCTGAGATTTGATCTGTATGAATATGAAGATACAGTAGATATAGTTAGACGACAGGGTATTTTTATTAAATTGATAAAAATTATTCTGTTTATGATGTTTTTGATTTTGGGATTATATCTGGTGGAGTCTGCAGATACCTTTTTTCAGACGGAGTATAAATTTTTTTTGTTATATACATTTTTATTTTGTCTTCTTATATATGCATTTTTATATAATTGTGAATATCAAAGACTGGCAGCAGTTTTCTATACAAGAGATTCAGATGTCAAAAACTATATCGAGTTAGATGAAGAAAGAAAAGATGTGTTCAAAAATCGACTATTAGATTCCATGAGAATAGAGGAAGTGGATTTAGAGGAAGAAGATGATGATATAAGTGAAGAAAAAGAAATAAAAGACTTATCTGAAGATGGTTTACCTGTTGCGGATACTTCTCTTTCTAAGAGAAAAATCATATATAGGATCGGAATAATTCTTTCTTTGCTCACGGCTTTATATGTTGTGGTATGTATAATTATTGCAAGACAAAAGGGTTTATCTAAGCCATTTATATTGGCACTGGGATTATCATCATTACCACTATTTGTGTATTCATTGATTTTCAAGAACGATGTTAAATATATCGATAAAAAGCATACCGAAGACGACTCTCGATTTAACATGTTTGGTCTTCCGTTTTTGATATTAGATGTATCATTTTTAATCCTTATGTTTACATCAGGAATTACTAAAATTGCTAAGGGTGGTTTAATGATAGCTATTATTTATATAATTGTAGCTGCTTTCCTTTTACTTATAGTTTTTATCAGATTTCATGATGTTAACAATAAGAATCAGAAGTTTTGTTATATGTTTTTTGTTGCAATGCTTACTTTTAATATAGTAAGTAGTTTCTTTTATGGAACGAGTTCTTTTGTAGGACATTTTCCTTGTGAATATGTTTCAAGATCATATTCGTCCGGTAAAACTACATCATATTATGTTACTGTCGAATTGCAGGATGGATCAATATATAAATGCAGGGTTAGTAAAGATATATACGACAGTGCTGAAACAGAAGAGCTGGTTTCGTGTCACAGTGATGGATATTTGGGTGTTAAATATATAAGCGTACATTGTGCAGATTAGATTGTATCGTCCAACTACTGGTTGGACGATTTTTAAATGCTGTAAACTAATGCGTTATTGTTTTCATCTGTCATGAGTCATTATAATAACTGTATCAACCGGTTGAATAAAGGAGGCCTTGCATTTTCGCTATTTAGTTATGCGTGGCTATTTGCAGATAACGTTATAGCTATAAGATATTTCGTTATTAGTTTTATCTAACGAATACTGCTTTGTAGCTTTGTGCAGAAAGGTGATGACAGATGAACATTGGTGATCAGATATTATTTTTACGAAAAAATAAAGGTATTACACAGGAGCAGCTTGCTCAAAAGCTTGGCATTACTAATCAGGCTGTAAGTAAATGGGAGTCGGGGCAGTGTATGCCGGATATTCAGCTTTTGCCTGATATTGCAGCTTTCTTTAATGTTTCAATTGATAAACTTATGGGTGTTGAGCCTGGGGCTAACGATGATGACATTCTGCTTACTATCAATGATCAGATTCAAAGCGCAGAGACTGGAACAGAGTATAGCAAGGTCATGAAGATAGTCAAGGCGCTTCATGCTATAGTTCTTGTAATGGAGTCAAGAAAAGAAGAATCCGGTTATCCTGAATTTGGAATGGATGAAACTATAGAGCATGCGGTCTGTAATGAATGGGGGCTTTCAAGTATAGCTATTCCACAGATTGTGACGACCATGAGGCGTGGTAACGTCTTTTTCTCAGATGATCAGAAACTGTATGATGAGAATAGCATTAAGAAGATTAGCGGTCTTATGAAGAAGTTGTCTGATAAGCTGGCGCTCACGATACTGTTTGCGATATATGATATCACCTCAAAAGATG
>JAEEGH010021951.1_pt1 | contig 13139 bp, 13 predicted proteins | sample 9134181 | NCBI WGS metagenome assembly JAEEGH01 (sample SAMN16246544, study PRJNA631951) | gut metagenome | biome: gut microbiome; feature: rumen; material: DP-attached | host: Bos | place: Iran: Karaj | collected 2018-10 | reverse complement strand
ATCACAGAACACGTAAAAATGCCCAAGCACCAGTTATAGACCCTTCGCGACAGAAAGACCCCATCGCTATAAGAAGACAGTCTGTCAATCTGGGCTTCGTGTGCCGTAAGCGTCTTTGTAAGCACCTTCCGCTCCCTTATCATCTCTTCCCTCCATTTTCTCATTTCCGCTATATTCACCTTACCGCCCTTTGTAAACTCGACAAGGATACCCTGCTGTTGAGCGAGGTGGTCGTTCAATAGCGTCTTCATCTGAGTCAGGTGCTGGCTATTCTGCTGCTCAATGTTCACGCAGTCGCCAGCCTCGATAGAATCAAACAATTCATCAATCTTATTTTTATGCATAATAACAATATTTTTATTCAACGTTTCATCGTTCTTCTAAACGGTTTGCACAACCAGTTGGCCTTCTGAGCACATCGGCGTGCCCACCACTCGTCATCCTCGTCTTTCCTGCGTCCCCAGTTACTCTCAACGCTTCCGCCACCGCCAAGCGATTCGGACATCGTGGTTGCAGCATCGGCATAGTTCATGAACAGGAGCATCGAGACGCGCAAGACGTCATTGACGGTCAGCGCAACATTGTCAGCCACCTCCACCATACCCTTCATCACCTCATAGGCCGACATCGGGATGTTGACGTCGTAGGCTCTGTCATCAACAGTGAAAGATTCACGATGCTCTTCCTTTGGACTCGGCTTCACTGGTATCAGATTGGGTGTCGCCTCTGGCTTTCGCTTCTTCGATTTTGCCGGATAATCATGGTTATTCTCAGCCTTCTGAGTCATATTTGTGTATGACTTTTCTTCAGCCGATGGCGGACAGTAGAACAGACCATGCTTATCCTCGTCCTGACGAGCGTGTAGATGCATCCACGTCTGTTCCAATTTACTTGCCATCAGCTTTCGTCCAGCACCAAGCTCCGATGCTTTGTAGACAGAGTTACCCAACTTGATGGTATAGGCCACAGGACAAAAAGGCTTCCCGTATCGTGCCTTGACCTTATAGCCACGACTCTGAAGCTCACTCTTGTAGCGGAGCCAACTGTACTCAGACAACTTCCCCAGCACATCCATACAGTCATCTACAATCTGCTTGATATGTTCCTCACGAATCTTCATCGGGTCTGTCCAACCGCGACGCATATTGACGATGGCCGCGGCTTTCACTGCCCGCTCACCGATGAAGTGGGCATCGTTGATGTTGCCCAACATGTCGATGCGGTTCCCCAGCAAATGCAGGTGCAGAATGCCCGACTTGGAGTCGCGGTGCAGTCCAGCAAATATCTGACTGTTTGCAAGGTTCGTCGGCCTAACCTTATGCCTCTTCCCCTTGCTGATTATCTCGTCAATCTTGTCAAACTCACGGATGAACTCCCAGCAGAAATCGTACCAATCCTTCGTATCCCAGTTCTTACTCTCTTCCGCAGATGGGGAAAGTACCAGCATAATCCCCTGCTTGCCTATCGGATGTCTGGCAAACTTAGCACGGTAGCGGTTGAGGTGCAACTGCATCTCATTCCACATCCCCATCGGGGGCAGCCCCTCACTGAGGTTATGCACCACAACGAGGTCTGCCCGGAAATTCTTCGTGATGTAGTTCGTCATGGCAGGGCCACTCTGAACAGTATCTCCCACAGCTGTCATACGCGTATTCCTGTAAAGTAATCTTGAATATCCTTCCAGCGTCTGATGAGCGCATTCACACCATCCATCCAGACCAGCATAAACTGGTCGTTCTTAAAGAGCCGTTTCCGCTGCTCCTGGCTTCTGCCGTTGAGAGCGTTGCGGATGCCGACAAGTTCAGAACGGGCTGCGGAAAGGCTTTTCAGTGCCTCCTCCTGTTCATCGGTCATGAGCTGTGGAGGGTCGTAGCCCAAAGAGGTGTCATGGATGAGCACACTCTTAGGCAGTCCTGTTTTTGAACACTTAGCATCAAGTAAGGCATCCTCTTCGGGGGTGTACCTGACACTGCGGATAATCTCTTTCTTTGGCTCAATACGAGCCGAAACTACTTTGTTCTGCATATACTAAACCTTTTATAATTAAACATTGGACAGCTGCTGCGAGCCTGCGAGTGGCTTCACCCCAGCAGGAACACACCCGTCCGTCAGACGGTCGTGTATTACACTGGGACTTCTTGACTAACCTTCCGGAAATTCCGGCTCTCTCACGAGACGTGCAGGATAGCTGTCCGTTATTGTTGATGTTATATGCCATGTTCGGGCGAGGTTGAAGTTTCCCCAGCAGTAGCCTGTTGTCGATTAACAGGGCTCCCAGGACAAGTGCCGGAGGCATTAGAGAGTATATGGCCATTGCCAAGAGCAGGTCCATTATTGCCCATCGCGTTGTCATCTACGTCTGAGCCAGAAGATGCGGACGAGGAATTGTTGACAGTCAGCTGTCCATGCCTCATAGCATTGATGGGGTTGGCAGCATCTTTAGAGGTGGGGAAACCCGAAATATGAGCGACCTTGACAACCGGCCTCCGAGTGTAGTGGGGATTCCTGATAGTCTTCTCCTCATCGCCATCCTTCCCCAGCCAGAAGGCGAGGCAGTGGATGGTGTGAACGGTCGTGCGGTTGTTAGCCTCAGATGTGAGTATTCCCATCTCGTTGAACATTCGGACAACCTTTGCGGCGGTCTTCCTGTCACAGCCCCAGAGTGTAGCCAGTTCGACTGTCGAGGAAACGAACTGTCCAACATCTAAGTCTGCCTCGAAGTTCTTCTTCTCATAGTGAACCGGCTCAATGGCAGCCATCTTGACAAACGTAACCAAAGCCTCTGCACGGTGGAAACCTTGCTGGTCATCGCGCAGGAAATCCAGCTGCCCACTGGACAGCAGGATACCATACCTAATATCAGTATAAGTCATAGTCTTACCTTTATAAATATCTGACATGTTACCACTCACGCTTGTTGGGCTTGCGACGATGTGATGAGAGAGTAGCTTCGTTCTCCTCATCCGCAGTCAGAGGCACCGCATTACGACGGTTGGCCTCCAGCCACTTGTCGAGCTCGTCCTGATATAGCACCCATCGCTTACATGGCTTGGTGGCGGGGAGCGAGCCATCGGCAAGTTTCATGTACAGTGTACCAAGTGGTATGCGCGTGTACGCTGCCGCCTCATCAACCGTCATAGGCTTGTGGCGCTTCTCACTGTCCAGATGTCTCTTGCTCTCGTCCTGCTGTCTGGTCAGCAGGGCCTTCATGCCCATCACTTCATCCCGAAGCTGGGCAACGACCTGCGGAAGGTCGTTAAAAGTCAATTCTTGATTATTCATTGCAATTACGGTCTTTGGATAGAAGACCGCCGCAAAGGAACACAATGATGTAATGCTGACTCCGATTATGCCCGATAATCGCTGAATAATCTGTCAGCATCGGCAGAAATGCCCGTAAAAAAAGAGCATCCTTTCCTTACCAGCCCAAATGAGCATGATAGGGAAAGGATGCTTCATGTAGAATAAATACAGAAAAATTACTTGTCGTAATGGAACGCGTAATCGTCTTTGTCTGGAGGGTCTAACTTGATGTTGCCTTTGTCGGGCTCGAATTTAAAATTTCGGATACTATCCAATGTTATGTCCTTCATTTCCTTTGGAAACAATGATTGGATAAACAGGGCACGGACATTGCCCGTGTAGTCCTTTTTGTCCCCAATCCTCTCACCGATATTCCAAATGAAATGGCGAAGATCAAGTGTTGTGAGGTTTCGCTTCAGGTTGATTGCAGCAGGAGTATACTTAGGGTTATCTGCCCACTCCCTTATATATCCACAGAGTTTCTCCAATTCCTCCTCATCTTTGACAAAAGGGGACATGGTCTTTTGAGTATATTCGATGATGGCCGCAATCACCTTTTGCCTGTGCTTCTCCTGTTCCCGATTGTACTCCTCGTTGAGAAGAGTGAATGAATCTACTTGTTCTTCTTCCACGTTATCTGACGGTTGTGTGTCTGGACGACTGTCGGAAGTGATTTCTTCCTCGCCCTCCTGTTGGCACTCTTCAAACGGGACGTAGTCTATTTCCTCAACCTCGCCCGTCAATAACTGGGGGGCTTTTGGCATTTCGTATTGGGTGGAAGCTTTACGCCTTATAAGCCTGTTCCATGCAATAGAGAACAATTCCACCCAAAATGACTGGAAAAGGTAATAGATAATGCAAAGAAGCAGAACACAAGACAAAAACACCACGGAACGGACGAAGTTGTCATCGTCGAAATTAGTCCCTACTACCAGTGATACAAGGAGGGAAATAAGCAGAAAGACGAAGAAAGGCAACCCCCATATCAGGCACCAGTCTCTCATTTTGAATCCATTTACATCACTCATATTCCTTATTTCATTTTTTTCACCTGCAAAGGTACCTTGATTGCTCCAAATAGTCCGTGTTTTAACACTTTTATCTGAGTGTACTTAACGTATATTAGTAAATCCACCTCGTATAATTGTGGTTATTGAACCAAAACCGTATCTGATGAGGAATACTTGTCAGACTGGAACAGAGGATTACTCCCCTGTTCCAGTTTTCACTGCACGCAAGACTGGGCAGGGCTTTAGCGTTATACGATCTACCGACTCGCGCTTGCTCTCATCGGCCATTTCAGCATAGATTTGCGTCGTGGCAACGTTCTTATGTCCCAACATGTGCTGGACGGTATAGACGCTGGTACCTGCCTCTACCTGTAGCGAGCCGAAAGTGTGACGGCTTGAATGGTAGTTAAGCCCAAAATCAACAGAAGGCAGACGGAAGCAGTTAGAAACTTAAAACGGTAGAAATCAGCGGTTTGAGAGAAATCCGCACTTTACGGAAAGTGCAAGGGAAAGCGGCTGAAAGCAATAGTTCAGTTACCTATCCGTTAGCGACTCAGTTACCGAAACGGGGTGTGCTAACGGCAGCAAATGAAAGATTGTTTTTGTGAGGCATATAGTCTCTGTCAGCTGCGTTCACCTGCCACCAGAGGATACTTCAGAAAAAAGTAATTTTGCAACCAAAAACGGTAAGCGTATGGAAGTATCCAAATTCAAGGTGTTGCTCTACCTCAAAAAGAGCGGATTGGACAAACAGGGCAAAGCTCCCATCATGGGGCGCATCACCCTCAATGACACTATGAGCCAGTTTTCCTGCAAGTTGTCTTGCAAGCCGGAATTGTGGAATCCCCGTGAAAGCCGACTGAACGGCAAAAGCAAGGAGGCTGTAGAGACGAATGAGCGCATTGAGAAGTTGCTCCTTGCCGTCAACTCGGCTTTTGACTCCCTTGTAGCCCGTCAGGTGGATTTTACTGCAACCGACGTGAAGGAAATGTTTCAGGGCAGCGTGAAGACACAGATGACATTGATGGATGCGGTGAATAAGATGTGTGCCGATCTGGAAGCCCGCGTCGGTGTTGACCGCAAGAACGGAACTCTCGTTAAGTACAACTACATGCGTCAGCGTCTGCAGGAGTTCATCCAAGCAAAGTACAAGACCAACGACCTTGCTTTCGGACAGTTGACAGACCAGTTCATCTACGATTTCCAGGACTATGTGACTGATGAAGTGGGAAACAAGATTGACACAGCCAAACACTATCTGGCTCTTTTGAAAAAAGCCTGTCGGATGGCGTTCAAGGAAGGAAACACGGACAAGCAGTATTTTGCCCACTTCAAACTGCCCGTGAGGAAGTGCAACACGCCAAAGGCATTGAGTCGTGAGCAGTTCGAGGCAATACGCGACATGGAGATTGGCGAGAACCGTCCGCAACACCGCTATGCCCGTGACCTGTTCCTGTTCGCCTGCTATACAGGTGTGCCATACGGTGATGCCGTGACTATCACCAGAGAGAACCTTGTGCGAGACAAGAACGGCGACCTATGGCTGAAGTACAAGCGTGTGAAGAACCAGATGCAGGCCGCAGTGAAACTGCTGCCGGAGGCTCTGGAACTGATAGAGAAGTATCATGATGACAACCGTGAGACTCTTTTCCCGCACATGGAGTGCCGTGCTTTGATGGAACACATGAGAGGCATCGGAATAAGACTTGGTATAAAGGGTTTGCGATACCACATGGGGCGTCATTCTTTCTCGACTCTTATCACTTTGGAAGAAGGCGTACCCATTGAGACCATCAGCCGCATGTTGGGACATACCAACATTGAGACAACTCAGGTGTATGCAAAAGTGACCCCTCAGAAACTCTTCGATGATATGGATAAGTTCATCGAGGCAACCAAAGACATGAAACTTACATTGTATTAACAACAAAAGAAGAAGATTATGCGTAGCACATTCAACATTCTGTATTACATCGACCGTCGCCGAGTGAAGGCAGACGGAACGACAGCCGTTCTTTGCCGTATCAGCATCGACGCGAAGAACTCAGTAGTGAACACTGGTATCTGCTGCATTCCCGAAACGTGGGATGCGAAGAAAGGAGAGACCAACAGCGCGAGAACCAACCGCCAACTGGCAGAGTTCAAGCGCCAAGTGACAGAACTTTACGACGATCAGGTGAAGAACCAGGGCGTGGTGAGTGCTGAGATACTGAAAAACCTCGTTGACAAGAAGGTGGTGAAGCCTACCACCCTGCTGACGATGGGCGAATGGGAGCGTGAGCGGCTGTTAGTCCGTTCCGAAGTCATCAAGTCCCGTTCAAGCTATCGTGCCTCACAATACTATCAGGACTATCTTCGTGACTTCATCGTCTCAAAAGGCAAGGAAGACTGGCCGCTGGCAGATGTGACAGCAGATTTCGGCAACGAGTACAAGGTCTATCTGAGCAGGAAGAAGGCTTTAGGCCCTTCGCAGATGAACCATGCCCTGCGCTGGCTCAACCGTCTGACCTATCTCGGTGTGGATATGGAGGTCATTCGTTTCAATCCATTGGAGGATGTGGAATACTTCAAGAAGCCTGAGCCTAAGCACAAGTTCGTCACCCGTGAGGATGTGAAGAAGATTCTTGCTTTGCAGGTCGATACTGAACGCGATGAACTGATTCGCCGCTGGTTTATCTTCTCGATGTTTACGGGACTGGCATACGCGGATGCGGCAGCACTGTACCCACATCATATAGGCAAGACTGCAGACGGTCGGAGGTATATCCGTATCAACCGAAAGAAGACCAAGGTGGAAGCGTTCATCCCCCTGCATCCTATAGCAGAGCAGATTCTCGACCTCTACAACACTACGGATGACACCAAGCCTGTGTTCCCCTTGCCGAGCCGTGACGAGGCATGGTTTCACGTTCATGAGATTGGCTTTGCCATCGGTCGTGAGGAAAATCTCTCGCCACACCAGGCCAGACATACTTTCGGCACGATGCTTGTTAGTGAAGGCATCTGTGTAGAGAGTATTGCGAAGATGATGGGTCACAGCAACATCCGCAGCACCCAGACATACGCCAAGATTACCGATGATAACATAGGCAAGGATATGGACAGGCTGATACAGCGCAGAAAGGAAAAAGGACTCTCCCATCTTGACAGGGACACTGCAATCCTGCTTGATACGAGCACACTGAAGCAATAACAATTAAAGCGATACAACGACAATGGCAAACTTTTCAATGATTCCCAAGGATGTCTTCGAGCGAGGCATCATCAGAATGACAGAGGGCGGTATAGTGACCATGCCCGACAAAGACGTTTGGATGACGGTTGACGAAATTGCGGACATGCTTTTCGTCCCGTCAGCCGTCGTGTTCCGCACGTTACGCTCTATATATAAGAATAGTATCGCGCGTGAAGAGGACACTCATGGTTCGTTCCGCTTATTCCCCTATCATCCCAACTGGAACATAGACGTGTATAACCTGGAAATGGTTATCCGTCTGGCATACGCCATCGACTGTTACAACAGCCTGAAGTTCCAAAAATACATCATGAACCGACTGATGGGCAGACCAATGTACGAAAACGTCTGCCTGACGTTGGAACTGTCACAATAGACAGACCTCTTACCACGAAGGGAAACCCGTACCAGGCAATTGCTGCCTGATACGGGTTTCTTTCGTTTTACCCTTGTGCGTTCATTTCCTTGCAAACGGCTTCTTGTAGTGCCTCTGCAGCAGTTCCTCCAAGTCCTGCTCACGGTAGAGCACCTTACCAGCAATCAGATAGTACGGCACGATGCCGTTGGTGCGATACTCCTGCATCGTGCGCTTGCCCACCTTCAGGATGGCGCAGGCTTCCGGATCTGTCAGCAGTCGTGTTCCTCCAAACATCGGCTTGATGTCCTTCGTTCTGTCAGTAAGCGCATCCGATACCTTGTGCATCTTTCGCAGGAACCCGTCGAAATAGTCACTGGTAAGGATCTCGTCATTCATCATCTGTTGCACCATCCTTTCCGTCTTTACGGGCGAGCGCCTTGTGTTCCTCCAAGACCTTCATCACGTCCTCCAGTTTGTAGTATGTCTTGTGGTTGAACCTCGTGTAAGGCAGCTTGCCCGTTGAGCGCAGCGTCTGCACGGTGCGCTTGCTCAGTTTCAGTTCCCTGCACACGTCAGCGGTGTCCACCCACTCGCTGACCTCCCTGTTCGTCAGACGGCGGCTGATGTCAGCCATGCCGTCGAAGAACGCCTCCACACTTGCCATGAACTCCATGAAGGCCCGTTTCTCAATCATTACGATTTCCATTGCTTTACCTTGTTTTTGTTTATGATTAACGAATCTATGTACTTGTCTTTCGACATTGGCAAAGGTAAGCCATGACTCATCCGAAGCAATGGAGCCAATCCCCGTTGACGATATAAGTCACTGCAATGGCGGCATTTGACGCTTGCGAATGCCCGTCAGACACCCGTTCCTGAACTTTTTCCAGGAAAATCATTACATAGTATGTACATAGTATGAAAATCACCTTCTGGAATTTGGTGACCTTTGCACCCGAAAGCTTTCAAGCGAGACAAAATCGAAGTGAAACCCAAAAGAATAAAGGTCATGAACGAACAACAGATATTGAACCATATCAGCGACTGCTTCCAGAAGATAGCCAGTCGGCTTGATGAACAGCAGGAGTCCATAGGTGAACTGCTCCAGCGTGTAACACCCGTAGAACCGTCACCGCAACAGCAGGAACGCATCTACGACACCCAAGACCTCTGTCTGCTTCTGAACACCAGCAAGCGTACCATCCAGCGCCATCGCAGCCTAGGGTTGCTGCCCTTCTACAAGTTGGGCCGCAAGGTGTTCTACAAGGAACAGGACGTGCGCGAATACATGGATCATGAATATCAGAAGGTGGACAAACGCGAAAAACTGGCAGAGCTTGCCAACTACGGCAAGTCCATCGATGACATCAGATAAACAGACTATACAGCCGGCTAACAAGTATAGAATCAGAGATTATCAACATTAGTAACAACTTTCAAAATCCAGTAAGCAATGGACAAGGAAAAAGAAAACGAGCAGGAGAAGCTGAAGCCCGACAAGGACGTGCTGATTGTCACGGACAACAAGACAGGAGAACGTGGTGTCGTCACAGGCATGAACAGCATCGGAAATCCCATCAAAATGCCCGTCAGGAAGGAATACTCACAGTCTTTCCTACAGTTCGACAAGAACGGCAATGCCCTTGACAACTTCTTCACGAACTTCGTCCGCCAGTGCAAGGAGCCTACACGATTCGGATTCAGCAAGACCACGACAGGCGTACTTGAACGATTGTTCGCCGGGTCGGAAGAGGCAAAGGCGGAAATCGAGGGCGAAAGCATCAATCCATCCAATTACATTAACAACAAAAACAAGAAGAAAATGGAACAGAATCCAAAAAACAGTGAAAATGCTGCACAGCAGCAGGAGAACAAGCACCAGTACCAGCCCATCGACGAGACCAAGGTTAATTGGGCAGACATCCAGCAGAAGTGGGGCATCACCCGTGACCAACTCGAACAGTCGGGCGACCTCAACAAGATGCTGAACTACGGCAAGAGTAACCTCATCACTGTGCATCCTGCCTTCGGCGGAGAGCAGTTGGAAACCGCTGCCCGACTGTCCTTCAAGAAGAACGATGACGGTAGCGTGAGTCTCGTGCCACACCTTATCCGCAAGGAAGCCAATCTGGAACAGGAGTACAAGGGACACACCTTTTCCGAGGCCGACAAGTCAGCCCTGAAGAAGTACGGCAATATGGGACGTGTCGTTGACCTCCTGAACGAGCGCGGTGAACGTGTGCCAAGCATCATCAGCATCGACCGCCAGACCAACGAGATTACAGACCTGCCCGTGCGTCGTCTGCGTATCCCGGAGAAGATCGGCAACACGGAACTGACGAAACAGGAGCAGGACATGCTCCGTGCCGGACTGCCCTTGAAGAACAAGGAGATTGAACTTGCCAACGGTCGCAAGTTCACCACCACCCTGCAAGCCAATGTTGAGGAAAAGGGTGTGGAGTTCGTACCCCGTGGCAACCGCCAGCGCAACGGTCAGGAGCAGAAGCAGGACGCGGGCCAGCAGACAGAGGGCCAGGCACAGGATACAGACGGTGACGGCTCACAGAAACAGCGCCGTCCACAATGGACTGACGAGAACGGCAACATCAAGCCCATCGGCAAGTGGAAGGGCGTGGAGTTCACCGACGAGCAGAAGCGCGACTATCTGGAAGGCAAGACCATCAAACTCGACGGAGTGCCCGACAAGCAGGGCGTACCCTCCACGATGTACTTGAAGTTCAGCCCAGAAAAAGGCCGTCCATTGACCTATAGCAATGATCCCGACAAGGCAGTCATCCAAGCCCCTGCATCGGAGAGTCAGACACAGGTAGCCGTGAACAGCGAGGGCAAAACCAACGAGCAGACCAAGGGAGTGAAAGAACCCCTGCAGCAAAGCCAGACTGCTCCGAAGGACACCAAGCAGAAGGAGCAACAGGACAATGCCGTGAAGCAGGACAAGCCTGAAAAGAAAAAGAGCAAGGGCATGAAGATGTAGCCTATAGGCAGCATCAGCCAAAACTTCACTCACTGCTTTATTGGCTCGTTCCCGTTCAGGAACGGACGGGGGCGAGCCATCATTATACCCATACATCAACAACAGAAAACATTAAATGAAGAAACAACAATGACAACCATCATAGCAGAAAACGCCAAGGCTGCGGCATTGTTCGCACAGGCGACAAATTCAAACGAACTCGGATTCCGCCAATATCGCGGACAGGATTACATCATCGTATGGACAGACGGCATACCCTTTAACCAGAATGCAACAGTCAATGACAAGGGGGACGTACATATACGTCTTACAGACGAGCAGTCGGCATGGCTTGCCATCATCAAGATTGCTGTAGCCTCCTGTGACTACCTATATGTAGCAACAGACACCCGTGACTCTGCCTTCTGGCTTCTTTCCTTCATATCCTCGCAGGAACTTTACGATAAGGTAACCAGAATCCATGTCCGTGAAATGACGGTAAGGGGTGTAAGAGAGAGTTTTCAACAGGTTGAGGACACTACAGCATTTATACAGAAAATTCTCTCTGACCTGTTCAGAAAGCAGCATGACTACAAATTGTCGGAAGCAACTGACCGTCTGATTACAAAGGCTTGCGGTACTGACACCTACAAGCTGGGACGCATCAGTACACCGTTGCTTTCCATGATAGCACAGCGATTCAAGCATTGGCATGATACGGAACCGATGGCAGAATACCGTGTACATTTTGCATTGGAGCATCAGGGCAAGGTGTTCCGTTTCGCATCTGATCAGTCCTGGGACAACCCCAAGGAAGCGAATGAGGCCTATATCTGTCTGAAGATGGCGGAAGAGCCTGCGGTAATCACACACGTATCATGCGGACTACACACAGAGAAGGCACCCAGGCTGTTCAACATGAAAACCCTCATGCGTACCGCAAACGAGCGTTATGGCTTTACCCTGCAACAGATTGCGACAAGTGCCAAGCGGCTCTATGAGTGGGGACTCATCAGCTATCCCTTTACGGGTGTTGACCACATCAGCGTCCGCAAGGTGCGTAAGATCCGCCAGTTGCTGGACTTCCTGCATGAACACGATACGTTAGGCATTTCTGCCAGCCGTATCGACAGGTTATCAACCAACAGTCTGAAGCGTTGTTCATGCCGTGGGCATCACGGTATCATGATTACTGGCATGAAACTCGGACCGACAGCCCTGAAGATGAATTATGCCGACAGGCTCGTCTATGACCTCATCTGTACTCGGATGGTCGAGGCGTTCAGCCCTGCAGCACTGACGCAGACCGTCACAGCAAGGGCAATGGCCGCAGACCTCAGTTTCTCGCTTGAAGAGTCATATACTCTGCACAGAGGCTGGGAATCCGTTGCCGACAAGAACGTAAAAAAGGACGAGCCATTGGAAAAAGAATTCCTGTGGCCGACATGGAGCAAGGTGAAATACCAGGCCGTTTCTATCACCAAACGGAATGTTAGGGCGAAGAAGCCCTACAGTGAAGACGAAATCCTCGGCACGGCTCTCTGTGCAACTCTCGGCACGGGAACCGAAATCGTGAATGCCCTTAATGAACTGATAGGTGAAGGGTATGTGTACCGTTCTGAGGAAGGACTGAAGCCTACAGAGAAAGGACTTGCTCTGCATGCCATCGTAAAGGGGCTGTGCATAGCCGACATTGACATGATGGCAACCTTAGAGCGATATATCAGAAAAGGCGGCAATGAGGGAATTGAGGATGATACCCGCTATCTGCACAAGTTGGATGTTTACGACCAGGCAGTTACGGAACTGGCAGAGTCACCCATGCTGTTTCCGAACAAGCAGAAAAATATGTTGAATTGAAATATGATTGGTAATACGATGAAACAGAAAACGAGAACCACACGGGAACTGAGTTATTACGAGCTTTACCTGCTGGACTACCTCCGTCAGCACAAGTTCACCCAACAGCATGACCGTGACTTCATCCGTACCCGTGCGGATGAAGCGGCAGAGACCTATGAGCAGGAACGGCGGAACGGGCATACACCAGACCAGGCACAGGAACTGGCCATGTCAGCACTCACCAAGGGGCTGCACTATTCTCAGTATGACATCCTTTTAGGCGTCATCGACTCCGAGTTTGAGAAGTCCGTCCCCCCATTGCTTCATGAGCAACTGGCAGAGAACCTTCTACCGTTCATGGGCAAGGTGTTTTCCATCTACGACCTTACCAATGATGAGTTCCCACTCAGTGACGAA
>JAEEGH010021950.1_pt1 | contig 13139 bp, 7 predicted proteins | sample 9134181 | NCBI WGS metagenome assembly JAEEGH01 (sample SAMN16246544, study PRJNA631951) | gut metagenome | biome: gut microbiome; feature: rumen; material: DP-attached | host: Bos | place: Iran: Karaj | collected 2018-10 | reverse complement strand
CTCATCGTGCTGCTGGGCTTTATCGGTCTCGTCTCGCTGCCTATTGAGCAGTATCCGGATATCGCACCGCCAACGGTCGTGGTCTATACCAGCTACCCTGGCGCTGACGCAGAGACTGTGAAGAATTCCGTCATCGTTCCGCTTGAGGAGAGCATCAACGGTGTGGAAGGAATGGACTATATCTCCTCTACTGCCTCGTCGGGATCGGCACAGATCCAGGTGCTGTTCCGTCAGGGCATGAATGCGGATATGTGTGCCGTCAACGTGCAGAACCGTGTGCAGCAGGCGCAGGCACTGTTGCCTGCCGAGGTTACCCGTATCGGTGTGACGGTGATGAAGCGTCAGACCTCTCAGGTGCTGATGTACTCTCTGACTTCCGATGGCCGTTATGATGACGAGTTCCTGACGAACTACGCCAATATCAACATCGTGCCGGCCATCAAGCGTATCCAGGGTGTGGGTGACGTGCAGTCGCCGGGTCTGAAGACCTACTCGATGCGTATCTGGCTGAAGCCCGACGTGATGAAACAGTACGGCCTGATGCCTTCCGACATCTCTGGCGTGCTGGCTGAACAGAATATCGAGGCTGCTCCGGGTACCCTCGGTGAGCAGTCGAATGTGGCTTATGAGTACGCCATGCGCTACACGGGCCGTCTGAAGACTGCCGAGGAGTTCGGTAATATCATTATCCAGAGCAAGAACGACGGTACGACCCTGAAGCTGAAGGATGTGGCCAAGATAGAACTTGGCGGTCAGCAGTATTCGGTGTCGATGAAGAACAACAACATCCCCTCTGTGATGGGTATGGTGCAGCAGATTGCCGGTTCTAACGCCAACGAGATTGCCAAGCAGGTGAAGGCCGAGCTGGAAGAGCAGGCCAAGCTCTTCCCGCCGGGCATGTTTTATAAGATCAACTACGACGTGACGGAGTTCCTCTATGCTTCTATCGAGGAGGTGGTGTTCACGCTGTTCTTCACCCTTTTCCTGGTGTTCGTCGTGATCTACGTGTTCCTGCAGGACTGGCGCTCCACGCTCATCCCGCTGATTGCCGTACCGGTGTCACTGGTGGGTACCTTCTTCTTCCTCAGTGTGATGGGCTTCTCCATCAACCTGCTGACACTGTCTGCCTTGCTGCTGGCCATCGCCATTGTGGTGGATGACGCCATCGTGGTGGTCGAGGCTGTGCATGCCAAGTTGGACCAGGGCTACAAGTCGTCGCTGACGGCCTCTATCGATGCCATGAACGAGATCTCTGGCGCTATCATCTCTATCACGCTCGTGATGGCTGCCGTGTTCGTGCCGGTATCGTTTATCGGTGGTACTTCAGGTACGTTCTACCGTGAGTTCGGTGTGACGATGGCTGTCTCCATCCTGATTTCTGCGCTGAACGCCCTGACGCTGTCGCCGGCCCTCTGTGCCATCTTCCTGAAACCGCACGATGGCGAGGGGCATAAGAAGCTGTCGCGTATCGACCGCTTCCATGCAGCCTTCAACACGGCTTTCACCACGACAACCAATAAGTATAAGGGTATTCTGGAGAAACTGGTGCGCAAGCCGGTTGCCATCATTGCTGCTGTGCTGGGTGGTGCCGTTGTGCTTGGCGTGACGATGTTTACCACGAAGTCAGGACTGGTGCCTGATGAGGATACGGGTACTGTCTTCTGTACCGTCTCGATGCCGCCTGCAACATCTGTGGCTCGTACGCGTCAGATTATCAGTCAGGTCGATTCTATCCTCGCTGCTGACCCAGCCATCCAGAGCCGTGAGCAGATCCAAGGTTACAACTTCATCGCTGGTGCGGGTTCCGACCAGGCTACGTTTATCATCAAGCTGAAGCCGTTCTCCGACCGTCAGAAGGGATTCTGGTGGAAACTCAGCGGACTGTGGCAGGGCGACGGTATCTACCGTTTCTTCCTCAATCCGTATGAATCCACAGGTGTCATCGCCCAGATCTTCATCAAGACGGCTCATATCAAGGATGCCCAGATCCTGGCTTTCGCACCGCCTATGATTCCTGGCTTCTCGGCCAACTCGGGTATCTCGCTTGTGATGCAGGACCGTACGGGTGGCGACCTGACCAAGTTCTTCGGTATCGTGAAGGATTACCTGGCAGAGCTCAACAAGCGCCCGGAGATCCAGACGGCACAGACGTCCTACAACCCGAACTATCCGCAGTACATGGTGTCGGTCGATGTGGCCAAGTGTAAGCAGAGCGGCATCTCGCCCTCTACGATACTCTCCACGCTGCAGGGTTACTATGGCGGTCTCTATGCCTCTAACTTCAATGCCTACGGTAAGCTCTACCGTGTGATGATCCAGGGTCTGCCAGAGACGCGCAAGACGCTTGAGTCGCTTAATAGTATATATGTACGCACGCCTGCGGGCATGGCTCCTATCCAGGAGTACTGTAACGTGAAGCGTGTCTATGGCCCGTCGAACATCAACCGCTTCAACCTGTTCACCTCTATCACGGTGACGGCTACGGTGGCCGACGGCTACTCTTCCGGTGAGGCTATCAAGGCTGTGCAGGAAGTGGCTGCCGATATGCTGCCTACGGGATATACTTACGACTATCAGGGCCTGACTCGTGAGGAAGCCAAGGCTACCAACTCTACCGCGATTATCTTCCTGCTGTGCTTCATCTTCATCTATCTGATCCTGTCGGCACAGTACGAGTCGTACATCCTGCCGCTCTCTGTGGTGCTCTCCGTACCGTTCGGTCTGGCAGGCTGCTTCCTCTTCACGCAGCTCTTCGGTCATGCCAACGATATCTACATGCAGATCTCTCTGATTATGCTGATCGGACTGTTGGCCAAGAATGCCATCCTGATTGTGCAGTTCGCCCTGGAGCGTCGTCAGACGGGTATGGCCATCTCGTGGTCTGCCGTCCTCGGTGCTGCTGCCCGTCTGCGTCCTATCCTGATGACCTCTCTGGCGATGGTCATCGGTCTGTTGCCGATGATGTTCGCCTCGGGTGTGGGTAAGAACGGAAACCAGACGCTGGGCGCTGCGGCCGTGGGTGGTATGTTCATCGGTACGATCCTCCAGCTCTTTGTCGTTCCCACGCTGTTCGTGATCTTCCAGTCGTTGCAGGAGAAGATCAGCCCGTTGAAGTTCGAGGACGAGACGAACGAGGAAGTCGCTGCCGAACTGGCCCAGTATGCACACGCAAAACCAGTGGACTACGAATTAGAGAAGTAAAGAAGAAAAGAATATGAAGAAAATAGTATTAATGTCTTTTGCAGCGTTGCTACTGTCGAGCTGCGGACTATATAATAAGTACGAGCGTCCTGAGGTAGACACGAAGGGACTGGTGCGCGACACGATGTCGGTCACCGATACCCTCGCCGTGGCAGATACCACATCGTTTGGCAATCTGCCCTGGCGCAGCGTGTTCACCGATCCTCAGCTGCAGACACTCATCCAGCAGGGACTCGACAACAATCCAGACCTGCTCAATGCTGCCCTCAATGTCCACATGGTCACCGAGGCCTTGAAGATAGCCAAGCTGGCATTCCTGCCCTCCGTCGCACTGAGTCCGCAGGGAACGCTCCAGTCGTTCAACGGCAATAACACGAATGCCTATACGTTGCCCGTCACGGCATCGTGGAATGTCGACCTCTTCGGCAACCTCCTCTCCGTGAAGCGTTCGACGCAGATGCAGCTCATCGCCACCAAGGACTATCAGACGGTGGTGAAGTGTAACATCATCTCTTCCATTGCCAACCTCTATTACACGCTGCTAATGCTCGACCGCCAGCTGGAGATTGTCATCGACATGGAGCAGCTGACGAAGGAGACCTGGGAGAAGATGAAGTTCATGCACGAGAACCGCGTGGGCTACCGTTCTACTGCCGTGCAGAGTGCTGAGGCCGCCTACTATCAGGTGCAGACGCAGAGGATCGATATCCTGCGCCAAACCCGTGAGATCGAGAACTCTATCTCACTGCTGATCGGACAGCCAGGACAGACCATCCCCCGTGGCGTCTTCGCAGATCAGAGTCTGCCCTCTGAGTTCTCTACAGGTGTAGGCATTCAGATGCTGGCCAACCGTGCCGATGTACATGCTAACGAGATGGCACTGGCCCAGTGCTTCTATGATGTCGAGACAGCCCGTAGCCGTTTCTATCCCAGCATCACCATCTCCGGAACTGCTGCCTTCACTAACAGCAATGGCCTGGTGAATCCCGGCAAGTGGCTCTGGCAGGCTGTAGGTAGTCTGGTGCAGCCCATCTTCCAGCACGGACAGATCGTTGCCGGTCTGAAAGTGGCCAAGGACAAGTACGAGCAGGCTTTCAACACCTGGCAGAACTCGATCTACAAGGCTGGCAACGAGGTGTCTAACGCCCTCTCTTCCTACAATGCCTACTCTGATAAGGTCGTGCTCGACGCCAAGCGTGTGGCTGTGCTCAAACAGAACGTCGAAGACACGAAGAAGTTGATGGCGTCATCGTCCAACACCACTTACCTCGAAGTCATCTCTGCCCAGAGTAACCTCCTCAACGCCGAGATCAACGAGGTCAGCGACCAGTTCAGCAAGATGCAGTCCGTCGTCAACCTTTACCAGGCCCTCGGTGGCGGTGCGAAATAGACAGAAGAACTTTTTAGACAGAAGAACATAAGAACATAATAGCTGCGCCTCAAAAGGAAAAGAAATAGTATGTTCTTTTGTTCTTATGTCTGAAAAGAAAAGTAATGTATATGTCCAAATAATTAAGTACAAGTATGTCAAGTGAAATAAGTCCAAAAGCTGAGATTTCGCCCAAGGCGAAGATCGGCGAAAACTGCAAAATATTCCCCTTCGTGTATATCGAGGACGACGTGGAAATCGGTGACAACTGCATCATCTTCCCCTTCGTCAGTATCTGCAGCGGCTCGCGCATAGGCAAAAGCAACAAGATCCACCAGGGCTCCGTCATCGCTGCCCTGCCGCAGGATTTCAGCTTCCGTGGCGCCAAGTCGTATGTCGAGATCGGCGACAACAACGTCATCCGTGAGAATGTCGTCATCAACCGTGGTACCAACCGCGACGGTGTGACGAAGATCGGCAACCATAACTTCCTGCTCGAAGGTACCCATATCAGCCACGACACGGTAGTGGGTACCAACTGCGTCTTCGGCTATGGTACGAAGGTTGCGGGCGACTGTGAGATCGGCAATGGCGTCATCTTCTCCAGCGGAGCCATCCAGAATGCCAACACCCGTGCCGGTGACCTCTCGCTGATCCAGGCTGGTACGGCCTTCTCGCACGACGTGCCCCCTTACGTCATTGCCGGTGGAAACCCGATGGAGTACGGCGGTCCCAATACCACCATGCTCGACTATGCCGGCATCGACAAGAAGGTGCAGAGCCACATCGCCAACGCCTATCGTCTGCTCTTCCACGGCAAGACGAGCGTGTTCGACGTGATCAAGCAGATCCGCGACCAGGTGCCCGACAGTACCGAGATCCGCAACATCATCAGCTTCTTGGAGCATTCCAAGCGCGGCATCATGTGCAAGTAATCATTAAGAACATGAAGAAAAGAACAGTATGCTTTTTGACGGGTCTGCTGCTGACCCTCGTGGGACTGACGGCTCAGGCGAGAGAGAGACAGTGTTTTGACAAGGACTGGCGGTTCCTGCTGGGCGACTCGGCCATCATGGCGAAGGCAGACTTCGACGACAGCAGCTGGCGCCTGCTCGACGTGCCCCACGACTGGGCCATCGAGGGCGACTTCTTCGTGGGTAATCCCAGTGGAGCGGGTGGGGGAGCCCTGCCCGGCGGCATCGGGTGGTATCGTAAGACCTTCACCTTAGGCGACTGTGAGACACCGATGAAGGACACGAAGTTCTTCATCGAGTTCGACGGTGTCTATATGAACTCCACCGTCTATGTCAATGGCGAGAAGGTGGGCAACCGTCCCTACGGCTATTCCAGCTTCGAGTACGACATCACGCCTTACGTCCGTGAGGGCAAAAACGTCGTGGCAGTACGTGTGGACAACTCTGATCAGCCCAACTCCCGCTGGTACAGTGGCTGTGGCATCTACCGTCACGTCTGGCTCATTAAGACTGCCAAGACGCATATCAAGCACTGGGGCACCAAGGTATCTTCTTCCCCTCCTAAGTTAGGAGGGGCTAGGGGTGGTCTGCGCTCGGCCGAAGGACGCTTGCTACCAGAGGGACGCATGAACAAGGGAAAATGGCTTGTAGACATCGAGGTGGAACTGGAGGCTGTTCAGACCACCCCGCCTACCGGCACCCCTCCTAACTTAGGAGGGGAAAAGGTTACCATCAAGAACTCCCTGATAGCTCCCAATGGTCAGATTGTCGGTCGCTCAAAGGGTGCAAAATCGACCATCTCTGTCAATAACCCCTTGCTCTGGTCTTGCGAGCAGCCCAATGTCTACACGGTGCTTACCGAGGTAGTACAAGGCGGCAAGGTCATCGACACCTATCAGACCACTACGGGCTTCCGCAGCTTCAAGTTCGATGCAGAGACCGGATTCTGGCTCAATGGCAAGAACTTCAAGCTCAACGGTGTCTGCGAGCATCATGACTTCGGTTGTCTGGGTGCAGCGCTGAATGAAGATGCTCTGCACCGCAAGCTCCTGAAACTGAAAGAGATGGGCGTGAACTCTATCCGCTCGTCTCACAACCCTCCCGCACCTGAATTGTTGAATATGTGCGACACGATGGGACTGATTGTCATGGACGAGTCGTTCGATATGTGGCGACGCAAGAAGACCCAGAACGACTATGCCCGCTTCTTCGACGAGTGGCACGAGCGCGACCTCACCGACTTGGTGCTGCGCGACCGTAACCACCCCTGCATCCTCATGTGGTCCATAGGCAACGAGGTGCTCGAGCAGTGGTCGAGTAGCGATAACAACGAACTCTCCCTCGAACAGGCAAACCTCCTCCTCAATGCCGCCCGCGATGCCTCGACACTCGCCAAGGACGGTGAACTGAGCCCCAACTCGCTCCTCACCATCCATCTGGCGGACCTCATCAAGCGCAACGACCCCTCAGGCCGTCCCATCCTCGCAGGCTGCAACGAGCCGTCACCCAACAACCACCTCTTCAAGAGCGGTGCCATCGACGTCATCGGCTTCAACTACCACCATCAGTGGGTGAAGGACGTGCCGCAGAACTTCCCCGGCAAGCCGTTCATCTTCTCTGAGAGCGTCTCGGCCCTGCAGACACGCGGCTACTACAAGATGCCTTCCGACTCCGTCACCTGGGCACCGAAGGAGTGGTGGCTGCCCTATACCGATCCCACGTACATGTGCTCCTCCTATGACAACTTCCATGCCTCTTGGAGCTCTACCCACGAGGAGACCTGGGACGTGGTGAAGCATAATCCCTTCGTCGGCGGACAGTACATCTGGACGGGCTGGGACTACATCGGTGAGCCCACGCCCTACGGTTTCCCTGCACGCTCGTCGTATTTTGGCATCATCGATCTCGCGGGCTTCCCCAAGGACTCCTATTACATGTATCAGAGTGAGTGGACCCAGAAGCCCGTGCTGCACCTCTTCCCCCACTGGAACTGGGTGCCTGGCCAATACATCGACCTGTGGTGTTATTACAACAATGCCGACGAGGTGGAGCTCTTCATCAACGGTCAGTCGCAGGGTGTGCGTCGCAAAACGGGTGAGAACCCCGAGGGCCGCTATAACATGCACAACGCGACAGTCTCTCTGAACACCGAATACCACGTCGGCTGGCGCGTCGTCTTCGATCCCGGTGAGGTGAAGGTCGTCGCCCGCAAGGACGGCAAGGAAGTCGGCTCTCAGACCATCAAGACTGCCGGAGCCCCCGAGAAGATACGTCTCTCCATCGACTACAAGGGCAAGAACACCACGTTCATCACCGCCGAGGTAGTCGACAAGGACGGCAACCTCTGTCCCTGGGCTGAGGATCAGATTGTCTTCATCGGCGAGGGTACAGGCCGTATCATCGGCACCGACAACGGTTGTCAGACCTCGATGGAGAACTTCAAGTCACCCCAGCGCAAGGCCTTCTTCGGCAAGTGTATGGTGGTTGTGACGGGCAAGGGATCCATCACCGCCAAGTCCCCGACGCTCCAGCCCGATGTCATCCAATTCTAATGATAATCCCCGCCGGGTTTGGCGGGGATTATTGTTGAAGGTCATTTGATAAACATCGTCTTTCTTCGTTGATTCATGATTTTGAAATTATAAATGTCGAAAGTGCATAACTGCATAAGTGAATAAGTTCAGGACTGATTACGGCAATTCGGAAACGGTCTTTTTGTAGAGACCATATTTCACATCTGCCACAAGGCCGTCTTTCCGGAACCGTTCGATAGCCCTTGACGCCGCAGACTGGGAACAGCCGAAACAGTCCATGAACTGCTGCGTCTTGAACTCATCGGGCAGTTTTCGGAAGCACTCGTCGTAGCGTGTGGAACGGCGGCGTACCACGAACTCCTTGTTCTGGTCGGCGAAATAGTTGAAGGCCATTTCGCCGAAGAAGAACTGCTGGCACTTGTACTGGATCTCCATCGCCAGACGGCAGAGCCGCTTGTCGGTCTCGTCCATGGTCAGCGTCTTCGACTCCTGCCACTCCTCCCAATGGCGCATCAGGATAAAGGGCAAGGAAACGCCGATGCCGTAGTACGGGATACGCTTCAAAAGTGTCCGGTCTGCCTTGTCGTTGTTGAACTCGGCAATGTCAAGGCGTGTCGACTGCCAGTCGTAGGTCTCGTCGTTCAGCGGTTCGATGGGGATTTCTCCTTCGACCCTGTCGAGACGATAGGCCCATGTCTTCAAAGTCTCGTTGGCGTCGGGATCCACCTTCTGATGGCGGTTGGCCTTGCCCTTGTCGGGCATGGGGATCACGGCGAGACGGGTCGACATACCAGTGCCGAAGTTCCTTTGGTTCACCTTGCGGTGCAGGGCATACGGCGTGCCGGTATAGATGAAGTTCCAGAACACGTTGAACATACCCGTGATCGACTCCTGATTGGCATACATCTGACCGTCCTGCTCGTTGTGGAACGCCTTCAGCTCCAACACCTCACGATCCTTCCAGTCACCGCCCTTATTATTCTTGGTGACGTTGTCGAGTTCGGAGTCGAACGAGAACATGTGGAGGTTCATCGGCTGTCCCTGGACCGTCTCGACAGCAGCCAGCATGTGGCGGATGAACTCACCCGTGGCGGTACGGGCAGGATGCACACGGATGCCGACGACGGGCTTCTTCAGGGCGTCACCCTTCTGAGCCTTGGTGCTTGTGGTACGTTCCGTACGTCCGTCCTTATAGCGGTTCACGGCGTCGATGAGCCCCTGGTCTGACTGGATTATCGGGTCTGCAATCTTGAAGTAGAACTTCTCAATCACGTTCTTTCCCGCACCAGGATCACCGATAATAAAGATGCAGTAGTTCAGTCTCCTGACAATCTCCGGCTCATACCAGAAATGGTAATAGGCTCGAGTCATTAGTGTCCCGAACAATGCCGCACTACTAAAGAGAATCGCAGGCATCTTATGCGGGTGAGCATTCAGAAACAGCTCCTTCATGCACGGATAATACTCCGCCATCTCCTGCAACTTCTCCGCCCACTTATCCAGCGGCAGCATGGCGTAGATGTCGGTATCCTTTTCCCCTCCTGAGTAGGAGGGGTCAGGGGTGGTCTGATCCGCCTCCTTCACTCCCGCCTTTGCTAATGCCTCGCTGAGCCTTTTCGGCATCTTCTCGTTGTAGCGCCAGCCCATGACAGAACTGACAGTTCCGGCCACATCCTCACCTTCTGCTGCAAGGTCTTTCACCCAAGGCAAAGACGTCACCACCTCAGTAATCTTCTTCGGGTTCTTACCAATCAGATAACGCAAGTGGCTTGCCAACTCTGTCAGCGTGTTATGGCGGTTCTTGTCCAGATTCACGCCGTCCAACCAAGCCTCGATGATCTTCACATACGGCACACCGTCGTAGGTCATAACCGCCCCGGCTTCAGGATCTTCGCCACCAGTATTATGACTGCCCTGACCGGTATGGACAGCAGCCACAGCACTGCCAGCAGGACGTACAGTGGGCTGAGAATGACCGTTGCGATACTCGTCATTGTATTTCTTGCCAAATTCTTCGTTTTCATACGTAAACAGTTTTTCTTCGTTAATACTAATGATATCTTCCGCTGTGGTCATGAAGGCCCCGCGGCAGCCGTCCTTGCAGGCTTCATCGGGATTGAGGCCCAATTTAGCAGAGAAGTCCTTCTGGTTGTCGATGAGGTTTCCGACGTTGACATCGGCCTCGAACACGACTTTCAGACCCTCTCCCGACGGCGTGACGAACACCAGGACAATCCTTGCCTTGTCCTCATCCGACAACTTCCCGTAGGCCTCAGCCCAGATCTCGCGCAGCCTTTCCCCTCCTGAGTCAGGAGGGGTGCAGCCAGGCGGGGTGGTCTGAACCGCCTCATGATCCGCCTCAATCACATGGTCATAATCCGCCACCACCAGCCCGTTCAGCCTGACGTGCTCCTGATTGCGCCAACGGTCGTTGAAGTCCTTGCCATCCTTCTTCTTCACCGACTCTTCGAATGTGCCGATGAAGATCATCAGTGGCAGTTTCTTCTTTTTCTTGTCGTAGAGCGCCTTGTTGCCCCTGGCCAGGGCAGCACGGGCCTCCTTGACTAACTGGGCAGTATAGGGCGCCCTGACGAGCGCCCAGAACTGCTCCTTGCTGACTACCCTTGTGGGCAGATCGAATCGCTGTTGATAACAAAACATTTATCGATTTCACTTGTAAGTTGGTATAGCTGCTTCCTTACGTCCAATAATCCTTCAACCTCGAATGTGAGCCAAGCCGTCAACTGGCTCTTCTCACCCTTAACAAGACACACCTTCAGCCTGTCTTTGTTCACCAGATACTCGCCTTTCGGCAAGGTAGGCTCCTTGATCTGAATGTCCTTCGTCAGTTTGGCCAGCTCCTTCTGGAAGAAAGCAGCCTTGTCCTCCACGTCGGCAGGGCATTTCAGTTCGATACATGTGAGGGGGTTCTTACCTGTGGTAGCATAGCGTTTGCTACGTCCCACCTTCTTGACATCCTTCTGTGAGGGTTCACCCTTTTCCTGTGGCGTCACCTCGATGGAGTCATCATCGAACACTCTGGTATTCGACCTGAAACTCTTCACGCATTTCTTTCTCTTTACGTCTTCCATAATTTCAAGATACTCTAATGTCATTTTTCATTTTAATGGAACACAAAGACACTAAGACACAAAGTTTTTTTCCGCGAAGTTCTTCGTGTCTTTGTGCCTTTGTGTTCAGTTCAACAAACTACTTCATGTTAATCTTGTCCACATAGATTGTAGTGGCTTGCATGACCTCGCCGGTCTGCTGTGAGTTCCACTCCCTGACCACCATTGAGCACTGTACCTTGTACAGATACTGAGGATCATACTTGGGACAGTTCACTGCCCTCTCGCCCGTGATTTCACCCAGGAAGGTGTCTGTGCCGTCCGTCAACTTCAGGGTTACAGAGTTCATGATTTTCTGTTCACCTGTCTTCTTGTCAGGGTACTGACGTGTCATCAGCCCAGACTGATTCAGAATTCTTACTGTTGCTTCCATAAAACAATTCGTTTAATTCGTTAAATTCGTTGTCCTATATCCTTATGTCTTATTCCTTGTTCTTCAGTTTAAACAGCAGATAGTCTTTCGTCTCGGCCAGCAGCTCGATGCCAAGCTGGAAGTACTCCTGGTCAGGGTTGAGGTCCAGCAGGTCTATCAGGTGGTTGGCCAGTTCGGTGTTGTTGAACTGCAGACCGCCGTTTGACCCCGGCTTGAATTTCACCTCGATGCCCCGCTGACGGTTGAACATCAGCACCACGTCGGTAGTCTGTCGGCTACGGGTGAGCAGCATGTGGGTGGAGAGTTTCCTGGCTACCATCTTCGAGTGTTCCATGTTCAGCGTAAGCCGTTTGCCACCCCGCAGACTCAGTGAACAGGTGTTCTTCGGCAGACCAAGACAGGTGTTTTTCGACTTGATGTCGACCACCTCCAGGTCGAGGCTGTCCAATTGGATCGCTTCGCTGTGCTCGGCCCGTTTCTGGTTGAGCTGTTTGGTCCATTCTTTATTCAGGGCCAGCCAGAAGTCTCTGCCGTAGATACCTTTCGGATAGATGAAGGCCTGGGGGATCACAATGTCGGCCCTGGTCAGTTCGAGGTAGTCCTCAAGATTCTTCGGGTTTATCGACATCCGGTTCTGAATGTAGGTCTTTTCGAACACTACGAAGGCGTTCTGATCGTTCAGGAATTTCTTGAATTCCCTGATTTCATTTTGTGTCATAACTAAATGTGTTTATTTTACGTCGCCCCCTTTCAGGCGACCTTTAAATGATTAAATAAATAATGTACGTGTGTATGAAATCTCACAAAGGGTCAGACCCCTTGTGAGAAAGAGAGAGTATTTTCAGCCTTTCAAATTGTATCAATAAATGTAGCAGAGCGCTTGCAAACTTTATCTGAGCGTCCTCAGGTTTGTAAGCGCAAAATTAGGGTATAAAAAAATACCCGGCAAGAAAATGCTTGTCGGGTAAAAACACGGGTTAAGGGTTAAGCCGTGAGTAAAAAAGTGAGTAAAACTAAAGTCCCTTTTCCTCTAATAATTCAAGGAAACGCTGCGCAATAGCTTTCATCCTTTCGAAGGGCCGAAGCGTTCCAGAAGTCTCTGCATCGAACTTCCATTTTGCAAAAGGCTTGTTAAAATCCGTCTGGCTGATTTGCTTCACCGATGATTTCTTGTAGGGAGCATTAACTTCGTTGGGCATCACTTTCTGAATAAATAGGTCGAAACCGTCAAAGTCAGAATCCTTGCAGTATTTCTTATCCACGAGGATGCGATAGACAGCCTGCCAGTGGCCTTGTAGATTGAACAACGGCTCGTTGCCATAACGTTCCGTCATCAGTAAGGCAATACATTTTCGGATGCGTTCTTCTTGCTCCTCACCCATATCAGGTGCAAGATGCCTAACAGGTGTGGTGGAGTTTCCTGCCACTTTGTCACCAAAGATAAATTGTTTATCCACATACTGGCTGCCTGGGGCATAGATGAACACGGGGCTGCCTTGGTGATCCTTGTCTTTGCGGTGCAGTTGCTCCAGCAGTTCGTTCACCTTCTTCAGGACA
>JAEEGH010021948.1_pt1 | contig 13140 bp, 9 predicted proteins | sample 9134181 | NCBI WGS metagenome assembly JAEEGH01 (sample SAMN16246544, study PRJNA631951) | gut metagenome | biome: gut microbiome; feature: rumen; material: DP-attached | host: Bos | place: Iran: Karaj | collected 2018-10 | reverse complement strand
TCAGGTGGCTGTAGATAATCTTTTCGGCGAGGGTGAGCGGACGGCCCAGCTGCTTGCGGGCAGCTTCAACGCGGGCAGGAATGCGGGCATAGACGCCCTGGATCATGTCGAAATTGAAAAGCATAGTCTCTTCGGGTTTTAGGTTGAATTTTCGGGCGTAAAGATAGAAATTTTAAAAATGGGGAGAAACAAAAAGAGGCCGAAATATCGACCTCTGGAATGTGTAAAAGCAAACCTATTAAATGAAATGTCAAAATGGCTAGTTCATTGGCGCATTGTAGACGATGCGTTTGTCAGATTCGACAAATACATAAGAAATTTCACCATCGGCTTTGATTGTAACGGTCCCGTAATCGCCCATCTTTTGAAGTGCTTCGGTGTTGAAGGTGATTTTCTTACCGTCGATCGAAGGCTCCGTTTTTTCCAGTTTGCCACTCGTCGTAACATTGGTCGGCTTGGCCCCACTAACAGTAATTGTGATGTCGCCGCTGGTTTCTTCTGTACCACGGACGTAGGTCAATTCAATAGTGTTCTTTTCTTTGCGCTCGGCCTTAGCGATATCGTAGGTTCCCGTTCGGAAAAGCAGATATCCCGGAACTTTGTGTTGGATGGATGCGTTTATATCTGCAGTAAGCGTTTCTGTGGAACCATCCCTGAAAGCCTGCAAACTAGGCACAATTTTTTCGTAACCCAGATTGTCTAGGTATTCGATATTCTTTGAAACCCATGTACTGTCTCGCTCATAGTCAACAGAATAAAGCATAGGACATACAACGTCGAACGTGTAGGCCTTGTTGAAAGTCAATCCATAATTCAGTGTTGCAAAAGTCGGAACTTCCGAACACTCGGGCATGGAGGCTATGTAAACGGGTTTCTTGGTTTGCTTGACAAGATATTCGCTGATATCATCGGTAATTTTTTCCCTCATGCTTCCAAAGGCTTTTACGACTTTGTTGCCGTTGTCAAATGCGGTTTCTAGAATTTCTTCTTGTATTTCAGGCGACTCTGCCTTTTCGTCGTAGACCAGTCGACCACTTTCATCTTTTGAGGTGGGGTAACCGTATTCCTGAGCCATTATTTTTACCAGCTCGTTATATTCCTCCAATGTTAGACCGTACCCTCCGTCTTTTTCGGAGGCGGTTAAGCGATTGAAGTCACTTTCTCCCCAACCGTAATATGCCCCCAGGTAACGAACATTGTCCAAGGCGAATCCATCGACGTCGTAGTTTTGATCGATTTCTTTAATGATGTTCGCCATATATTCTTGATAATCGGCATAAGAAAAGTCTACAGAACTTTCGGAATAGCCTCTACGGAAATGATAGGCGGCTTGTTCGGGATGTTCTGCAACGTAAGCTTCGTCTATACCAACGATGAGCCATGCGTAGACTTTGATGTTTTTCGCGTGCATGGCGTCGAGGACCTCGGCAAGCATATCACGGTCTGTGCGCGTTTTGGGAGCCTTCGATAATGAATTTTGGAAATAGCCGATGGTTCCGGATTCTCCTTTGACAAGCAGGACCACATTATTTATCCCTGTTTTGGCGTAAGCTTCTGCAAGGCGTTCGGCACCGTCGTTTCCCATGCCATAGACCGTTGAACCCCAAAGATAAGTGCCTACTTCTTTTGCGGTAGAAGAATTATTGGAGGGGGATTTTGCGGGATTGTCGTCGCTATTGTCTGAACACGAAACCAGCGCACTTGCGCCACAGAGTAGAGTGGTGGCAAGCACCCAAGATAATAACTTCATATTTTCTCCTTGATGATGGACTAAATGGAATCCATCAAGTAATATAAATAAAGTTCGCTCCAAAGGAACGAACTTTTTCAATTTTATTTAAAAAGACCAGTCCGGTCTTTTTGTGAGCCACAAAGCCCCTGTTATCAAACAGGGGCGGTGGCGAGAGGACTGGCTCCAGCGTAGGGTTTCAGCTGAATATAGCCAGTCCGGTTGTTTAGTGAGCCACAAAGCCCTCGGGTGTTAACCGAGGGCAGGTGGCGAGAGTGAGGCGATATCACATTTTTAATCTGCGATAGAGCCGAACGGTCTTTATTCTCCGAGGCAAGAATCCATTGCAGCGATAATCTTCTTCTTGTCCATGTGCTGGCCGATGAAGACGAGGCGAATAATGCGGTCCCCGTACTTTTCGTCCCACACCTTGAGAAGGTCCGGATTTTCGCGCAGGATGCGCTTCTGTTCCGCTTCGCTTTCGCTGGCGAACCAGGGGCCGAAATTCTGTGCGGACGCCTGCTTGCCGGCCTGTTCGAACAGGTAGCTGTTATCGCGTTCGTCTTCGAACCACACGAGACCCTTGGTGCGGATAATGCTGGTCGGGTAGTCGTCAAGCAACACTTCAAAGCGTTCACGAATCAGCGGGCGGCGGCGTTCGTACACGAACGTGCTGATGCCGTATTCGTCACCGTGCGGATGATCCTTGTCGTGGTGGTGGCCGCAATGACACACGCCGTGTTCATGGTCGCAGTGACTATGGTCTTCGTGCTCATGCTCGTGATCATGATGATGTTCGTGTTCGTCATGATCGTCATCGTCGTGATGATGGTGATGTTCATGTTCGTCGTGGTCATCATCATCTTCGTCTTCAGGCGACGTTTCCTTCATAAGTTCCTTGGCCCAGGCAGCGGAGTTTCCGACCTTTTCGAAGTCGAACTGCTTGGTGTCCAAGATATCCTTCATGTCGACCTTGCCGTAGTTCGTCTCAATCATCTTGGCTTCGGGCTGCAAGGCGCGAACCACGGCCTTCACATGTTCAAGGTCGGTTTTAGACAAACTATCAACCTTGTTCATCACGATGGTGTTGCAGAATTCGATCTGCTGGATGAGCAAGTTCGCGATGTCTTCTTCTTCAAGATCCTTGGACAAAAGCTTCTGGCCGCCAGCGAATTCGTCGGCGAGACGTGCCACGTCTACTACGGACACGATGTTGTCCAGGTGGCAGGGGAGCGGACGGCCGTCGCGGCTCTGCAACTGCGCTCCGGCCATGCAAATAGTCTGTGCGATAGGAATGGGTTCGCAAATGCCGCTCGCTTCAATCAGAATATAGTCGAACTTGTTCATTTCCAACAGTTCGGCAATTTGTTCCAAAAGGTCGGTCTTCAGGGAGCAGCAAATGCAGCCGTTCGACAGCGGCACTACCTTGCCGGAGTCTTCTTTAGTGATGTTTCCGCCCTTTTCAATAAGGGTCTGGTCGATGTTCACTTCGCCGATGTCGTTTACAATCACGGCGACATGGTAACCTTGCTGGTTGTTGAGAACAAAGTTAAGGAGGGTGGTTTTTCCGGCTCCGAGGTAGCCGGTGAGCAGCGTAATAGGTACTGACTTTTTCATAGTGCCTTAAAATTTAGTAAAAGTGTGCAAGGCGAAATTGCACGAAAACTTGTTTTCGTATAAACGAGCCGTAGCCACGGACGCCGTAAGGCGTCAATTTGGCTTTTTTCGGCTTTTTTATAAAAAAAACTAGCCCAGCAGAGCCGGACTAGTTTTTTGGGGGTTAGGAGGAGAACAAAGAGTTCTGCGCAATAAGATATAAAATTTTTCGAGTCTAGGCAAGTGTTTCTCTGCTAAAAAACTTGCAAAATTATTATTTTTGCGATTTTTGTGTGATTTGGAACAAATGAATGGTACAAAAAGTTCCGTTTTTGTAAAAAAAGAGGTCAAGTTGATGATTTTTTGCTTGTTTGCTATATTTTGCCCGCTCTATTGAAACCAATAGTTAGTTGCCTGGATAGTTCAGTTGGATAGAACGGGTCCCTCCTAAGGATCAGACTCGCGTTCGAATCGCGATCCGGGTATATCGCTGGTAGCTTCGGCTGCCAGCTTTTTTTTATTTTTTCTTTTGTGAAAAAAATCTATATCTTTTTTGTCGTCGTTTTTGCAGTTTTATTGTTGTTGCCGTTTTCGGTGCAGACGGTTGCTGATTTACGCGGCGAAAAACGGTTCGTTAGCTTAGATATTTTCAAGGACATCGTTTATACGCCGTTTGTGCGTGAATCTAGGATGGTGGATTTGTCCATCAAGTTGAACGATGCCTGGCTTGCCGCTCGTGAATCCATTGCCGGTGGTGGCGATGTGGGCGAGTCGCTGGAAGGCGTGGTCAGTGCACTTTCCGATCTAGAAGCCGTTGCGCTTTCGGTGAACAGCTATGCTGAACTCGATACGGCCGAGGCTGACTACAAGTTGTTAAAACAGGCTGATACCTTGGTGGCAGCCCTTGAAGATGAACCGGAATCATTCAAGATGGTGGATTCAACGCTGAAGGCTGTGGTGGCTGAATTTGGTCATTTGTCGGTTTGGCGCGCGATTTGTGGCGTCAAGCATTATGGCGTGTGGACAAGCCGCTACCTGCGTGCGTTCGAAAAAAAGGTCGAAGACGAAAATGCGCTAGTACTCAAGTTTAGGCCGCAGTACCAGCTCGCCGTCTGGAAACTTTTTAATGATCCCGGTGAAAAGGTGGTGCTAGGTTCCGATTGCGATCCCGAAAAGAATAATTGTGCCAAGCGTCCGGGTCGTTGGCTTTTCTACCGGCAGGACGTGGAATTCCTGGTGCAGCCGTCGCCGCTGGATGTGCGCAGCGCAAAGCTTGATAACCCGATTCAGGCGATTCTCAAGTTCCGGGATCAACTCAAGGCGAAGGGCGTAGAACTCCTGGTGGTCATTACTCCGGGCAAGCCGAGCATTTATCCGGAACGCTTGACCGGCATCGTAGATTCCGTTGTGGCGCCTGGACACGGCAAGATGATTCTTGATTCGTTGACCTCGCTCGGGCTGAATACGGTTGACTTGTATACGCCGCTTTGGGCCGCTAAAAAATACGACGAGCGTTTTGGCCCGCTGTACTTGGACGACGATACGCACTGGACTCCGCGCGGGGCCGAACTTGCTGCGGCGGTAATTGCGGGCTCGGTCTTACAGATGAATGCGGCAGGAGTGATTGATCTAGGTTCAGGCGCTTTGCGCTATGTGCCGGTCGATAGCTCGGCGGATCGCATGGGCGATATTGGCGAAATGAGTGGACTCAACAAGTTTGACGTGTTTAAGCCGCAGCCGGTAATGGGCCATGTGGTGTATCAGCAGGCGATGGACGAACGTATTCTGACATCGAGACTTCTGGATGTGGATGATTCGGTGGCGCTTGAAATCGATACGACCAAGACTCCATTCAAGGACGACTTCCGCAAGTCAAAGATTTTGATTCTGGGCGACAGTTTTAGCCGTATTTACCAGACGGATGCGCCTGTAAACGCGGGCTGGATTGCTCATTTTGCTAGGAATATCAGCCGACCGGTGTCCTCGATTGTGAGCGATGGCGGCGCTTCTACACTTGTGCGTGAAAAACTCGCTCGTAAGGCGGGCGTACTCAAGGGCAAGAAACTCCTGATTTGGGAATTTGTGGAACGCGACCTTCGCTTTGGTGCCGAAGGCTGGAAGGACGTAATTTTTTAGAACTTAGAGCTTAGATCTTAGAACTTGGAAGTTGATTTTTCTATGTTCTATCAGCTAAGTTCTACCAACTGCGCTGGAGGCGCAAAAATATGGCAAGGCATGGAACGCCCACTCCGGGGCAGGCGATTTTAGAAGGCATTGAATGGCTCAAGATGGACAAGGCGGAATTTGCCCGCCGCATTGGAGTTCCGATGGAAACTCTAGAGGGCTTGATTGCGGGAACGGTTGAAATTACCCGCGAACTTGCTGAATCGCTTGAATCCGTAACGGGGAGCCCCGCCGCCTACTGGCGCATGCTCGCGTCGAAAGTAAAACGCGTCTCTCAATCCTAGCCACCAACCACTAACCACTGTTTACTATGAATATTATTGATGCTGTAAATTGTATGTGCGACCTTGCGAAGGGCGAGGCGGAACAGTTCGACGTGATTGCCTCGAATTCCCATTCCGAGGGTTTGTCTGTCTTTCAGGGCCAGGTGCAGAATACCGAGATTTCGGATTCCGTGGGGCTTGGCATTCGAGTCATCAAGGATGGCCGTCCGGGATATGCGCACACCGAACGTCTAACTAAAGAAGCGATTGCGCAGACTATCAAGGATGCGCTTTGCCATACGCAGTGGACCGAAAAGGTCGACTTTGAACTCCCTGCGCCCGCAAAGATTCCTGCGGATTATCCTGATTACAATCCGGCGCTGGAATCGCTCACGCTTGCAGAACTCAAGGATTTTTGCATCGAACTTGAAAAGGAAACCTTTGCGCGTTCCGCGGATATCAAGAATATCCCTTACCTGGGTGCCGACCTGAATCGCGACTTTTCGATTGTTGCAAACCACAAGGGACTTTTCTATACCGAAAAGGATAATTCCGTATCGGTCGGTGCAGGTGCTGTCGCGGTTCGCGATGGAATCAGCAAGCTAGGCAACTTTGTCAAGAGTGGTCGCGACTGGAGTGAATTCACGGTTGCCGAAATTGCTGACAAGGCTGCAAACTATGCTACCGAACTTTTCGGTGCAAAAAAAATCGAAGGTGGCAAGATTCCGGTCGTTTTCTCGGAACGCATTTCGGGGCGATTCATGGGAATGTACGCCTCGCCGTTTATCGCCGAATCGATGCAGAAGGGGACTTCGCGCCTTGCCGGTAAAGAAGGCCAGAAAATCGCTTCCGATAAACTTTCTCTGTGGAGCGATCCGCTGAGTGAAAACTTCTGCCACAAGATATTCTTTGATTCCGAAGGCTGCCTGACTCGTCGCGTCGAAGTCATCAAGGACGGGGTCTTTAACGAAGCGCTCTACAATCTGGAAACAGCAGCCAAGGCAGGCCGTGCCACGACGGGTAACGGTGCCCGCGATTTTGGTTCCAAGATGTCCACTGCATTCTGGAACATGTTCGTTCCGGCAGGGGTGTGCTCGACGGCAGAACTCTTGAAACTGTTCCCCAAGTGCCTTTTGGTGGTGCGCCTCGAAGGCGGCTCCGGTTGCAGTTCCGTGAGTGGCGAACTCAGTATCGGAGCCCACGGTTTCTGGTGTGAAAATGGTGTGATTCAACACCCTGTCGACGGAGTTACTTTGTCGGGGAATTTCTTCGACATCATCCAGAATGTGGTTGGAGTCGGCAACGAATACTACAATCCGTTCTCCGGCGTGAAAGTCCCCGCGCTCGCTATTTCTGAACTTGCTGTGAGCTGCTAGCGGTTTCAGGTCGGTGAGCTTGTCGAACCGTCTTCTGCCTGTAAATCAGCACAATCAGCCAAATGAGCCCGGTCAGGAACATCAAGCTGCAAAGCGTCTGTCCGCGGCTCATGCCGAACAGGTCCACGCGTCCAAGGTGTGCATCGGGCCTGCGGAAAAATTCGATGAAGAATCTGAAGAGCCCGTAGCCCATTAGGTACAGGCAGGGCATCTTGTCGCGCAACAGCGGAATGCGTCTTAAGTTGTACAGAACCGCAAAGAGGATTACGCCTTCAAAGAGCATTTCGTAAAGCTGGCTCGGGTGGTGCAGAATCGGGTTCGTTATGGGGCTGTCGTGGGCGAGCGGGAACCACATGCCAATACCGCTTGTGGTGACTTCACCAAAGAGCTCTCCGTTAATGAAATTGCCCCAACGGCCCCAGGTATAGGCGAGCGGTGCCACCAAGAAACAGAGGTTCAACCCTTTCCAGACTTCCATCTTGTTGCGCTTGAGTCCGATGTAGGTGAAAATCGTTCCGAGAATCATGCCGCCGTGGTAGCTCATGCCCGAAATTCCCGTAAAGTGGTAACCGAGCGCATCGTGGGTCATCGGGAAAATGATTTCGGTCGGGTTTGCAAGGTAATAGCCCGGCTTGTAGAAAAACACGTAGCCGAGGCGTGCGCCAAGAATGATTCCCGCGATAATCCAGGTGAACAGGCTGTCGAACTGTTCCTTCGTGTAGCCCATTTTTTCTTTCTTGTTCACGTGCATAAGCGTCAGGTATGCGGTGACAAAGGCGAAAATGTACATGATGCCGTACCAGCGCACCGGGAAACTCCCGAGCGTAAAGGCCGTTCCATCAAAATAAGAAGGGATAAGGTTCCACCATGTCGGTTCCATTTTACTTTCCTTGTTTAGGGAGATTCTGATGAGCCCAGTAGTTAAACAGCATCGCGGCGACCTGCGTAGCCGGTTGCGAACGTACGCCCTGCAAGTCGTGCACCTGCATAATTACAAGCACGACCGCCTTGCCCGGATTTTCCTTGGACTGAGCAAAACCCATGAACCATTCGTAGCGTCCGTAAGGGTCGTGTCCGTCGAGCGAACCCGTTTTTCCGCCGATCGTCAGGGCGGCGTAGTTCTTGCGGGCCATATGTCTGGTCGAAATGTTCTTGCGGGCGGTTCCGTTGGTTACGCTGCGTACCATCGCCTCGCGGAGCCCGTAGTAGGTGTTCTCGGTGAACTTGCCGACTTCAAGGGCGATGCGTGATTTGGGGGCGTAGCCGTCGAGGTCCTTTGCCCATGGGATTTCAAGCGGCTGCTTCATGAGAATCGCACGGACCTGGGCTGCGGCAAGGAGCGGCGTGAGAGTCGTCGCTTCGGTGAATCCGCAGCTTGCCTCGGCAAGGCCGTAGCCGGTATCGGGCGGAGCGTACACGGAGCGTCCGGGGAGTCCGGCGGGGAAGTTCAAATTGTAGCCGAGTTTCTTGGCTGCCGATTTCAGGCGGTCTGCACCCACGTTCATACCGATCAGCGCAAGCGGTGGGTTGGCGGACTTCGCGTAGGCGTCCTGCATCTCGATAAACGGCCCCTTGAATCCGTCCTTCACGCGCACCTGGTTCCTGTAGAGGGTGTGGCTAGCGCCAATCATCGGAATCTGGCTCGTGAGCGAGTAGCGGTTGCTTTCCATGGCAGCGGCAATCGTAATCGTCTTTGCAAGCGAGGCTGCCGGGAAGGTGTTCTTGATGAAATAGTCGGGCTTTTCCTGTACGCGGTTGTCGCGGCGTTCACCCCAGGCGATAATTTCGTTTGTCTTCGGGTCCACCATCAAGATGACTGCGTACTCGGGGCGGAAACGGCGAAGCAGGTTGTCGATCTTTTCGGCCATGAACACGTCGGCCTGCGCCTTGATGTGCGTACTGTCGATTACTTCCACTTCTGGCGGCATTTCGGTCGGGGCAACGGCTGCGGCAACATTTGCCTGCATGTTCGCGATATCCTCGGAGTCGGCCTTGGGGAAAAGTTCTGTTTTGGGCGCTCCCGTTTCTGGTGCAACCTGCTCGGCCTGCGTTGTAACGTCGTTTGTGACCGGGGACTCCTGTTCTTCTACATATTCGTCGGCCATTTCTGCCGGTTGTTTCGGCGCTTCTTTCTCGCCAAAGATACAAGTTCCCATCAGGGCGCAAATGCCCATAAAAACGGCGAAAACAATAATTCTGTTGCGAATTCTGACGGCGTAGGGGAGCCGCTTGTGCGGTTGGTATTTGGGTGGCTGGTAACTGTTGAAGTCCATATTAAAAAGTTGCCTGTAAATTCAACTTATAAGCTTGTCTTGAAAATCGTCTTGCGGTAGTATTCGAGCTCGGCGATGCTTTCGCGGATGTCGTCCAGGGCCTGGTGCTTTTCCATCTTCTCGAATTCGGGGAGCGTGGGGTACCAGCGGAACGAAAGCTCCTTGATGGAACTCACGTCGATGTTGCGGTAGTTGAGCCAGCCCGAAAGGAGCGGCATGTACTTGTACAGAAAGCGCCTGTCCTGCGTAATGGAATTTCCGCACAGCACGTTCCCGCGTTCGGTGGTAAAGGGCTTGATAAAGTCAAGCGTCATCTTGTCGGCATCTGCCATAGAGAGCGTTGACTTCCGGCAGCGTTCCACGAGCCCGCTCTGGGTGTGGTGACGCTTGTTCCAGTCGTCCATGCCTTCAAAAACGTTTTCGGTCTGGTGAATTGCGAGGACTGGCCCTTCTGCCAAGATATTCAGGTTCGGGTCGGTAACGATTGTCGCAATTTCGAGAATGACATCCCTCTCCGGCTCCAGTCCCGACATTTCGAGATCCATCCAGACGAGGTTCGGTGCACTTTTAATTCTTGCCATAACGCAAGAAATGTAGAAAATTACTTAAATCTTCTGGGGAGCGGTTTCCCTTCGGAAATCCATTCTCCGTATTCTGCGGCTGCCGTGTACATCACGTCGGTGGAGGAGTTGAGTGCCGTTTCAAGGCTGTCCTGAATGACGCCGATAATAAAGCCTACGCCAACCACTTGCATGGCAACGTCGTTTGAAATCCCGAGGAAAGAACAGGACATGGGAATCAGGAACAGCGAACCGCCGGCAATGCCGCTAGCACCGCATGCGCCAATGGTCGAAACGATGCATAGCGTAATGGCAGTCGGAAAGTCGACGGAAACTCCCATGGTATGCGCTGCGGCAAGCGTCATGATGGCGATTGTAATTGCCGCTCCGTTCATGTTGATGGTTGCCCCCAGGGGAATCGAAACCGAGTAAAATTCGCGGTCAAGTTTCAGCCTTTCGCAGAGTTCCATGTTTACGGGGATGTTTGCTGCTGAACTTCTGGTAAAGAAAGCCGTAAGTCCGCTTTCCTTGATGCAGTGGATCACCAGCGGATAGGGGTCGCGGCGAAGAGCAAAGCTTACGACCGCCGGTGCGATCACGAAAACCGTAAAGAACATGGAGCCCGCAATAAGGGCGATAAGGGCGCCGTAAGTTTTGAAAATGCCTATACCGTTTGTAGAAATCGAGGTGAACAGAAGGCTCATGATGCCAAACGGGGCAAGGTTGATAATCCAGCGGACAATCGCCGTTACGGCCTTGGCTGCATCCTTCAGAATATTCTTGGTTTCATCTCCCGCATGAATCTTAATGGCAATACCGAATACAATGGCCCACACCAAAATGCCGATGTAGTTTGCCTGTGTAATGGCTTCGAAGGGGTTTGAAACGGCCCGAATAAGCAGGTTGTTCAAGACGTCGCCAATGCCCGACGGAAGGTGTGCCGTTGCCGAGGCACTTTGTACAAGGTTCATGTTCTGCGGAAAAAGGAAACTTGCTGCTATTGCCGTAATCGAGGCGAGTACTGTGCTTGCCAGGTAGAATCCGATGACTTTACCGGTACGCCGGTCGAGGCTTGTCTTACCGGAAGCCAGGGCGTTCAGGATCAATATGAACACGAGGACGGGGGCGATACCTTTCATGGCTCCCACGAACAAGATGCCGATTTCGCTAATCCAAGTCTGGCCGGGGAGGAAAAATCCGAGTAAGGACCCGATGACGATGGCGATGCCGATACGGATGTCCAGTCGGGTGTTGTTGTATATTCTTACGACTTTCTTGAACATAGCAGTCCTCGATTTTGCCATAAAGATAGTTTTTTAAGAAAAAAAATTCATTTATTCAGTAAAAAAAAGGATTTTTTTTTGAACTATAAATGTATTTTCTTTGTTGAAAGGCGGTTGTAAGGTCCTTGGAGGATTTATGGGAAACTATCGCTTCACATCACTTGCTCAGATGTTTTTTACACGCTGTGAAAGAGAAGACTTTCCTGGCTGGTATTATCGTCATTGCGAAAAATGGGTTTACTACCCCAGACAGCAGTTGCGTAGGCATACGCAGTTGCTTGCGCTTGCGTTAAGGGAATGTGGGCTCAAGGCCGGCGGAAGTGTCGGAATCATTGCGAATAGCTGCCCGGAATGGATCATGACCGATGTGGCGACCCAGCTGAACCATGCGCATGTTGTCCCCCTGTTCCCCGATATTTCTCCGGAAAACTTCAATTTCCAGTGCGATGAATCGAATGTCAAAATTCTGCTTGTTAACGATGTCAGTGAACTGGACTTGGCCCTTCGCGATCTGTTGCCCAGATTTAATACGGTTGTCTGTATCGATTCTTTGTCGGAACTCCCTCCGAACGGAATCTATTGGAAAGAGCTGATTGAAAAGGGCGAAAAACTGTCGCGTCAGGAGGAATCCTCGTTCTGGCTACATTCTCAGCTTGAATCGATATCTCTCGATGACGTGTTTTCTGTAATTTACACAAGCGGGTCGACGGGGCGTCCGAAGGGCGTTCCCCTGACGCACCGCAACATGATTTCGCAGCTGCAGGTTATTAAAAGCGATTTCCTTTATGTCAAAAAATCCTACGACACTGCTCTGGTGATTTTGCCCATTGCGCACGTGTTCGAACGGATGGCGCTGTATTATTATCTCTATTGCGGAATAAAGGTCTATTTTGCGGATTCTCCCAAGAACGTGGCAAGGCTAGCCCGTGATGTGCACCCGACGGTAATGACGGTGGTTCCTCGAATCCTTGAACGCGTGTACGAAAGCATGACCGCCGCAGGGGAGCGCTCGTGGGGACTGCGCCGCTGGTTTATCGATCAGGCCATCCAGTTTGCCATGGTCGAAAAGTCAAAATGTCTTTTTTACCCGTTGCATTTCGTTTACGACAAGTACGTGTATTCCCAGATGCGTAAGGCGGTGGGCGGGCGCCTGCGTATGGTGATTTGTGGCGGCGGCGCGTTGAACAAGTCCATTTGCCGCTTTCTGATGAACGTGGGAATCCCCGTTTTCGAAGGCTATGGACTCACGGAATGTTCGCCTGTTGTGTGCGTGAACAAGCCTGGGCTCGTGCGTCCCGGGAGTGTGGGACATCCTCTTTCGCACCTGCAGGTAAAAATCGGCGAAGATAACGAGGTGCTTGTCAAGGGCGACAGCGTGTTTGGCGGCTATATCAATATGCCGGAACTCAACCAGAAACTTTTTACCGACGAAGGCTTTTTCAGGACGGGAGATCAGGGGTATTTCGACAAGGACGGCTATTTGTTCTTGACGGGGCGCCTCAAGGAACTCCTGAAAACGAGTACCGGCAAGTACGTGAGCCCGAACCCGATTGAAATGGAACTGAACCGCCATCCGCTTATCGAACAGGCGCTCGTCATTGCGAACAACCGAAAGTTTGTCTCTGCCTTGATCTTCTTGAATGCGGAAAACGCGAAGCGGTTCCTAAAAAGGGCCGAGGTAGATTTCAAGATGGGGAAGGCGCTGGAATCGAAACGAGTCCACGAAGCGATCAATCGCCAGATTGAACGCGTGAACAAGAAGCTGAATTACTGGGAACGCATCAAGAAATGGACCCTGATAGGCGATAATTTGTCTGTTAAGCCCGGCCTTTTGACCCCCACGCTCAAGATTCGCCGTAAAGTTGCCGAGGAACGC
>JAEEGH010021947.1_pt1 | contig 13140 bp, 11 predicted proteins | sample 9134181 | NCBI WGS metagenome assembly JAEEGH01 (sample SAMN16246544, study PRJNA631951) | gut metagenome | biome: gut microbiome; feature: rumen; material: DP-attached | host: Bos | place: Iran: Karaj | collected 2018-10 | reverse complement strand
AATGGGTATGTATTTGCGGATATAATCGACGTAGAAAGCCGTCGACGTCTCCACCAACTCATCGAAGTATTGATGCCGGTCTTGGTATCTGTTTCCCATCTGGTCTGTTTTCCTATTAGACTGACCGGACGGGTAAATACTGCGTGCCTTAGAAGGTCAGTCGTACGCCGAACGGTACGGCAAATTCAACGGGCTGAACCTGTCTGATTGTCTGGATGCCACCTCCGGTATCGAAATAATATCGAACCTGCGGCTCTACATACAGGCCCATCCAAGGGGTAAGATTATACTGAACCCCGATGCCTGCACCCGCAGACCACTGAACAGGAGCTTTTAACTGCAATGTGTTCTGATAAGTGTAGGCCACTCCGTTGTGGTGCTCACTGTTCAGGATTCCAGCAACCGGAATCTCCATCTTGCCGAAGGCCGATGCATTCAGGTTTAGATTGCCCTTTGACCAAACCGTATAGGATAGACCGAGAGGGACACCCAGATAATGGATGGTCTGCTGATTCTTGATATACAACGTATCTCGGCCAATGGAATGCGTAGAACGTAACCGAGTATATTCCAGACCTGTCAGTACGCTCCAGCGGTCATTCAAACCGATACTGGCGCTGAGACCTAGCGTAAACGGCTTCTCGTATTCGGCCTTCTCCTCTACAGGCTTCGGATTCGGATCCATTGCTTCCGGTACTGCCAGCCTTTCCGCAATATGGAGGAGCGAGTTGTAGTAAGCGAGCGAGTCGCCGGTGCTGTAATGATCTTCCATTGATTGTACTGCCGTGAGGAAGTCATCCCAAGAGGAGACCCTCGTGCCCGGAGCCAGAATGTAGGACGATGCTTGAGCCAGGATACCGGAACCCATCACAATCGGGCTGCTTCCAGCAATAGCGCTGGGCAGCGCCGAAATGGAAGGCAGAAGTCCAAGGAGATTCTTACGCGCCGTTGTTCTGGTTTCGGCCAGAAGTGGTTGGTTGAACTCTGTCGTCTGTCGCTCTTGCTTTCTAAACATGTATTTCTGTTCGGATGCGCTGATTGAAACGAACGGGATAGAAATAGGACGAATGTCAATAGGAGCCAGACTCTCAAGTATTATGGAAGAAGAATCGTTTAACTCAGGAGTTGTATCTTGAGCGCTTATTTCAGCCATCCGAGATTTTTCTATCAATGTCGGAGTTACAGGAGCTACCAACGAATCAACCGGCTGTACAACATTGATACTGTCTTCGGCGGGCGTCGTGGCCACAGGACCATTCTGTTCAGGTAAGGACTCTGTCTCTTTATGTAGCAGGAGTGGAGTGACAATCAGGGCTATCAAGGCAATGAGTGCCAGCCAGTACCGTTTCAACTCCTTCTGTAGTACCTGTCTTGCCCTGAAAAGATTGGATGAGGATGATTTCTCTCCGATATGCAGCAGCGCCCCAATTTCTTTATGCGAAAGCCCCTCCAGCACTGAAAGGCGGAATACTTTACCATACTGTTCCGGCAGGCGGTCAATTAGTGCCACCAAATCATCGTACGGCGGGACGGGATACAAGGTCTCTTCCGGGACATCCTCTATGTCGATGTCTTCCTCCGGATGTGTGAAATGCTGGCTTTCCTTTAGGAAATCGATGGCAAGGTTCTTCACGATGACACTCATCCAGGCTTCCAGCTTTTCCGGATTCCTAAGTTGGCCGATAGAGGACAAGATCACAACAAAAGCGTCATGCAACAGGTCTTCCGCCACCTCCTGGGAATCCACATAGTGCCGACATATCCCCATGAGCTTCCCGGAATAGCCCCGATAGAGGGCCTCCGCCGATGCGGGGTCCCCACGTTTGCAGCCATCCACGAGTTGTCGCTTGTCCATATAGTTCGCGGCTTATTCTATATAAAGACCACAAAACTACGAAATACTGCGTGGGGAAAACAAAAAAATGTCCTTAGAGACTTTGAAGCAAGTTTAGCGACCCCGACATGAACGGCCCCAAAATGTATTTATGCCGGAGGTCATGGACGATAGAAAGCCTGGTGCCAACGCTAGTCATCAACGTTGACCAGTTTGCCTTTTTTATCAAACTTGAGTTCCAGGCCGCTGGCAAGTTCAATCTCATGACCCAAAGTCTCTTTGTCAATCTTGACGATGACCTGGCCCGGGAAACTCTGCCGGACATAATCGGCGATGGCGGCGGCTTTGTTAGTGTCTGAAGTTGAAGCGGATATCTGCCGGAATCCTCTCCAGGCCCAGATTCAGGCGGTCGGATTCGTAGTCGGAACAAAGCTTGGCGTACCGGGCCTCGAACTGCTCGGCATAGGTTCTGTCACCGGTCGCCTGCGTCTTGAGAACAAGGGCGGTAAGGTTTGAAAGGGCCTTTTCCATCTTCTTGAAATCCAGGGAATACTTTCCCGAAGCCTTGCGCTGGAAGGCACCGGCCTCCGCCAGGTAATTATAGATGATGATATTGGCCCGGCCCAACGCGGAACCCTCTCCGAAGCGCTCCGAACGTATCAGGGAGGCGAAGAACGTGGCCAAGGCGTCTTCTTTCGTGAACAGATGATGGATGTCGAAATGCTCCTGCAGCATACAAACCAAAAGGACTCCGGCGGCATTGGCCTTCACTTCCTCGAGGGTGGCGGCCATACCGCCCAGCGCCTCTTCCACGCTGCCTTTTCCGTTGACGGTTTCCTTGACACCCAAACCATGGGCGACCTCCCGGAAACCGATGTTCCAGTAGAAGGCGTCCGCCGACAGATGCTCGGCGTAATCAGGTTCGAGAAGGACGATTCCGCTCGGGTTGACGATGAGGTTGTACTTGGTGCGGATGATGTTTTCCAGCAGGATAGTGCGAGTGCCGCGGCCCTGTTGGACCTCTTTGTCAAAGGGCAGGTTCAGGGCGATGACCTTTACGCCCGCATTGGCCTTGCCGGCATAGTAGAGGGCGTCGCAGGCAAAGATCTCGGAGCCGGCACCGGGCTGGAAGGTCTTGTAGGCGGGATCTCCGGGGAATTCCTCCTGGAATTCAGCGATCCGGGATACATACTGCATCAGTTCCCGGGTGTGCGCCTCATTTTTCAGCAGGACGAACGCCTCGTAGGATCGTTTGATGCCCATCAGCTGATCATCCGTCACTTCGTTGGGGCCGATAACCAAGTCCATCTTACTGTCTTCCATATCCATCCAGGCGAGAGAACTCTCATAATAACGGTCTGTCCTGAGGGCTTCCGCCTTGCTGAGCAGATAGGCCGCCACGCTGGGCTTGATGGTAATGTCGGCCGCAGCCTTCAGATAATCACCGATCTTGTCGATATGTTCCTTGTAGGCGTCGTGGTACCACAAAGTCTTCAGGGACCCGTCCGGAGCGCGGCGGATCAGGGTATAAGGGCTGTTCTTGTCCGGGTTGTCCCAGGCATCGAACTCCTCCCTGGTCATATCCGCCGGGTAAAAACCGGCACCGGGAAGACGGTCGGCATAGCCTTTCACGAAAGATTTTCCCGTGGCCCGGTCCCAGGGACCGTAATTGATTTCGGCGAAAGTCTTTTGGACGGGATCCGTTATCCCCTCCAGAAGGTCCTCCCTGCTTCCGAAATACTGTTCCCAGTAGATGGCGTCCACCTCCTCCGCCGCAAAGCGGTAGAGGTTGAGGACTTCCTTGCCGTTGTGGGAAATACCGCTGAGGTCCGGAGCCTTGATGTCAACGACGGCATATTTCGCTACGTCCCGGGCGAACGGCGATTCCGTATTTTTGCACGCCACTGCGGAGAGCAGGGCGAGAATCGTTAATGCTGCTGTACAATTTTTCATGATAAGCGATTTTTAAAAGTGAATTCAAATTCCTGAAGCGCAATAAAACAAAAGCCTGGGTAACCCATCGCAGTCATCAGCCGAAAGAGATCAGGATCAGCAGCTGAGCTACCAGCACGCGCAAAAACATCGACAGCGGATAGACTGTCGCATAATTAACTGAAGTATAGTCACTGCCATACATTCCTTGTGCAAAGGCAAGTACGGGCGGATTGGTGCAGGATCCCGAAATGAGGCCACAGATCTGATAGAAATTCAGATGGCATACGGCACGGGAAACGATGAAAGTGATGCAAAGAGGGACGATGGTAATCAACGCGCCGAACAGGATCCACCAGTAGCCGCCGTTCACGATGGAACTGACGAAATTCTCGCCGGCGCCGAGGCCTACGGTGGCGAGGAACAGGGAGATGCCGATTTCGCGGATCATCAGGTTGGCACTCATGGTGGTATAGGTCGTGATCTTGTATTTCGGCCCGAAATGGCCGAGCAGGATGGCGATGATGAGCGGGCCGCCGGCCAACCCCAGTTTGATAGCCTGCGGGATACCCGGGAAACGGATGGGCACGGAGCCGAAAATGATGCCCACGACGATACCGAGGAAGATCGGCACCAGATTGGGTTTGTCCAGGGCGCTGCTGGCGTTGCCAACCGTCCCGGCTACGCGCTTGATGTGATCCTCGGGGCCGACACAGATCAGGGCGTCGCCCATTTGCAGGTACAGGTCGGGACGGGCGACCAGTTCCACACCGGAGCGGATGACGCGGGTCACGCTCACTCCGTATGCGCCGCGGAAATGCAGGTCCTTGAGCTTCTTGCCGGTCATGGAAGATTTCGTGACGGTCACGCGGCGGGAGACGAGATGGTGGTCTTTCTGAACCCAATCCTGTACATGCATGGGCACTTCCTGGCCAAAGAGGATGCGGATCTTGTCCACCTCGCCCTGGGAGGTGACCACCAGGATCTTGTCACCCTCGTCCAGGACGGTTTCCCCGGTCGGGAAGATGACTTCGTCGCCTTTCATGATTCGGGAGACGACGAAATCGACGCCGAACTCTTGCAGGATGTCGGACAGTTTCTTGCCGAAGATGGCCGGATTCTCCACGGCGAGGTGCATACGCCGCGCCTGGCTCGTACTGCCTTCCCGGGACTCCAGTTCGGCGAGTTCCCCGGCCGGGTCGATCTTGAAAAGGCTCTTCCCGAAGATCAGGACCAGGATGACGCCGAGAACGCCGATTGGATAGGCGACGGCATAGCCGGATGCAAGGTCGGAAGCAATCTGTGAGGCGGCTGCGGGGTCCATGCCGCCGGAAGCGGCCACGTCGATGAAGGTCTGCTGGGCGGCGCCAAGACCCGGGGTGTTGGTCACAGCACCGGACATCACACCCACCATGGTCTTGAGATCTTCCCCCGTGACGGCCGACAGGGCCAGGGTAACTCCGACGGCGAGGAGTATGTTCATCATGGCCAGGAGATTCATCTTTACGCCTCCGGACTTGAACGAGTGGAAAAAGCCGGGACCGACCTGAAGGCCGATGGAGAAGACGAACAGGATGAGGCCGAACTCCTTGACGAAATGGAGGATCTCCGGGTCTGCACGCAAACCGAAATGACTCAGGAGGATACCGATGAACAGGATCCAGGTTGACCCCAGGGAAACGCCCTTGACCTTGAACCTGCCCAGGTAGATGCCGACGCCGATCGTGAGGGCGAGCAGCAGTATGGAATGGGCAATCCCTTGCCCGATGAAAAGTTCCTGCATAGCCTGTAACAAATGAACGTACAAAGATAGTGGCAATCTTGCGCTCTTTCTATTGATGAATCGAGTTTCTTTTAATAAAAATTATAGTTATTATCAATAAATATGACTATATTTGCTTGCGGATCGGACCGGTATGGAATTGCGTCAGCTGAAATATTTCGTGACCGTGGGGCGGTTGGGAAGCTTTTCCCTGGCGTCCAAAGCCTTGTTTATCACGCAGGGAACCATTTCCCAGCAGATTCAGAAACTGGAGGAGGAGTTGGGGGTGGAACTGCTTACGCGCGATACGCGGCATGTGGCTCTCAGCGATTATGGCGAGCAGTTCTATCCCTGTGCCGTGCAAGTCCTGGAGGAAGCCCGTGCCGGAGTTGAAAGGATCCAGGATGTAAAGGCGCTGAAAGTCGGCACGCTCAGCATCGGTGCAACCTATTCCTTCGGACCGCTGTTCAGGCGGACGGTTCAGGATTTCTACAAGCAGTTTCCCCACATCCGGCTGAATCTGGTCATCACATCCAAGGAGGAACTCCTGAAAAAAATGCTGGACCGCGAACTGGACCTGGCGCTCACGTACAGGTCGCCGCTCGGGGACGACCGGATCGAGTCACACCTGCTGTTCCGGAGCAGGCTCTGTCTGGTGGGGCGCGTGGACGAACTGAAGGGAGCAGGCAACGAAGTGTCCGTACGGGACCTTTCAAAGTTCCCGTTGGCCTTGCCGTCCAGGGGCCTTCAGGCGCGGGACACCCTGGAAGACGTCCTTTTCGCCCAGGATGTCAATCTCGATATCCGCCTGGAAATCAACAGCGTACGAACTCTGCTGGACCTGGTGGCAAATACCCCGCTGCTGACTATACTCTCAGAAGAATCCATCCATCAGGTGCAAGGCTTCGATGCCGTTCCCATCGCCCATCCCGACGGGCGCATGGACGGCTGCTACCATTATTTGAAAGGTTCCTACCTCAAAATGGCCGCCCGGAAGTTCATCGAACTCCTCAAGGAGAACAACTCATTCAACAAGACTTTCCTTGCGGGACTCTGAATAATCCTTGCGGACGGCTCGAAGCCGACGACCCCTGGACCGGTGGACGGGTTTTGAATTTGCAGGAGACTTGAATCAGATCAATACCCTAAAATAAAAAAAATCGGCCTTCCAACGTGACAGGAGGCCGATTTAAAAAGAAAAGAGGCGCCATTGCTGGCGCCTCTCAGAGCGGAAAACGAGACTCGAGCCCGAGGCTGCGCCTCGGACAATCTCGCGCCGTCCATGACCCCTCAGTCTTCGCCTTCGCTCAGCCAGCTCCCCTATTACAGGGGAGCGTTCGGGGTCGCTCGTGCGGGCCGGCGTGATCACGATATGAAATCAGAATCCGAATCCGACGACTATCATGTAGTTGCTGAAACCGGTAGGTTTGGTGATATTGTGTTCAGGATGGGGGACGCGCATGTTGTTCAGTCCGATATTCCCTTCGAGTCCCAGCTTTAAGTGTTTCCCGAACTCGAACATCACGCTTGGACGGAGCCATATTCCGAACTGCTTGAATTTCTGGTCCAGGTTCCTCGGGTCGGACGGATCGGCATCGATATAGTACGTGTCCTTGTCTCTTGCGTAGGACAGCCCCGGTCCCAGGCCGACAACCACCCTCGGGCCGTCTCCCTTGATACGATACCTGGCATCACAGAATACGTCCACGCAAGGATAAACGTCGGTGTCCGCTCCTTCCGGTGCGTACAGCGATCCGTCATCCCAGTGGTAGCTGCAGATGTCAGCTATCATTATCGTTGTCCCGATGCCCGGCATCACCGACCAGGATTCGTCCAGCCTGATGTCAAGTCCGTACGAGGCCCTCAATGCAAGTCCCGGATTCTTGCCGGAGGCATCGAATCCTTTCTCCAGGAACATTCCTCCTCCGGCCTGGAATATACTCTCTAACCGCTTCCAGTTCCTCTGTCCTTTCTCCTGCGCCTGGATTCCTCCTATGAGGACCATCGCGGCCACCGCTATCATCAAGCACTTTTTCATATCCATATAGAAATATTCAATCCAAATATACTAAATCCAAGGGGACTGAATCCTTGCTTGCTCGATTACTGATTCGTGCGTTTATTCCCGCAGTAGGGGTCGTATGGGGTCGCTCGTGCGGGCCGGCGTCACCTACAATGCGAAACGACAGCCATAAAGACTGTCGTTTGCATTGTGAGCGGAAAACGAGACTCGAACCATAACTTGTAATATACTGATAGTCAATGATTTATAAGAAACAGAAAAGACATCAGGTGAAACATAGGTGAAACTTTTGTGGCTTTTCAGGACGTATAGGGAAAGCGACTTGTAAAGACACGGAGTGATTGTGTCGCGTCATGAAGCGCCATGAATTGCCCGTTGGAATGATGAAAGAAATCAAAATTATTTCGCCATAAAAGAATAAAACACTATATTCGTGGCGGAATAATTTTTAAAACAATGAAAGACCGAATCATTGGAAGAGAGAGGGAGAAGGATGTTTTGTCATCTCTTCATCAGTCAAATAATGCGGAGTTTTTGGCCGTCTATGGAAGGAGGCGTGTCGGCAAGACGTTTCTCGTAAGAGAATTCTTCGAAGATTCGTTTGCGTTCTACCATACTGCTTTGTCTCCTTTTGAGTTAAAGGACCAGCCCAAGTTGCTGTATCGCGCCCAACTGGAGGAATTCGCACATTCTTTGCGAAAATACGGAGACAACAATGTCGCTCCGATTGAAAACTGGTTCGAGGCTTTCCATCGGTTGGAAGATTTGTTAGATGATTGGAAAGGAAAAAAGAAGATGGTTGTTTTCATCGACGAAATGCCTTGGTTGGATACGCCTCGTGCCGGGTTCATCTCGGCGTTTGAGCATTTTTGGAACGGATGGGGAGCAGGCAAGCACAATCTGCTGCTTATTGTATGCGGAAGCGCCACGACCTGGATGCTGGACAAGTTGATACATAACACCGGTGGCTTGTACGGTCGGACCACGCGCGAACTTCATTTGACACCGTTCTCGCTGTGCCAGGTAGAGAAGTACTGCAAGTCTTTGGGCCTGACAATGGATCGATATGACATTCTTCAGTCTTATATGATTCTCGGAGGCGTTCCGTATTATTGGTCTTATTTTCAGAAGGGCAAGTCTCTTGCCGAGAACGTTGATAACTTGTTTTTCTCTTACGGAGGGAAGCTCTCCGATGAATTTGACAAGTTGTTCACATCCCTTTTCGGAGATAGGGTGAAGTACCGTACGGTGGTGGAGGTCCTTTCCAAAAGCCGTTATGGGATGATGCGCGAGAAGATTGCCGAAAAAGCGGGGATGGCTTCTGGCGGAGATTTGACGGAGATACTTAAATCGCTGGAAAAGAGCGATTTGATTTCGTCATACTACAATTTTGGAGAGACAAAGCGAAACAAGTATTATAAATTGACAGATCCGTTCTGCCTGTTTTATCTCAATTTTGTTCAGAAGCATCCTACCGGAAACCGAAACTATTGGCAGGACAATCAGTTTACTCCGAGGGTAACTGCATGGCGCGGACTCGCTTTTGAGGATGTGTGTTTTGTCCATCAGGAAGAAATCCGTTCTGCCCTAGGTATCCGCGGTGTACAGACCGAAGTTTATCCTTGGAAGGCGGAAGGAGACGGTCAAAAAACGGGCGCGCAGATTGATATGCTGATAGATCGTGCAGACCGGGTTATGAATGTCTGTGAAATCAAGTTCTCCCGAAACGAGTTCGAGATTGACAAAAACTATGATGCGGACCTTCGCCGGAAGGTGGATGCTGTTCTGGAATATACCAAAAACCGTAGGAATCCCGTCATGACTCTGATAACCACCTACGGACTCAAATACAATCAGTACAGCGGTCGCATCCAGAAAGTGGTAACGATTGATGACCTGTTTGGGTTTTAGACTCTAGTGAGGTGATACTTCGGTCAAAACCTTCCAAACTGGATTCCCTGATACACCGTAAGCCATTGGTTGATTCCGTCATCCAATTCTTGCACGGAACCGTACTGCTTATAATCGGAAGCGATAATGACTTCAACACGATAACCCCGCGGCATAAGGTTCAGATTGGCGGGCATTGTGTAAGGGACTAACCAGCACTGGCTCTCTTCATCATATTCCCAATTGGCACCAGGCATTTCCCGTACTAGGACTTCTTCGATGGTCTTATATTCTTCCTTCAAGAACTCTTCCCCGGAGTTTTCCACTCTTATCCTGTATCCCCAGTTCCGGAAATGCTCCGGGAAGTGTGGCTCCGTGTCGATTTCCCAGATAATCATGAAATAACAAGTACCGCCATCCCTATGAACTCCTTGACCGACCAAAACCTCTGGCACAATCGGATCATAATAGGCGGGGTTACATCCCGAGAGTATCGAAACAGCAAAAAGGGAGATGGCCAATGATTGAAAAAAACTAAACCGAAGCATAATATACAAGAATCAATTATCTTCCACAGATGAAAACACAAAGCTGCGGGAAACATTTCCGCACAAATAAATAAACCGAGACGCAGAATGCGACGGTGAGTATAGCTGTCAACAAAAACACGGTTGCTTCACTTAAATGAAACGGAAGCAAGACAAGTAATGCTTGTCTGATGTTAGAAAGGACAACAGAGTGTGTAACATAGACGAAGAAAGTGCTATCGGATAACAATGAGATAGTCCTTGCGTGCGATTCAAGAGGAAGCGCGACCAAAAGGTTTGCAAAAGCGACAGCCTCCACGATACACCACGTCGGTTTCAGTATTATGAAAGATTCGCTTTGCCGAATGAGAATCATCGGTACCAAAAGGAGTGACGATATCAACCATGATGATGTCTTCCACCCTGAAAAGGTTTCGTTCAAGTCTCTTCCTCTGATTGAGAGATAAGCACCTGCCGTATAGAAGAACACACAGGTTATCCCGATGCAGTGAAATGGTGGCCAAAGCTGCAGAAGGTACAGGATAAGTAACGCTATCAGGACGATCTTCCCTCCTTTGCGAAGCATCCAATGGATAAAGGGAGATAGTAAGTTAACCACCATTAAATCCCTGACAAACCAAAGTACTCGATGAAAAGGATGGGCGGAGATCATCCGGTACCCCAGCGGATGACTGTTTTCCGTCACGATTGAATCCCACCACATACTTATTCCGCCATTATCGTAAAACCATTGACCGACCGGAATCCATCCTTCGTCTGTGCATAGAGAAAGTCGGCATTGATGGAAATAGACGTATGCGATATAAAGCGTTGTCCAAATTAAATACGGAATCAGCAGTGTATGGACCCGCCGATACATCTTCTTCTTCCATTCATCCCAGTTCCATCTTTCCAGCCCCCGGAAGAACAAGTACCCGGAAATCAGAAAGAACAGTGGGACAGCTATTGCAGGAATAACATCCGCAAACATTACTCGAATCCATTCTCCACTATCCACGAACGGCCTATTGCCTGAGTGGATGAAAACCACCATTACGGCAAGGGGGAAACGTAGTCTCTTAATGAGTATGGAATCAGTGGATGACATACCAGCAACTTGTCGATAACCAATTCCTCAGATAAGGAATCCTGTCCAAGCCCAGCCTTAACCTCATAGGGCGGAGCCCGAACTTGGCTTTATAGTGAGGATTGACGAGCCAAAGAGTCCGCTCCAAAACAACGTAACCAGCCATCCGGCAAAGGCTTTCAAATGTCTCCACGGTCATCCGTGAGCGTCGAATGTCCATCAACTCTTCTATATGTTGCTCGGATTCCTTGAACAGGCGGAGAATTCCCCGATATACCGGCATCGGCAGTAGATGAATCCACGGGAGAACCCGGACTCCCTTCCGGACGCAGGTCTGCTGGTGACCGCCAAACGGCATCTGCCAGGCAGGAAAGGCGAGGAATGCAACACCCTTTGGAGCAAGGAATGTATGGATCCGCTCCAGAAAACTTCCCTTGTCTTCCGGCGCAATATGCTCTATCACATCATGGACAAGTATTACGTCAAATGGTTTGTCCTGTTTGGGTAAATCAAAGAAATTCGCACAAAAGAAACTACCTTCAGCGCCATTCATCCGGAAGTAGTTCCGCGCATTTTCAATCTTCTTCTCGGAAAAATCAACCCCTGTCACCTCGCAGCCAATCAGCGCAAAGGGTAAAAGATTCCCGCCTTCGCCACACCCCACTTCCAAAACACGAGTACCATCGGCAACGGGTATGTATTGGCGGATATAGTTGACGTAGAAAGCCGTCGATGTCTCCACCAACTCATCGAAGTATTGATGCCGGTCTTGGTATCTGTTTCCCATCAGGTCCGTTTTCCTATTAGACAGACCGGATGGGTAAATACTGCGTGCCTTAGAAGGTCAGTCGTACGCCGAACGGTACGGCAAATTCAACGGGCTCGACCTGCCGGATGGTCTGGACACGGCCTCCGGCATCGAAATAATATCGAACCTGCGGCTCCGCATACAGGCCCATCCAAGGGGTAAGATTATACTGAACCCCGATGCCTGCACCCGCAGACCACTGAACAGGAGCTTTTAACTGCAATGTGTTCTGATAAGTGTAGGCCACTCCGTTGTGGTGCTCACTGTTCAGGATTCCAGCAACCGGAATCTCCATCTTGCCGAAGGCAGATGCATTCAGGTTCAGATTGCCTTTGGACCAGACCGTATAGGATAGACCGAGAGGGACACCCAGATAATGGATGGTCTGCTGATTCTTAATATACAACGTATCTCGGCCAATGGAATGCGTAGAACGTAACCGAGTATATTCCAGCCCTGTCAGTACGCTCCAGCGGTCATTCAAACCGATACTGGCGCTGAGACCTAGCGTAAACGGCTTTTCATAATCGGACTTCTCTTCTACAGGCTTCGGATTCGGATCCATTACGTCCGGTACTGCCAGCCTTTCCGCAATGTGGAGGAGCGACTTGTAGTAAGCGAGCGAATCGCCGGTGCTGTAATGGCCTTCCATAGACTGTACTGCCGTGAGGAAGTCATCCCAAGAGGAGACCCTCGTGCCCGGAGCCAGAATGTAGGACGATGCTTGAGCTAGGATACCGGACCCCATCACAATCGGGCTGCTTCCTGCAATAGCGCTGGGCAGTGCTGAAATCGATGGTAACAGTCCAACAAGATTCTTACGGACAGTTGTCTTGGCCTCGGCCAGCAATGGCTGATTGAAGTTTGGCGTCTGTCGCTCTAGCTTTCTGATCCTGTATTTCTGTCCGGACGCATTGAGTGAAACGGACGGGATAGAAATGGGACGAATGTCAATAGGAGCCAGCCTCTCGCGTGTTATGGAAGAATCGTTCAACTCAGGAGTTGAATCTTGAGCGCTAATTTCAGCCATCCGAGATTTTTCTATCAATGTCGGAGATACAGGCGCCACCAACGAATCAACCGGCAGTACCACATGAATACTGTCTTCGGCGGGCGTCATAACCACAGGACCATTCTGTCCAGGTAAGGACTCCGTCTCTTTATGAAGCAGGAGTGGAGTGACAATCAGGGCTATCAAGGCAATGAGTGCCAGCCAGTACCGTTTCAACTCCTTCTGTAGTACCTGTCTTGCCCTGAAAAGATTGGATGAGGATGAT
>JAEEGH010021946.1_pt1 | contig 13141 bp, 9 predicted proteins | sample 9134181 | NCBI WGS metagenome assembly JAEEGH01 (sample SAMN16246544, study PRJNA631951) | gut metagenome | biome: gut microbiome; feature: rumen; material: DP-attached | host: Bos | place: Iran: Karaj | collected 2018-10 | reverse complement strand
AGTTCTCACCGCAGGTGACGATTCTTCTGGAGATGGCGGAGTCGCCTTTACATGACTTGGTTTTGGAGCTGCACAACCAGTTCCCCGAGGCACGTTTTATCCCCGTTATTGCGGATGTACGCAACCGTGCCCGTATCGAGCAGATCTTCAGCGAGATGCGTCCGGACGTGGTGTATCACGCCGCAGCTTATAAGCACGTGCCGCTGATGGAGAGTTTCCCGAACGAAGCGATCCAGGCCAATGTGCTGGGTACAAAAAACATGGCCGATATAGCTGTTAAGTACGGTGTACAACGCTTTGTGATGATCTCCACGGACAAGGCCGTCAACCCGACCAATATCATGGGTGCCAGCAAGCGTATCGCAGAGATCTACGTGCAGTCGCTCTTCCGTAAACTGAGCGCCAAGAACCCGGATTGCACCAAGTTCATCACCACCCGTTTCGGAAATGTGTTAGGCAGTAACGGTTCGGTCATTCCGTATTTCCGCAAACAGATCGCAGCCGGCGGTCCTATCACCGTCACCCATCCGGATATCATCCGCTATTTCATGACTATTCCTGAGGCTTGTTGTCTCGTGATGGAAGCCAGCACACTCGGTAACGGCGGCGAGATCTTCGTCTTTGACATGGGTAAGCCGGTGAAGATACTCGATCTGGCACGAAACATGATTCGCTTGGCCGGTTATACGCCGGAGAAAGATATCCAGATCGTGTTCACGGGACTTCGTCCGGGCGAGAAACTCTACGAGGAGTTGTTGAACCAGAAAGAGACAACCCTTCCGACCGCCAATGAGAAGATCATGGTGGCGCGCGTACGCGAGTTTGAGTTCGATAAGGTGAGCGAAGAGGTGGATCAACTCATTAAGACCAGCCAACAGTCGAAGCCTTTCACGACCGTTAAACTGATGAAGCAGTTGGTTCCTGAATACATCAGCAACAATTCTATTTACGAGCAGTTAGACCCGCAATGATACAGGATTTTTTTCTACAACACAGCTATCTGATCGGCCTTATCAGTTTTACCTTGGGTCTGTTAGGCATGCCGCTTATCATCCGCATTGCGAAAGCGAAGGGTTTCGTGGTGCGTCCCAATAAACGAATGAGTCACACCGGCGAAGTACCCAACGTAGGCGGACTGAATATATGTTTCAGCTTTATGCTGACCTATCTGTTCTTTGAGTACGACCAACTCAGTCAAAGTCAGTTTTTCCTTATCGGTCTGTTCGCTATTATGGCGGTGGGTTTCATTGACGATGTACTGATTCTGACGCCGATGGCGAAGCTGCTTGGCGAGACCTTGGCCGGTATCGCGCTGATCGGTTTTGCAGATCTTCGTATCACCCATCTGCATGGTTTGTTCGGCATTACGGAGATTGGTACCATCCCGAGTTATCTGATTTCGCTGTTTGTGCTGATTGCCATCATCAATGCCATCAACCTCATCGACGGCATCGACGGTCTGGCCAGCGGGTTGGGTATATTGTACTGCCTTTTCTTCGCGGTGTATTATTGGTTGGCAGGCGATGTCAGTTGGTCGGTGCTGGCCATCTGCATGATCGGTTCGCTCGCTGTGTTCTTTATCTATAACGTATTCGGAAACCGCGAGAAGATCTTCATGGGCGACTCGGGCAGTCTGCTACTCGGGTACTTGCTGACAGCCTGTGTGTTCCATTTCTGCGAAGTGAATGCCTACCATCAGGTGCCCGAAGCGCTGCATATGAGTGCGGCGCCGGCTGTAGCGATATGCGTACTGACCGTACCTATTTTCGATACCATCCGTGTGAGTCTCACGCGTATCAAACAGCACCGCAGTCCTTTCAATCCGGATAAGAACCACATTCACCACCTGCTGCTGCGCACGGGACTCAACCATATACAGACAACCTGCGTGCTGCTGAGCGTGAGCGTGCTGTTTATCGGACTCGCTATCCTCGGACGAAACTGGAACATGTGGGTACTGCTGATTGCGGATTTTGCCTTAGCAACATGCCTGACCCTCATCCTTTGGCGCGTTATCAACAAACAAATGGCCCAACAATCGAATGCTAACCGTTGACCACATATCCATGGAGTTTTCGTCCAAACCTGTATTGGACGACATCACTTTCCTTATCAACCGCAAGGAACGCATCGCGTTGGTGGGTAAGAACGGAGCGGGAAAGACAACCCTGCTGCGCCTTATTGCCGGTGAGTACCAGCCGACAGCCGGACGTATTGCCCGCGAGGCGGACATGACCATCGGATACCTGCCGCAGGTGATGCTCTTCCAAGATGACCGGACGCTACGGGAGGAAGTGATGAAAGTAAGGGATGAAGGGTTACGGGTTACAGGTTACGGGGACGAAGCCCGTTTCATCGCTGAGATGGATCGAACAGTCATCGGTTTGGGCTTTGAGCGCAAGGATTTCGACAGACCGTGTAGCGAGTTCTCCGGCGGTTGGCGTATGCGTATCGAGTTGGCAAAGATCCTCTTGAGACATCCTGATCTGCTGCTGCTCGATGAGCCCACTAACCACCTCGATATCGAGTCCATTCAATGGCTCGAGGATTTCCTGAAGACCAGTCCTTCGGCCGTTTTGATGGTGAGCCACGACCGCGCGTTCATCGACAACGTGTGCGGCCGAACGATAGAGATCACCTTAGGGCGCATCTACGATTATAACGTCAATTATAGCCATTTCGTTGAATTGCGTAAGGAGCGCCACGAGCAACAGGTACGCGCCTATCAGAATCAACAGAAGATGATCGCCGATACCGAAGAGTTCATCGAGCGTTTCCGGTATAAAGCCACCAAAGCCGTACAAGTGCAGAGTCGCATCAAACAACTCGAGAAACTCGATCGGTTGGAAGTGGATCTGGAGGATACTTCGCGTCTCAACCTGCGTTTCCCGCCTGCTCCGCGGAGCGGTGACTACCCCATCATCGTCGAAGATCTGCGGAAGGATTTCGGGGAGCATACTATATTCCATGACGTGACCTTCACCATCAAACGGGGCGAGAAAGTGGCGTTTGTGGGCAAGAACGGTGAAGGCAAAACGACGCTGGTCAAGTGCATCATGGGACAACTGGATTACTTGGGCAACCTCAAGATAGGGCATAACGTCAAGATCGGTTATTTCGCGCAGAACCAGGCGGCGCTGCTGGACGAGAACCTCACCGTCTTTGAGACCATCGACTACGTGGCTGTGGGCGATATCCGCACCAAGATACGCGATATCCTCGGAGCATTCATGTTCGGCGGTGAAGCGAGCGATAAGAAAGTGAAGGTGCTGAGCGGTGGTGAGCGCAGTCGTCTGGCGATGATTAGACTGCTACTCGAACCCTGTAACCTGCTCATTCTCGATGAGCCGACCAACCACCTCGATATGCAGTCCAAGGACGTACTCAAAGCGGCCTTGCAGGATTTCAACGGTACCCTCATCTGCGTGAGCCACGACCGCGATTTCCTCAACGGACTCGTGAGCAAGGTGTATGAATTCGGCGGCGGACACGTCAAAGAGCATCTGGGCGGCATATACGATTTCCTGCGGGCGAAGAAGATCGATAGTTTGCAGGAACTGGAGCGGAAAGTGGAAAGTGGAAAGGCAAAAGTGGAGAGTACGGAGTCTCAGAGTTCTTCAAAGCTCGATTACGCTGCTCAAAAAGCTGCAGCAGCGGAGAAACGCAAGAAAGAGAAACAGATTGCTGAAGTGGAAGCTGCAATCGCGGCATTGGAAGAACAACAGGCACAACTGGAGCAGTTATTGTCCGTACCCGTTAACCAGACGGCGGAGAACTTTCAGAAATACGAATCTGTCAAACACCAGATCGAACAGAAACTATACGAATGGGAATTGTTGAACGAGTGAATGAATGAAGGAATGAAAGAGATTATCGATTACATCCTCACCTGGCTTTGTTACGGGGATGAAGAGGCCGCCAAACGCGTGGCGTACACGGCTGATGAGAAGGCATTGGAAGATCACGACGTGATCATCATTCCGTGTGGACAGTTAGGAAAAGAGTTGGTTCTACCCGAACTGAAGAAACCCGTAGTGGAGCAACCGGCGAAAGGCAAGTCCATCATTCGCACCGACATCGTGTATGCGACGTTCTTTTTCACCTCCCGCGCGGAAGAGCTGATTAATCTCAAGCGCGATGAACACGGTCGTTTTGCTGCGCGTTTCTCGGCGTTGTCGTACAAGAGTCGTTTGCAGATTCCGCGTCTGGATGAGTATGCACGATTGGTACTCAAACAACTCGATCTGCCCTTACCTGAACCCGGTTTCGGACATATCTACCTCACCCACGATATCGATGCCATCAGTCAATATCGACATCTGCGCGGTGCATTAGGCGGTTTCAAACGCGGCGAGGCCAAAGCCGTTCTGGCATCCTGGCGCGATATTCATAATGATCCGTTGTACACTTTCCCGTGGTTGTTGGAGCAAGATAAGCGCGTGGCGAAGGCCGAGTCCATCTATTTTGTTAAGCGCACACAGGGCAAGGGCTACGACTACCCGCAGTACTGTCTACATGGACGGGATTTCAAGCAACTCAAACACATGTTACGGCATAACAACGTGTATCTGGGCGTTCACGGCAGTTATTACGGCGATATCCCGAAGATCCAATACAGCAAGATGTTCCGCGCGCACTATTTACGCGGCGACATCGATTGGATGCAAGGTTTGGCGGATGCCGGATATACGGATGACTTCACGATGGGTTTTGCCGACTCAGTCGGTTTCCGTCTGCAGACCAGTCGCGCGGTGCGGTGGATCAATCCCAAGACTATGCAATTGACGAGCCTCACGCTCCATCCGCTTATCATTATGGACCGTACGCTGAGCAATGAGAACTATATGAACCTCACCGAGGACGAAGCGTACTTCCTCTGCGAGCGTCTGATCGATAAGGTGCGGTTGCATCACGGCGACCTCTGCCTATTGTGGCATAATAGCAGCATCAACGACGCGTTATACCATAAGTCACTCTATCCGAAAATACTAAAGCTGCTCTAATGAAACGCATTCTTGTCATATGTGATCCTTTAGCCCCTCCCGGCTTCTCGCCTCGGGTACGCTACCTATGCAACTATCTCGTACAGACGAACTATAGCGTAACATTGCTCACAGAACAAGATTTGCCATTAGAATTTGAGCACGCTTATCCTATCGTAACCATCCGCATGTATAGTGGAGGATTGTTCGACTGGTTTGTCAAGACCATTTGGACGCTGCTGACCGATTGGCACAATAGAGCGTTTTCCCAAAGAGGACTGGCGGTTCTTAAAGACCAATACGATCTCGTCTTCTGTACCGTTTTTAGCGATTTCCCTTTGGGAGCAGGGCAACGAATAGCTCAAGCACTCAATATCCCTTTGATATGTGACATACGCGATTTGGACGAACAAGTGGACAATTCCAAATACCAATACAAACATAAAAGCCGCTTATTAATGCCCTTCCGACGCATCTACCGCGCTATTCATCTTCGCAGACGAAACAAGGTGCTTCAGGCCGCAAATACAATCACTACTGTTTCTCCCTGGCACGCAGACTTTATTCGTCAATTCAACCCGAATGTTCATGTTGTTTACAACGGCTATGATGCGGAGTTATTCTATCCAGAAGACATACCAACTGAACAATTTGTGATTTCGTATATTGGTTCTCTTTTTGAATGGCAACAACCGTCTCTTTCGAAAGTACGTCAAGCCATTCAAGAACTCAATAATACGCAAATAAAGTTACAAGTCCACACATCGCAACAGAATCCGATAGAATACGACCAGATGGGCGACGCGATTCGCAATAGCAGTATTATGCTCGTTCTCACAGCACCGCATACACACGGTATGTTAACTACCAAGTTCTACGAGGCACTCGGCTGCGAGAAACCTGTCTTGTGCGTACCGTCCGACAATGGTTCATTAGCCGAACTGATAGCCTATACGAATGCAGGTATCGCCACAGACGACGTTGAACAAATAAAACAATTCATCACGGCACAATACAACACCTGGCTGCAGAACGGCTTCACCCACCAGCAGACGCAACATCGCGAAGAGTTCAGCCGCGCATACCAAACTCAAAAAATAGAACAATTGATTAAATGCCTGTAAAGAGACTACATATCATCTGCTTTGATATTCCGTTCCCGCCTTCTTACGGAGGAGTCATTCCTGTTTTCTACCGCATCAAAGCGCTGAATAAGTTGGGTGTACGGGTTGTTCTGCACTGCTTCTACAAAGGGGTCAAAGGAGAGACTGAACCGCTGGAAGCACTTTGCGAAAAGGTGTATTACTATCCCCGCAAAACTTCCTTCCTGCAACAACTGAGTTTCCGACCCTATGGTGTCGCAAGCCGGGATAGCGATGAGTTACTACATGACTTATTACAGGACGATGCACCTATCTTCTTTGAAGGCTTGGTCAGTTGTGCCCTGATGAGTCATCCTGCGCTGCGTAATAGAGCCAAGTATTTCAGGGAATGCAACGTAGAACATGACTACTACCATGCCCTCGGTCGGGCAACTAAAAGCCTGTGGAAAAAACTCTATCTGCATATTGAAGCTGAACGCCTGCGGTGGTTCGAAAGGACGGTTAGGAATGCAAGTGCTATTTTCACGCTTGCACATCAGGACGAGGCGTATTTCAAGAAGACGTATCCCGGGGTTCCCAATATTTATTTCCCTTGTTTTCACGGGCACACGGCCATCCTGCCGCCGATAGGAGAGCCTCAGCCGTATATACTCTATCACGGGAACCTGTCCGTGGCGGAGAACCATAAAGCGGCGATGTATATTGTCCGGCAAATAGCCCCGAAGATACCCTATCCGGTGGTCATTGCAGGTCTTCATCCTTCGGACGAACTACGGAGAGCAGTACAAGGTGCTCCGAAGATAACGCTGGTGGATAGTCCGGACGAAGAGACCATGCAACGGCTCATCCGAAACGCCCGTATTCATCTGTTAATTACATTCCAAGGCACAGGCATCAAACTCAAACTGCTCAATGTGCTCTTTACGGAAGGACACGTGATCGTTAACCCGCCGATGATAGAAGGAACGGAATTGGCAGATTTATGTCATACCGGTTCGGACGAGGAACAGTTGGTACAGTTATGTACGTCCCTTTTTGAACAACCGATGGATCATCAGGCGCTCAACCGGCGTTTGGAACAATTGAACGCATCGTATAGCGACGAGCGCTCCGCGCGAATTATATACCAAACTATTTTTGAACAATGAAACGAATACTTTTCCTCCTAACAGCGATGCTGTTCACACTCTGCCTCAGTGCAGCAACTTATTATGCCTCTCCAAACGGAACGGGAGACGGTTCCTTCAATAATCCCTGTTCCTTCACCGCGGGCTTGGGAAAACTCCACAACCCGGGCGACACGCTCTATCTGTTCAGCGGCCAGTATGACCTGATGACCACAGACATCAACAACCTCAACGGTACGGCATCCAAGCGCATCGTCATCTCCGGTTACGAAGGTATCAACCGCAGCGGTACTTATGCCGCGATTCTGGACTTCCGTCAGACGGCATACGGTGACCGCGGTATTCGGGTCAAAAACACCTGCACCTACTTGCATCTCAAAAACATGACACTCCGCTATTCGGGGAAGAACAACCTGATTAACTACGGCAGTTATTGTCTTTTCGAGAACTTGGATATATACGGTTCTGCCGACACGGGATGTCAAATGAAAGAGGGAGGAAACAACATCATTAAGAATGTCGATAGCCATGATAACTTCGACTATAAGACGATGAGCGGTTCTACTGCTAACTTCGGCGGGAACGCAGACGGTTTTGCAGACAAACAGTTCACCGGTACAGGCAATCATTACATCGGATGCCGGGCATGGAACAACTCCGACGATGGATGGGACTTTTTCGCAAGAGTATCAACTTCCAACACCATCATCGAAAACTGCGTTTGCTATCAGAACGGCTGCCCCTACTATGACATGCGCAATCACCCCCGCGCCACAGGCGTGGACAAGGCGTGGTTTGATTCCAAAGTAGGTACACAGATGACCGACCGATACGGAAATACCATTACCGTCACACTCGCCAAATACCCCTGTCAGGGAAACGGCAACGGCTTTAAGATGGGAGGGCAGTACACGGATCATAAGATCCTTATTCATCACTGTCTGGCGGTCGGTAACTACGCCCGTGGGTTTGACCAGAACAATAACGGCGGCACGATGTGGGTCTATAACAACTCCGCTTATGACAATGCCTATAACTACGGTTTCACCACCGCCTACGGCACGAACACAATCCAGAACTGTATCAGTCTGGCCTCGCAGAACAGTGATTCCTACAGGGCAAAGACAAACGTAGCCAATGACCACAATACCTGGAACAACGGTTTCTCCGTCGCTGCTTCGGATTTTCAGTCGCTGGACACCACCCTCATTCTGGCACCACGTAACGGCAACGGTGACCTGCCGGACAATGATTTTATGCGTCTGGCAGAAGGTTCGACACTCATTGATGCCGGTATCGATATCAACCTCGGTTATAATGGTAACGCACCGGATCTCGGATGCTACGAGAGCCCGGGTGAGCATCATGACCCTATTCCCGATGACACGATCCCGACCGTTCAACCCGAAGGCACCCATACTGTTGCATTTGTGACCATCCCGGGTTGTACGGAAGATAAGGCTTTGCTCAACTACCTGCGTCAAAACGATAGCCTGTGGATCGTAGAGACCGAAGCGGCGGATGCCACTGTGGACTACAGCGAATACGAGGTGATCGTGCTGGGTCCGAAGCCCAATAGTAGTGCGGCAGGTTTTGCGGCACTCAAAGGCTACGCTAAACCGATGGTATTACTCAAGCCCTTTCTGCTCAAACCGGGCGTATGGGGTTGGGGAACGGCAATCAACACCTCTGACCTCAACGTGACGGTCAGTGATGCGAGTCATCCGCTTTTTGAGGGACTCACTATCACGAATGGTCAGATCCAACTTTTCTCGCAATGTAACACCAATGCCGTAACGGCCATCAGCGATTGGACAGAGACAGGTTTTACTACTCTCGCTTCACCTGTATCGCAACCCACGTACAGTACCGTTGCTATCAGAAATGATTTCATCATGATCGGCGTCAGCGAGTACTCCACCGCCTATCTCAGTAACGACGGCAAGAAACTCATCGAGAACGCTATCCTGCTCCAACTCGGCATTTCCATGCCTCAAGCAATCGAAAATCAAAAATCGCAAATCAAAAATCAAAAATTCATAAATAATGGTCAATTATTTATTCAAGCAGGCGACGCTGTGTATGATGTTACTGGTCGCCGTATTAAGCGTTAACGCCGAGAACGCACAGTATCAGGATGTCCATTACACGATCGACGCCGATCATCTGACGGCCGAAGTAACGCTTAACCCGCGGGCTGCGGGTGAGTTATTGATCCCCGAGACCATCGTCGTGGGACAGAACACATACACCGTCACCGCCATCGGCGACAAAGCGTTCAAGGGTTGTAAGAACCTCACGGCTATTGTGCTGCCTAAGACCATCGAGCGCGTTTATCGTTCGGCGTTCGACGGAACGGGTATACTACTCAACAAAGCCAACTGGTCAGAGGGTTGCCTCTGGATCGACTCGATCCTCATCGCGACGGACAAGACCATCAAACCCCGTTACATCGTTCCCGAAGGAACCCGACTTATTGCCGCCGGTGCTTTCCAAGGCAACAAGACCATCCAGCGCGTTGAACTGCCGACTTGCATCACGCGCATCGACCATGAGACTTTCCGTGACTGCAAGAACCTCCAGAAAGTGGTCATTCCGACTACTATCACTTCCATCGGAGAAGAGGCTTTTACGGGTTGCGGCATCTACCTGAACGACAAGAAATGGAAGAAAGGGGCGCTCATCATTGACGACTGTCTGATTGCGACCAACAATGATCTGCCGGCCAAATATATCTTCAAGAATAAAATCCCTATCCGCCTCATCGCCGAGCGGGCTTTTGCCAACCGCAAGAACCTCAAATCGGTCACGATCCCCGAGACCGTCACGGCTATCCCGACAGCGGCTTTCTTGGGCTGCGAAGGCTTGGTGGACGTCATTATCCCGAGCACCGTAAAGTCGGTTGGTAATTTCGCTTTCTACGGTTGTGCGCTGCTAAAGAACGCACTCTTGCCCCGCGAGTTGGAATCCCTGGGTGCCGGTGCTTTCTATGGTTGTGTCAACCTCAAGGAGCAGATCCTTAGCGATAAAATCGAGATTCTCGAATCCGCTACGTTCTACACCTGCCGCGGACTGAAGGCGATCACCCTTCCTGCCCACCTACGCCGCTTAGGCGACGGTTGTTTTGCCGGCTGCTCCAATATAGAAGCCATCGAACTACCGCAGACCCTCATTTTCCTCGGCGAACAGGCTTTTGCGGGTTGTGCTACGCTGCGTAAGGTCGTTATTCCCGCAGGCATCAACTCCTTGCCCAAGCGGGCTTTCCAGGCTTGTACACGGCTCTACCGCATCGATTTGCCGGACGGACTCTACGCCATCGGTGACGAAGCGCTCGACGGCTGTCTGGCTTTGGAGAAGATCAATATTCCCAAATCGACTTTCCGCATCGGCGTTCGTGCGTTCCATAACTGCCAGCAGTTACGCGGCATCGCACTCGTGGATCACATTCACATGATCGAAGAAGGAGCTTTCCTCGAGTGCAAGATGCTTGAAGAAGTCCAACTGCCGGCATCGCTGCTGACCCTTCAACGCGGTGCATTCTCGCATTGCATCAACCTCCAAAAGGTCATCCTCAACGAACGACTCAAACAGATCGAAGACGGGGCGTTTTATAACTGCCGCAGTCTGCGTGAGGTACAATGGAACGATAGTCTCCAGGCCATCGGAGCGGAAGCGTTCATGGACTGTAAATACTTACGGACGCCTGTTCTGGCGCCCGCAGTAGAAGTCGGCAAGAATGCCTTCAAGGGTTGTAAACCGTGATTACTTGATCGGCAGCAGACTGATGAACTCGTAGTTGATCTGCTGTCCCACCTCCATCACCATATAATACGGTTCGGGCTCCGCATCGGTGCTCGAATCGACGGTGATGTACTTCACCCCGCCGTAACTCGTCACCTCGCGGCTGTGGTCGTGACCGCATAGATACAGATCCACACCTGCATCGCTCAGCAGATAGGTCAACTCGTAGGTCTCCTCCATCGAGAGATTAGACGTGTGTCCCTGTGAGTTATCCTGCTTGAACAAGTGCGTATGCGTGAACACGATAATATGCCGATAACCGGCATTCTTCTTGGCGTTCAGCAAATCCTTGAGCCATTTCAACTGCGCCGTTCCGAGCGTACCTTCCGCCGTGTCGAGGCAGATATACAGGTCGAGTTTCTTACCCGTCTCGTAAGTCGCACCGGTGTAGGTGTCGAACCAATAGGTCGAACTGCCATAGAGTTTCTGCCACACATGCCATTGGTTAAAATAGATATCGTGGTTGCCGCAGGTCATAAAGACCGTGTCGTTACGATTCGTCATCACGCCATCCAGATGCAGAATACTGTCCGCGTGCGCGAAATGCGCCTGCGCGTTAATAAGGTCTCCCAAGAAAAGACACATATGCGGATAGGGGTCGGCCTTGTAAAGATGAATGAATTTCTCCAAACCGTAATGGGTGGAATCGATATGACTGTCGGTGCAGATGAACAAGCGGTAGTCCGCCGGCATCTGCATATGTACCACACCCGCAGCCTCGCTGAACCGACGTGAGTCGGCAAAACGCTCTGCTATCTCCGGACTCGTGCCGTTGAACATACCTATCATGTCGTAGTTCGGGTTACATGCCCCGCATATAACACTCAACAGGGCGGTATAGATGTATTTACGTGCATTCATACTTATTAGAATCGATAACTGAACCCTGCGCGCAGATAGGCTGCGTAGAAGGTTGCATTCAAGTGAAACATTCCCGTTATCTTCAGTTCGCCGTCCAGGCTTACCCGCCAGTGCTCGTCGATATCATAGCGTCCGCCCAACTGGAACAGCGGCTGCCACATACGCTCCATCTGCCAGTCGTCGATATTACTCAGCGCCACGGATATATTCCAGTTATTGATCTGCGGACGAGCGAACACCTCCAGACGGTACAGCAGGTTGAACGGTTCTACTTGGTACTTGTCTTCCGAATGCCAACTGCGATCCCAACTGTCCATTACACGCGTGAAGGCACCGATCTGAACCGACACGTAGTCAAAGCGCCAACCCACGGACAAGGCTGCACACAGGTCACTCATTCGATTGCGAGCCACGGCTTTGTAGAGCACCTCTGTCTCGGCGAACAACTGTCCCACCGGCAGATCAAAGGTCGGACGCAATACTACCGCACCCGTATACACATTCGCCGTCTGTAACTGCACACGCGCGTCGATTTGCACATTTTTTACCACCGGCATGTGGGCGTAGATATCGAAATTGCCCATATGTTCCCACGTCCGGTTATAGGCGTACTCCGCGGCGAAGGAGACACTATAGCGCTCTTCACCGAAGCCCCGCAGGTTATGCCCGCCATCGAGGGAGATATACTCCTTCGCCATCACCGGCATCGCCATCACAAAGGCTAATAAAAGAAAAATTTTGTTTTTCATTATCTCAAATCTAAAATGAAAAATCTACAATTTGACAACCGTCAACCCCGCTCCGCCGTGATTCACATCACCGTCGCCAAACTCAAGCGCCACCATGCCTCTCTTGCGGCGTTGACGATTGAGGTCGTTGAGGTAGTCGCGGGTCAACTGTTTGAGCGCACCCGTTCCCGTTCCATGCAAGATCGTTACCTCGCCAGCACCAACCATCTGCGCATCGTCCATGTACGCAATCAGTTTTTCCAAGGCCTCGTCAGCCCGATAGCCCCTCAGATCCAGCGTTCGGGAGAAAGACAAAGTGCGCTGCCGAACGATATTGGACGTCGCCGAAGGCGCAACCGGAACAGAGTTTTTCAATATCTTCAAGTCCTTAAAATCGCGGATACGTTGCGGCACACCCACTTTCTCTTTCATCTGTTCCACTTTCGCCCGCGCCTCTTTGGTCTTCTCTTTATCTGCCTTCGCCTCCTTGATCTCACGGATGGTGCGTTCGATAGTCGCATTGGACTGCTGCAACAACT
>JAEEGH010021943.1_pt1 | contig 13141 bp, 8 predicted proteins | sample 9134181 | NCBI WGS metagenome assembly JAEEGH01 (sample SAMN16246544, study PRJNA631951) | gut metagenome | biome: gut microbiome; feature: rumen; material: DP-attached | host: Bos | place: Iran: Karaj | collected 2018-10 | reverse complement strand
CTGCCCATCGACTGCTGTGGCTGCCAGTCCTCCTTGGTGATCTGCTTGATGCTGTCCCAATAGATGGTCTGCAGCGTGCCGTCATCTTCCTGGATGACCAGTGAGTCCAGCGGAGCATAAACTACAATTTTGCCCCTCACGCGGTGGCCGTTTTTCAACTTCACCACCTCTTGTTTCTCTTTCTTGTTCTGCGCCTGCGCCTGGACAGCCATACCGCCCAGCAGGCATAAAGCCAGTATTACAATGATTCGTTTCATATCTTCACAGTATTTGATAGTGTATTATAGTGCAAAGATAGAACAAATCAGGCGATCAACCATAAATCCACCATGTTTATCACACGAATGCCCAGAAATGTCCACGAATCATCATGAATAAAATATTTAATGGTCATTCATGGCTATTTATGGCCATTCGTGTTCAATAATGAAGTACTGTCCTTATTCTCCATTCAGGATGATATTGATGATGTAGTTGATGTCACCAATGTTGACCTCGCCGTCATTGTTCGCGTCGGCGGCGGGTGCTCGAGTGTGGCCCGCGTTGCCGCCCATGACGACAATGTCAATCACGCTGTTAGCATCGGCGATATTAATCTCACCATCGCCATTCACGTCACCAGGAATCTCAAACAGGTCAGGGTTGTAGTAGATGCCTTTATAGATGATTTGGCCGTTTTCTATGGCATGGCTAAAATAATACATTACCTGAGTTATCCCTGTAGTTATACCATAAAAGTAATTCAGTGGCATACCTGGAGAATCCCCCACAAACCCCAATCCTTCAATGATGTACTCATAGCTATCATAGGAATTAACGTGGTTAAAGACATATTTCTTTCTCAGTTGATTACCAATGAGGATGGTTTCTGAACCCATAAAGTGCAGTTGGTACATCGTGATGTTTGAAACATAGTCGGTATAAAAACTCTCCGGATCATTGAAGTCGTAAAGAACAAATTCAACCCCAGTACTGATATTTGAGAATAATTTAGCATCATAGATCATGGTCCCAATACCTATCGGGCATTCCCAATATCTTGTTTCATTAGGAATTATGCCATACACCACTTTGTTTTCTTCGCGCAGATAGACAGGAACTGTGTCATTCTCATTGTTAATGGACGTGCCACTGTAAAGATGAACTGGTTTGTAATCTTTTCCATAAATGACAGTGTCACCTTTCATTTCTAATGAATAATAATGACGTCCTTCTGGAATGAAGCCATCCTCATAGCTCATGCCTGCTATAGGATTGTCATAAAAGTACACCCACTTGACGCCCTCGCGCACGAAGGGGATGTACTCGTAATCCTGAGCCACAGCTTGGGTCATGCCCAGCAGGGCGAAAAGTGATATAAGTAATGTCTTTTTCATAAGCATGATTTTATTACTCGTTAAACAAAATGATTTGCTGCAAAATTACTAATAACTATCGAAAAAGGCACCACATTCGCACCTCATTTAGAAAATTGCAAATTGCTGAAAGTCTTGCATCTAAAAAATTAAAATCTCATTTGGGCATAATCTGGCTTTCGAGGACGTGTTTCATTGCGCCAAAAAGAGTAATTTTGCACAAAAATTCGATTACCTCATGTCAACCACCAAGAAGATCTTCTTTCCACTCATGGCCGTCTTGGCCCTCATGCTGGCAGGGTGCCGCCACGACAGCGCCACCATGCAGGAATTGTCACACATCGACTCGATGGTCTATCATCAAGGCGAAAGGGAAGCATTGCCCTTGCTGCAGCAAATGAATACTGCACAATTCAGCAAAGGGGAGCGAGCCTATTATGACGTGTTGCTCTCAATGGCGATGTACAAGAACTATGTGCCGTGTACCAGCGATTCGGCCATCAACAAGGCCGTTGACTACTATAAGCGTTCAGGAGATGACTTGCAGTATCTAAAAGCCCTCATCGCCCAGGGATGTGTCAATGAGGATTTGGGTGACCTTGAAAAGGCGGTTGACAGCTACCATCATGCCGAAGCGCTCCCGTTAGCCACCGATAGCTCGATGATTGCCTACGCAAAACTGAGGTTGGGCTCACTTTACCAATCGCAGGTGATAGGGACCAACACAATCGCATTGGAAAAATACAAGGATGCATTGCCTATTTACAAAGCCCTAGGAGACAAGCATTACGAACTGGTGTGCCTGTCAAGTATCGGTGGCATTTATCGGAATATTGATGAAAAACATGATTCGGCAGTTATCTATTTGAAAGAAGCCATTGACTTGGCCCAAGAAATGGATGATCAATATAGCCTCTTCGCTAACAGTTATATCCTGTCAGAGTATTATCTCGTCAGGGAAAAGGATTTTCAGCGAGCCAAGGAGTTGGCACGGCAAGCCATCTCGGTTAATCTGGCTATCATCGACCACCCACGTGCACATTATCGACTTGCCTCATCTTATATGTTCCTTGGACAACCCGATTCGGCGATTTATTGTTTGAATCAGGCTCCGCGTGCCAGTACTGCTAGGGATAGCATCGTTTATTTCGAACTTATGTCCGAACTGGAGCATCGGTATTGGAAAGATGAGGAAAAATCCAAAAACTACATCCAATCGGCTCATGCTATTGCAGATTCATTGACCATCAATGGACTGAATGACCGCCTGCGTGGCGTCGAGAAGAGATATGATGTGCAGTTGGCTGAGTTGAACCAGCTGAAGAACGAATCCCGCTTGAGAGGTACCATGTTGCTGGCGGCCTTGCTGGCCCTTGCTTTGCTGGCGGCGGCTTTCTTGGTATGGAGGTACAGGAACCAGCTGAAGATGAGACAAAACGAGGTCGATATGCTCAAGGCCGACCTGGACAGCTCGCTGGCGAGCCTGGAGCAGATGCAGACGCGCTTGAACAAGGTAGAGACAAGTCCGCGCAACGACGAACTGAAAGCCGCCATTGCCAACCAGATTCAGACCGTGCACCAGTTGTTGGAGTGGTCTTACCAGCATGACGAAAAGACATTTACCCGCAAATTTAACGAGATGATGACCCTGCGGGGTGCCGAAGACAAAAGCTACTGGAAGAACCTGCAACTGCTGGTCAACGACCTGTATGGCAACGTGCTGGTGGCTGCCCAAGAGGCAGCGGGAGGTAAACTCAGGGATGACGAGCTGAACTATCTGGCGCTGTATTGCTGCGGCTTCTCGCGCGCGGTCATCATGGTGACGATGGATTACGGTAACATCGGTACTGTCTATAACAAGAGAATCCAAATCGCCAAGAAACTTGGCGTCAACAACCTCGACGACTTCGTGAAACCGTATTTAACGTGAGCCCGACTCTCGGTGTGTTGGCCAGTAGAGACGCAAAATCTTGCGTCTCCATTCGTCAAATCTTACCGAGAGCTGCCCCAGAGACGCAAAATTTTGCACGGCTGTCCCAAGAAAATTTTAACATTACGTTTTAGTGTTATTTCTTGGGTCAGCCGTTGACATTTTGCTATTTCTCATTAAAACAAAGTTCCGACTACCCCATACTTTGTCACGTCCTTATCCGTATCTTCATCATCAAGATTAAACTGACTGGCCAAGTCTCGTAGCCATACTTTTTCGGTCAGTGAAGTGCTTAACAAGCGGCTGAAGTCATACAGAGAGCCTTCAAATTTCAAATCATCAACAGCCAAGGACAATGCACAGAAGACAGTCACGGCGATATAAATCTGAATCATTACTGCATTTGCTGATGTCCCGAAGAATGACTCAATGCGAAGATGCTGTTTGATCCACCTGAAAAATGTCTCTATTTCCCACCTGTATCTGTATAGTAAAGCGATAATCAGTGGAGGCAAAATGAAGTTGTTGGTCAGGAACATCATCAGTTCGTTCTTTTCCGTGCAGTAGTATCTTACGAGTCTGAGTTCACCAGGATATCCCGATCTTGCCCATCTGTTCGTGAATTGGATGATATGGTCCCCCATTATTCGCATATCATTCTCCTCTGTCGCGGTGTCCCATGACGGTGTGTCCCTTATCACCTCGTAAGCCATCCTGGCTTTCAGCCTTACGACAAACCATGCACCTTCCTTGTCAATGTGGTTTAGGCTTTTGGTCTTGACGTAAGCTTTGTCGAACATGTAAATTGACCCTCTGCGGAACGGATAATCCTCAAGGAACGTTTGGTCCCTTTCCTCATGCCCCGTCAGCAGGGCCATAGTGGGGACATGCCGCAGCAGGTCGTACAGGGTATGCAGCTTCAGGCCGCCCCTTCCCCTTTGCGGTGTGGACCACGCAAAGCGCCCCAGATCCAGATATATGGTTGAAGAATCCCCTGCGAAGAACCCGCTGACTTTGAACCTGGAGCCAATCTCGGCCAGTTCATCGTTTTTGACGCTTGTCTTTGACGCCCTCTCCATCATCCGCTGTGCAAGTTCCCGGAATACAGCCACTTCCCGCCGTGCATTGGCGTTGGCAATGGTGTTGCGGGAGACGTTCCTGCCGATGCCCATACGATAGAGCTTGGACCGATGACCCCGAAGCGAACATTCAATGTCACGCAGGCTGACCCGGCGGGTCAAATGTGCCCAAGTCATGGTCACTAATTGGTTCCAGCATGAGAAGGACTTGACATAGGCATTCGCATGATACCGTTTAACGAGCATCTCAAAATAGTCCCTGTCAATGTATGTACAGAGTTGGGGCAATACGTATGGTATTTGGGTCATTTTGTAGCATTTTGATATTTCTACAAAAATAGGCCCTTTTACTCTGTTTCAAAATCCTCCGAATCACATATCGGCCCCTTACCTTTTGAAAGACAATACGATATGAGCATTTGTTAATTTTTTCTTGGGACAGCCGTGCAAAATCTTGCGTCTCCCCTGCAACAATCAGGGTCCTTAAGGTCTTTCAAGTCCTTAAGGACCTTTTTTACAGTAAATAAAAGTGAGAATTACTAGAAATTGATTATCTTTGGCACACAATTAACCTCTAAAACAGATAACATGATGAAAAGTATCCTTAAATCATTCTTCCTATTGCTGGGAGCGTTGTTGGTTCCAACCACTGTTTATGCTCAAGGCATCTATGGTGACGTGAATGGCGACTGCGAGGTGAATATCGCCGATGTGAATGCCGTCATTGATGTGATTCTGAGCGATAGAACCAATCCTGCAGCCGACGTGAACACTGATGGCGAAATCAACATTGCCGATGTGAATGTCATCATCAACATCATCTTAGAAGGTGATGAAGAGCCAGTTCACGAGTACGTTGACCTGGGTCTGCCCAGCGGCACGCTATGGGCAACTTGCAACGTGGGTGCCAACAGCCCGGAAGAATACGGCGACTACTTTGCCTGGGGTGAAGTAGAGCCCAAGGATTTCTACGACTGGAGCAACTACAAGTGGTGCAATGGCTCCAAATACTCGTTGACGAAGTATTGCACCGACAGCAGCCATGGCACGATTGACGGCAAAACCGAGTTGGATTTTGAGGACGATGCCGCCTGGGTGAACTGGGGGCCATCGTGGCGCACGCCCAGCTATGAACAGCAGATTGAACTGCACACTTATTGCGATGGGGAAAAGACGACAATAAACGGCGTGAACGGCTTTTTGCTGAAAGGTCCCAACGGCAACACGATATTTTTTCCTACGGCGGGCAAGTTCTATCACATCTTAAGCTCGCCCGATGACGGCGCCTATTGGTCCCGCACGCTCAGCTCCATCAGCACTGTAAGTGCCCCCTATCTGTACTTTTTTGAGGGGTGGAGCACCAATCAGTCCAACAGCCGCTATATCGGGTATTCAGTACGTGCCGTGCGCGTGTCGCCCGCCGGCAGTCAGGGCGTCGACATCGAGCAAAAAAGCCTCGATTTGGGTGGGTTAACCATTGGAAAAACCAGCACGGGCCGACTCACTATTATCAATAATTCCATGCAAACCGTGACCTTGACGGCCACGACCGACGAGCCGTTCTCATTCATAGGGCAGGAAGGCAGCGTCAAGAGCATGAGCGTCGTGGTACCAAGCCAATCCGTCATACCAGTTACGGTCAAGTTCACTGCGACCGCAGCTGGCCAATTCAACGGCAATGTGACCTTCATGGGCACTGAGCTGGATAGCGGCCAGACCGTCGTTCCGGTCCATGCGTTTGCCATTGACGACGATTATCTGCAGCAGGAATACGTTGACCTGGGCCTGCCCAGCGGCACACTATGGGCAACCCGAAACGTGGGGGCAAGCACCCCCATGGACTTCGGGTCTTTCTTCGCCTGGGGCGAGACTCAGCCCAAGTCAAGCTATGACAACAGTTCTTATCAGTGCACAAAATATAACAACGAGGACAACAAAACCATCCTGGATCCTGAGGACGACGCCGCATTCATGAACTGGGGGCCGTCGTGGCGCATGCCATCTCTGGAACAAATCCTCGAGCTCTGTGACAGCTGCAGCGGCCAGTGGACGTCGATCAATGGCATCAACGGTTGGCTAGTTACTGGACGCAACGGCAACATCATGTTCATGCCCGCCGCCGGATATCGCACTGGCCCTTCGCTCATCTCGGGAAGCTGGGAGGGCAACTACTGGTCGCGAACAGTCAAAAACCAAGGCGAAGCTTTCTGCATGGAGTTCGCGTCTAGAGGTCTATTTATCAATAGCCTTTTCCGTCAACAGGGATACAGTGTGCGTGCTGTGCGCGCGACACTCGACGATGTCCACATCGAGCAGCAAAGCCTCGACTTGGGTATCGTGAACGTCGGGAACACCAGTACTGGCGAACTGACCATCATCAACTGTTCCAACGAACCCATAACGTTGACGGCGATGACTGGCGAGCCTTTCTCGTTCAAACAGCAGGACGGCACCGCTTTGTCAAGTATGACCGTTGAGGTCCCGAGCAATTATTACACTCAAGTGACAGTGATGTTCACGGCAACCAGTCCAGGGGAATTCAACGGTGAAGTGACTGTCCAGCACCCGGCACTTGATGGCGGTCAAAGCGTTATATCTGTCCATGCACGAGCCTACGCCGACCCGGAGCAGGATTACGTTGACCTGGGCCTGCCCAGCGGCACACTGTGGGCTGCGAGAAACATTGGCGCCAATGCCCCGGAAGAATCCGGAGACTATTTCTCTTGGGGCGAGACCGAGCCCAAGGAGGAGTATTACATGGACGGCTATAAGTGGTACAACTATGACGAGGAGTTGTACACCAAGTATTGCACCGATAGCGAGTACGGCTTGGTTGACAACAAGACCGAGCTGGATCCTGACGACGATGCCGCTTGGGTGAACTGGGGCCCGTCGTGGCGTATGCCTTCTGAGGACCAGATCAAAGAGCTGATGGATAGATGCTCCTGGGAATTCATAACAAGAAATGGTGTAAACGGCTATCTGGTTACAGGCCACAACGGGAACGCCATATTCCTGCCCGCCGCCGGAAACTCTTTCACCGAGCCGAACACACAAGGCGACTATTGGTCACGCACACTCAATTTTTCCAGCGAACCTCCTAGCAAAGCCACCATCTTGAGTATCAATTCGTGGTCGTTTGTGTTGGATGGTGTCATGCGCGGTTGGGGGTGTCCCGTGCGTGCCGTGCGCATGTCGTTAAACGATCTCTACATCGAGCAGCAGCGCCTAGACTTGGGCATCGCTGACATGGGCAACACCTGCACAGGCGAACTGACCATCATTAACTGCTCCGATGAAGTCATGACCCTCACGGCCACGGCCGATGCACCCTTCTCGTTCAAGCTGGATGACGGAAGTGCCTCGAGCATGACCGTTGAGGTACCAGGCAAGTCCTACACTCGAGTTACGGTAATGTTCACAGCGACCGACCCCGGCCAGTTCAACGGCAACGTGACCGTCCTGCACCCGGCCCTCGACGGAGGTCAGCGCACGATTCCAGTCCAAGCACTCGCTTTTGCCGACGTTAATCCGCAGCAGGATGCCGTCGATCTGGGTCTGCCCAGCGGCACGTTATGGGCAACATGCAACGTGGGCGCGAGTAGTCCTGAAGAATCAGGTGACTGTTTCGCTTGGGGCGAGACTGAGCCCCAGGTTGACTATGACTGGTTCGACCCTTGGAGCAACTACAAGTGGTGCGATGGCAGCGAAAACACCTTGACGAAGTACTGCAACGATAGCACCTATGGCACGGTAGATAACCTGACAGAACTGGAACCCGAAGACGATGCCGCATGGGTAAACTGGGGCCCGATGTGGCGCATGCCAAGCGCCGAGCAATTCAAAGAACTGCAGGAAAACTGCTCCTGGAGGTGGGCGACAAAAAACGGTGTGAAGGGCCGTTTGGTCACTGGGCCTAACGGCAACTACATCTTCTTGCCGGCTGAAGTGAGAGACGATTATTGGTCACGCACGCTCAAACCCGATCATCCGCTCTTCGCCTTATGCGGGGGCTTTTATCCTGAGAACGCATTGGGGTGGTTCGTATGGGTTTACCGTACTCACGGCTGCTGTATCCGGGCCGTGAGCATGCCACAGAATTAGCCGCCATCGACATCAAATTGGCATTCAAGTTTAAGGGTCCTTAAAGTCGTTCATGACTCTAAGGACCCTAACCGATATCTTAAGGACAGGATAACTCCTAACTCCTAACTTCTAACTCCTAACTTCTTAATCGCCTTCTTGCAGATGCCCTCGTGACGCAGCACCATGTAGATGAGCAGCAGGTTAAGCACCACGATCTCAAAGACGAAGTACAGCCACGGCATGTTGATAATCACTGCAATGAAGCAGGCGATGATGCGCGTGTTGAATGTCAGGATATTGGTATACTTCATCAGCGGCAGACTCAGCTGGCGGAAGTAGTCACGGAATTCCTGGCTGGGAACGCCGTTCTCACCGTAACGCTCGTTCAACGCGGCACGCAGGCGCTGCATATTGGGCGTCATGCGCTCCTGGTTGGCGGTATAGCCGCTGTAGAAGAACAACGGCAGCTTGCTCCAGAAGTTCCTGCCCCACTCCAGCTGGTGATACTGTTCTCTCAGCTTGGCGGCACTCTCCAGTTCACTGCCCTGCTGTCCCTTGAGGAAGAACAGGTGGAACTGACGGTAGCAGTCGGCCATCGCAGCCTGCAGGGCATGGCTCAGTCCCGAACCGATACCCAGGGCCCAAATCAGCCACTCGTGCTGGGCAAAGTAATTGGGGCCAGTCCAGCTGTCGCCGAAATGGAGTTCCCTGAACACCAGCGCAAAACCGATGGCAGCGAACCACAAGTCACCGCTCACGCCGTCCAGGATGCGGCCCATGCGCGAGTACTGTTGCGTGAGGCGCGCCAGCTGGCCGTCGGCACTGTCAAACGTGTCGGCCCACGTGATGAGCAGCATGCCCACCCAGTTAAGCCAGGCCAGATGAGGCTGGCCAAAATACAGCAGGATACCACCTGCTACACCCATAAAGATGCTGGCAATGGTAATCGCATTGGGACTCACGCCCAATTTCTCGAACAGCTTGGCCCACAGGAAACCCAGGGGACGATGGAAATGCAGGTCGAACCATTCCTCGGTGTCCGACGACTTGAGCGACGCCTGATACTCTTCTTTTAATGTCATGCTTCAGTTACTTTTTTCAGTTGGCAGTTTACAGTAGTGACAACAAATAAATGCGTTTGCCAATTCAAACTTCTAACTCCTAACTCCTAACTCCTAACTTTACAGTCCCAGATGTGCTTTGGCCAGCGCCAGCACAGCCTTGGCAATGTGGGGAGCCGACTCGTTGCGGCATGGAGCGAAGCTAGGCCAGTCGTTGAAGTCGATGATGCGGATGGTGCCGTCGGGATCCACGATGCAGTCGCCGCCGTAGATGACCACGTTCAGTTCCTCAGCAGCACGGGTGCAGATGTCCTTCAGCTCCTTCAGGTCGATGTCGATGCCCTGGCTGTGACCGTTGACCTCTTCCCAGCCATACTTGCTGTGACCCTCGTCAAAGGGGTAGAACCAATAGAAGAACTGCGAGTTGCGAACACCGTAGAACTTCACCAGGTCACCATTCAGGTGGATGTTGATGACAGCACGCGTGATGCCTCGGTAGAAATACTCCTGGAGCACTTCCTGGGCCTCTTCGGGATGACGCACATAGCTCACGTCCTCCTTGTGCATGGCGTGGAAATCGCCCCGCTTAATCCAGCAAGATTTGAAACCTGCTTTTTTCAACTGCGACTTGATGTTCTCGTTGGTGTTGACAATCAGGCTCTCAGGATAGGGGATGCCGTTGCCCAGCAGGATGCGCGTCATGCGCTCACGGGTGCAATTCTCGATGCCGTAACCCGAGTTGATGACCAGTTTGCCGGCGTCCTCGAGTTTCTGCAGCTTGGCGATGCTCTCTCGCTCTCGGCACATGGCGAGCACGACGGGTTCTTGAATTTCGGTATTATTGAATTGTTCCTCGCTATAGACATTGACCTGGCAACCGCGCTTGCGCAGTTGCTCTGCCACCAGATTGAAGATGGCGGTGTCGTTGCCAATGTGGTTGGGGGAATATGCCCCTGCGCGCATTACGCCCGCAATAGTGATATCTGCCATTATTCTTGACTTTTAAAATATGATGACGCGGACACATTTGCCCGCAATACGAACTGCAAAGGTACAAAAAAATGAGATAGGCCACCCAAAAACCACGAAAAAAACCATCAAGCACGAATCATCATGAAAGAAATCAACGCCATAGAGATAAAAAGGAAGACCATGAGCACCATTAGTTGAATGAGGAGGAAACCGGTTGATTGCATTTGTTGTTTTTTTTAAAAAAAATGGTGGTTTGTGCTTTTTGACATTGCGGAGGGTGTGCGGGCTGTTGTAATTTTGCAGCGTCAAGCAATACAAACCATGTTAAAAACACATTATTATGAAAACACCAACCAACCAAGAACGGCACACCCGTGTGCTGCATGCCGCCTACCAAGCGTGGATGAACGCTGCGGGCCTGCGCCAAGCCAGGCTGAGGAACAAGCGGTTCACCTACGGCGACCAATGGGGAGACATCGTCAAGGATTACCAGGGACGATTGACGACCGAAGGCGAACACCTCACACATCAGGGCTGCCAACCCATCACCAACTACCTGATTCGTCAGATGGTGAAGACCATCGTGGGACGCTTCCGCTCCCAGTACATCAAGCGCGAAGACGACAACGCAGCTCCATCACCAGTCTTAAAGGCGGCACAAGAAAACGAGTTGGACGAACTCGACAGCCGTGCCCTGGAGGAATTCCTGATTTCAGGCTGCTGTGCACAACGAGTGGAAACGTGTCATGAGCCCGGAGAATGTGAGCATGTGAGAGTCGATAACGTGAACATCAACCGCCTGTTCTGCGGCACGATGAACGACACTCGCGCCTGGGACTGCGAACTCATCGGGCAACTGCACGACCTGAACATCGCGCAACTGCTACGCCGTGTAGCAGGAGGCAACCAGCGCAAGGCCGCGTGGGTACGACGATTGTACACCGACAGCGCCGAGAGTCGTCTCGCCGACTTCACTACCCGTTTGGGCGCCGACTCACAGCTAGGAACAGACTTCTGGCACGCCAACGACGGCAAGTGCCGCGCCATCGAGGTGTGGACGCTCGAGAGCCGAGAAGTCATCGTCTGCCACGACCGTCGCGAAGGGACACTCAGCGTCGAACCCGCCAATCAAATCCTGCGCCTGAAAAGCCGACCCGAAGTGACCACGCGCTGGGACATCGCTACCGTGTGGCACTGCCGATGGTTCAGCCCGATGGGCGACCTGCTGTGTGAATATGATTCACCATGGAAACACGGCTGCCATCCGTTCGTCATCAAGCTATACCCCCTCACCGATGGCGAAGTCCATGCCGTTGTCGAAGACATCATCGACACCCAAAAGCACGTCAACCGCATGATTTCACTTCTCGACCAGGTGATGCGCAGCAGCGCCAAAGGCGTGCTCCTGTTCCCCGAGACCGCCCTGCCCGATGGATGGACGTGGGAAGATGCGCGCCGTTGCTGGTCAAGCGCCAATGGTCTGTTGCCTTACAATCCGCGCTTCAACGACACCAAACCTGAACAAATCAGCGCCAACGGCACCAACATCGGAGCCTACCAGATGATTGAGCTGCAGATGAAACTGTTTGAGGAAATCAGCGGAGTCAACGGTGCCCTGCAGGGCAAGACACCGACGGGCAACAGTGTCCACGCCTATCAGTTGCAAAGCGAGAACGCCAGTATCGCGCTGAGCGACGTGTTTGACACGTTCCAGGCCTTCCGCCGCCAGCGTGACCGAAAGATTAAGGCTCTTTAAGGCCTTGACATATTATTAACTTTAAATCATTAAAACCATGAACAACGAACAAGAAAACCGTGAACCGGAACTGAAGAAGCCAACCGCGGTGACACCACCGCCCTTTCGCCAGCAAGAGGAGGAACAAGCCCAGGAGCCGACCGCCTCCCCCACCCTTGAGGAGCGCATCAGCGCTTTGGGACTTGACGATGAGGCCGCTGCCAAAGTTCGACAACTCACCGCAGGAATCGACGGCAACAATGTCACCCCCGACCTGCTCGAAACTATCGCCCGCGGCATCACCCACGATAACGACGTGGAGAATGCCGATGCTGCAGGCTACCTGCGTGGTCGCAACGAGAAAATCGAAGCTGTACTGCATCCCGAACCCGACCTGCCCGATGAGAGCGACACCACCCCCGTTTTCCCCCACTACAACCGTCGCAGCATCTGGGATGCGGTCTAGTTAGTTAATAGTTAATAGTTAATAGTTGCACAGACTACTACACTGAGCGATGGGCTCAATTCTGGGAACTTTAGGCAGCGAGCATCACTAAACTCTAAACGCTAAACTCTAAACTGCGAGCAAAGCGAGCATCTTTAATCTTTAATCTTTAATCTTTAAACTTAAAACTAAAAAAAAGCCATGAACATTAGTAATTTTACCAAGGCGATGCGCTGGATGCGCCGCCACAAGAAGTTAGTTATCTTTGTTATCACAATGATTCTTATTGCCATTCTCGCCTCCTGCATCACTGGAGGCACAACGGGCAATGCCATGCTGGCCGTGGGGATGATTATCGGTGGAATTGATGAGGGCAAACACGTCGTTCACGGTCCCCTCACGACCGACCTGTCGCGCGAAGGCTCACCGGAATTGCTGCTTAACGAGATTGACCAGCAAATCGTGAAAATCCGTCCCA
>JAEEGH010021941.1_pt1 | contig 13142 bp, 7 predicted proteins | sample 9134181 | NCBI WGS metagenome assembly JAEEGH01 (sample SAMN16246544, study PRJNA631951) | gut metagenome | biome: gut microbiome; feature: rumen; material: DP-attached | host: Bos | place: Iran: Karaj | collected 2018-10 | reverse complement strand
CTGACGGATTACGTGCTGTATATCATGATGTTCCCACAACTCATTGCAGGTCCCATCGTCAACTATAACAGCGTGGCGACACAACTGGTATCACGCACCAGCACCATGGAAGACCGCGTGGTGGGTTTCTACCGCTTTGTCATTGGTTTAGGAAAAAAAGTGCTCATCGCCAACACCATGGCCGCCTATGCCGACCAAGTGTTCGGCATGGCTTATGGCGACTTGGCTACAGGTACGGCTTGGATTGGCATTCTTTCTTACACTTTCCAAATCTATTTCGACTTCTCAGGCTACAGCGACATGGCCATCGGTTTGGGCAAGATGATGGGATTCCGCTTCCCCGAAAATTTCAACGATCCCTATACCAGTCGCAGCGTCACCGAGTTCTGGAAACGTTGGCACATGACCTTGGGCAACTTCATTATGAACTATCTCTACATCCCACTCGGCGGCAACCGAAAAGGCAAGGGACGCATGTACTTCAACTTGTGGCTCTGTTTTCTTCTTTCAGGTCTGTGGCACGGAGCCTCGTGGAATTTCGTCCTTTGGGGTGCTTTCCAGGGCTTGTTCATCTGTGCTGACAAACTCTTCCTTAAAAACGCTTTGAAAAAGGTAGGCATGCTACCCTCTGTAATCATTACCTTCTTCCTTGTGGCCATGGGATGGGTGCTCTTCCGTGTCGACACGGCTGCTGATGCCGGCGCGTTCTATCAGGCGTTGTTCGCTTTCAAAGGCGGCTTGACGGTAGTAGGCGACGCGCAGTTCTGGTGCGTCTTTGCCCTCGCCGTTATCTTCTCCTTCTTCACGCTGATTCCATTCGGACAAAGGCTTCAAGACCGCATCTTCGCCGACAGTTATTCGAAGCCTCTCTCTTGGACGATGTTTGCCATCACCCTAATCCTGTTCGTCCTTTCAGCAGGCTCGCTGTGCGTTTCCGATTTCAACCCCTTCATCTACTTTAGATTCTAAGCCATGAAACAGAAACCACACTTCCTTATACAGTTTGTCTGCATCTTTACCGTGCTCACTGCCATACTATTGCAAGGCTTCACCCACGTCGTGAAGATGACCCCACTGAAAGGCTATGTTCCTGACGAGCAACCCGTCAAACTGACTTTCAAGACCTATTACGACGGCACCTACCAAAACTACCTCACCGAACACGCCAAGCGCAACAGTGGTTTCAGAGAGGTGTGCATCAGGTCGTACAATCAATGCCTATTCTCTTTGTTTAGGAAATCGACCAACGACAATATCATCACAGGCAATCACAAGGAGATGTTTCTAAAGATGTATCTCGATGAAGTGACGGGCAAAACCTTCAAAAGCCATTACGCATCAAAGGAAGCCTTTGAGGCAGAGGCTCAACAAAACATCAAGAAAACCCTAGTCCTCATCGACAGTCTTCAAAAGCACAACACAGCGTTCCTCTTTGTAGAAGCCCCTTCCAAGACTTGGGTCTATCCCGAATACATGCCCCAAACCTACCAAGACTCCATTATGTCCTTCAGCATACAAGACTACTATACACAACTTTTTGAGCAAAACGGCATTCCACACATCGATTTTCTCAGCTATTTCAAGTCGCTGAAAGGAAAGACAAAGTATCCTTTATACACCCAATATGGCACGCATTGGGCCGAAAACACCATTCCTTTTGTGGCCGACTCGGTGCTGCAAAAAATCGGGAGTCTTGTCGGACAAGAGATGCCGCATATCATCTGCGTTGATGAAAACGTACAAACCGCCTATACATTACGAGATGGCGAAATTGAGAATCTGATGAATCTTTTGCTACCCATCCGCAAGCCCGCCGTACCACAACCTATTATGGCACTCAGCGACACCACGCTGCACAAGCCCAACATTCTTGTGATAGGTGACAGCTATTTCATCCAATTGCATGAGTCATGTTTCGCTGATTGCTTCGACCGCTGCGACTTCTGGAAATATAACGACGAAGTCATCAACAAAAAGATTGAATTCTTGGGTAAGGTGAACTACTATCCAGAAGTTTATAAAGTCATTGATGAGGTCGACCTCGTGATGGTCATTACCACTTCTGTCTATGCCTACAACTATATGTTCGGTTTCTGCGAGACCGCCAACGAAGCTTTTGCCGACCCCGACGGTAAACACAAGCAGAAGATGATTGATGAAACCATAGAACGCATCAAAAGCACGCCCGAATGGTTTGAAGACATCAAACAAAATGCAGAGAAAAAAGGGATAAGCCTCGATGAAATGCTACGCAATGCCGCCATTTACACCATTGAGATGGACAAGAAAAACAAGCAACAATAAATGAAAAAAAAGTCCAAATACGACCTTGTATTGTTCATCATTCTGATGTTGTTGCTCTTTGCATCCTTGGTGCAGAAAAGCACAGGTTGGGTGAAAACAGAGCCTTTGAAAGGCGTCTATCCTACTACGCCTTATCCCCTCTTGAACCTCAAGGACTTCAGCTCGGGCGACTACCAGAAACAGATGGAGCAACAACTCAGCGAGCGTTTTGGCTTCAGGGAGCCTGTCATCAGACTTTACAACCAATATCTTTGGGACTTCTACCGCAAGACCTATGCCCACGACATTGTGGCAGGCAAGCACAACTGGCTGTATTACGAGCAAAACGTGAACGACTACTACGGCACTGAGATGTACCGTTGGCTCCCAGATGCCTCAACAGCTCGCGAAACCTTTGACCGCGAAGCCCGACTGATGTGGAAACTGCGTGGCGTGCTGCAAGATTACGGTGTTGAATTTCTTATGTTCATGGCACCCGAAAAAGGTTTCCTTTATCCAGAGCATTTGCCTGACCGACTATATGATACCAACTCCATTAATGCCCGTAAATACTATTCCGCCAAATTTGAGGAGAACGGCTTCCCCTTCATTGAGATGACCTCTTGGTTCCAAGCTTTAAAAGAAGCCGACACCCTGCCTTATTCTCTCATCTCGCAAACGGGTGCCCATTGGGGCTTCTCGTCGGTGCTGGCTGCCGACTCGCTGCTGCGGTTTATGGAAATGCTAAAAGGTGAACACTTGCCCCAATTGGCTCTCGGACCATTCCACGAAAGCGCCGACTCCACCCAAAACGATGACCACGACCTCGAAATGAACCTCAACCTGATGCGAAAAATGCGCCACCCCTACGACCGACTTTACGATGCCGAAGTTACCGTGGTAACTGACTCAACCATCAGAAAACCAAAGGTTTTGTTCATTGGTAACTCCTATCTTTGGCGAATGCACTATTATATTCCTTTCGAAGAGCTGTTTGAGTGGTCGGAGTTCTGGTTCTACAACTCAACGGCTTATTCCGGTCCTGGCTATGCCGACCAAACCCCAGTTGCCGATTTAGACATCATCGAAAAAATACTCGATGCCGATTATGTGGTGTGGTTCACCACGGGCAACCAAATGTATAAAGCCTCCTACGGCTTTGTGGAAAGGGCCTTGATGAACTTCTGTGTCGATGATGACAAGGTGAACAAAACCCGCGAAAGCATTATGGACAGCCTGAGTTTGTCGTGGCAAGAAGCCAACAAAATACTCATCAACGACCCAGAACACTATTTCCCCGAGCTGGCTGGCGACAGTATTCCTTTAGCTCGCAACCCAAGAGTACGCGAAACATTGGTAATCAACGAGATAAAAAAAGACTCCGTTTGGATGTGGAACCTGTCGACCTGTCAAACCGTTATCCAAAACGCCTCCTTGGAGCGGGTGTTGCTTATGGAGGCCCACAACATCATCGAGGGCAAACCCTTGATGCGCGACATGAGCGATGTGGAAGCCAAACGTGACCACGTGGAAAGCCTTGTCAGCGATATGATTAAGGAAATTCGACCTCAACCCGAGCTTATGGAACGCATCCGAAATATGGCTGCGGACAAAGGCATTTCTGTCGAGGAGCAGACCGAACTCGCCGCCCGTTGGATCGTAAACGACAAAATCAAACGAGGACTCATCGTGTTGTAATCAGAACGAACGAGCCGCCATAATCTCAGGAATACGGCTGTTTCGGGTGACAGGCACCGAATCGGTGGCCAAGTCGGGGAAATAGCGTTCAGGTGCCGAAAACAGCGTCTTCCTCGCCTCCTCCATCCGCTCATCCTCATTTTCCTTTTCGACCGTTGCAGCAATAGCAGTCAAGGTGCTATCGATTTCTGAGTCGTCGTGGGTGAGATAGAGTAAAGCTTTGGGTAGAAAATCGTTGCTGAACACAAACAACTGCTCCGGCGAGTATGACAAGTCGATGATTTTGGCGTTGAGAATCTCAAACAATATGTCGGCATCGCTCGTATGGTCATATTTCGGGTTGAAATGAACCGTGCTGTTGTAGTACCAATAATAATAGTTACTGAAAATATAGGATAGGGGCACCGACCTGGTGAGATTCCAGAAAAAGGAATCACCGACCACTATGATTGTAGGCTTATAGGCAGTAGAGTCGTCATCCAAAACAGGCATGGCGTAATAGTTTTGGTTGGGTTTTATAGGACGCCAAAGGTTCAACACAGCTTCCAAGTCGTTGTCGGGATATTCGGTCTCATCAGGATATTTGCCTCCCATCTTGTAATTTCGAAGGTTCATATGACCTTCGTGTTCGATGTAACGCTCAATGGTGTCGAAAGCATAGCCCGATGCGATATAGGTCCAATGCTTGCCTGTTTTCGGGAACAAGGGAAAATCCACCTTGCCTTTCCAGTTTTGGAAAATATCCTGCACATTGACGTAATTGACTCCCAGACTGTCGAACACTTTCGGATAGTATTGGTAGGCATGGAACGGCTCAAGGGAGAGGCCTGGATTTTCGGGCATATATTCGGGATACAGGAAGGTCTTTGTGGGCAGCATTGAAACAAAAATGAAGTTTCCGTACTCGTCGAGGATGTGTTGTACCTTGTAGAGTCGCTGGGCTTCAAGGTCGCATTTGTGTTGCATCTCGGCACAACTCTGAGTATAGGAATACACGCTGCTCTGATAGTAGTTGACAACCTCATCAAGCCCATATAGCCAATTGTCCTTGCCGATGCAAATGGTGTAATTGAGCGTTTTATGATAAAAGTCCCAGATATACTGGTTATAGCTCTTTATGAAGAGTTCCCTAAAGCCGAAATTGTAACGCAGATAGGTCTCAAGGCTTTGCTGATAGGAGCCATCTATCATATAGGCAATGGCGATGGGCTTCTTTTCGGGTTCGTAAAGGACGCCGTTCAAAGGTTTCACCTCGATAAAATGGGTTTGCTCTTGGACAGTAATCAGAACGAAGAGACCCAAAGTCAAAAGGCACAATATGACATATATCTTATTTTTCATCATTTTTTTCATTGTCGACAAACCAACGGGCATCAATAAGCAATTGTTCCTCAAAAGTAAGGCCGGTCTCTTCCAACTGCTTCGTAATGATATCAATCATCTCAGGGTTGTTTCTCCAATTTTCGACCACCTCTTGTACCCTGTATTCCGTCAAGATAGAGTCGTTGACGGTTTTGTCATCGCGTAAAAGGGGGTGACCGTCAACCACGTTTATTGCTTCGCGGTTGACAAGACTTTCCAAAGATTCATTGTCAGTAAAAGCTTTGACTTTCAAAGCCTTCAACCAGTTTTCGTCTTGGTTGATGCGATAGGCAGTCTGTGCCAAAACAATTCCTCTTGTATTGCGAATGGTAGGTACACAGTCGCCATTCAACCCTTCGATTCTCTCGATGTCGTTCCTCAAAATGTCTTCGGCTTGCGTTTTGTTGACGTTTTCAGTTGCCATCACCTTTTCGACCTCGGCTTCCCAAAGGCTGTCGCTCACGCACAACCGCAACAACGCGTCTTCAGCAAATCCGTATGAGATTTTGTACATCTGGGCTTTATCAGTGAACCAAGCAATATAGTCAGCGTTGATGATGGCATAAAGACGGTCTGTCTCGCTTATTGGCCTGCTTTTCTGCAACCTTTGGCCATAGTATTCGGTCATATTGTAGAACCAGTATCTTACGTCGGAAAAGACCTCGTTAAGATCGATGTATTGGTTGATGGCAAAAAAATAAGAGTTGCCAATGAAAACTGCATTGGGTTTCACCGCATTGGAATCAGATTTGATGCTAACTTTCCGCTCATAATAAATATCTTCATCAATAGTGATGTCGCGCTGTAGATTCAGCAGTCTTTCCAAGTCGCGAATGGTTCCTTTGGTCAGATCACTACATTCAAGACGCTCACCTATGGCAATTCTTGGCATTTCAATGCCTTTCATCGTAGCCATATAACTAAACAACGAATCGGCTGCATATACAGAGGGAAATATCCAGTGAGCTGAAGTTTGCGGTATGGCAGGATAGTCGAGTGTGTCCTGCATATTGATAAACCAACTGTCCATGTCAATATAGGGAATGCCATTTTCCACTAAGGCCTGACGGTAATAATCGTAAGCGTGGATGGAGGTGGTATCGAAATCACGTTCGGGCAAAAACTGGGTATAGAGGTTCGCCTTATCGGGTGTCGTGTATATCAGAAAATCAATGTCAAAAGTCTTCAATACCCCTATCAACTTTTTCAGTAGCCGGATTTGCTTCTCAAATCGTTCCATCGCCTTGTCGTTGGACTCAATCCAGCGATACATCTCCTTGCCGTAATACTCATCGACATTGAAATTGAAAAACAACCAGTCATCCTTTCCGATAGCCACTTCATTGCTATATGTTTTTCTGAAGAAATCCCAAAGATATTGGTTATAGAATCGCGTCATTGGTTCTCGGAAGCCAATGTTTTCGGAAAGGTATTGTTCGAGATTGTCTTGGAATACGCCTGTCTTCAAATTCTCGAAAGACAAAGAGGGAGTTGCCACAGGAATGCTTTGTCCAACCAACGGTCGCATCTCCAACCATTTCGTATTTTGCTGAATGGCAGGTAGTGTAAGTATGGCCAAGGCAAGACAAAAAAGTGCTATGGAAACTACGCTTTTCACTTCAAAACCTAAAATAGATGAACGGACTGAAACCTACCGCATTGATGGCGGCAATGCAGAACAACAACATGAATACAGCCACCACCCACGCCACGATGGTGCCGGCTATGGAGTACTCCTCCTTATAATAGACGGCATCTTGCATCTTTTTCCCAAAGGGAAACAGAGTGAAGAACGAGAACACCAAAGCAATGATGAGCATGGTGTAGAACTGTGCGTCGGCCTTGATGCCGAAAGAGCTGAAGTCGAAAGCGAACAACCTCGAAATGAAGGTAAAAGCCTCTCCTAAGTCCTCGATACGGAAGATGGCCCAACCCACCATCGCGATGATGAAGGTGATGATGACGCTCGGCACCTTACCGATTTTTTCATAGAATTTCTTCAAACCCATCCGTTCGAGCACCAACCACAAGCCATGATACGCGCCCCAGACCACGAAATTCCATGACGCACCGTGCCACAGGCCCGACAATAGAAACACAACCCAAAGGTTGAAATACATCCTCCGTTTCGAGCAACGGTTGCCCCCCAACGGAATGTACAGATAGTTGCGCATAAACGCTCCTAAGGTGATATGCCACCGGCGCCAAAATTCGGTGATGCTCGCCGAGTTGTACGGATTGTCGAAGTTCTCCGGAAAATGGAAACCCATCATCTTGCCCAAGCCTATCGCCATGTCGGAATAGCCAGCGAAGTCGAAGTAAAGCTGCATAGTGTAAGCTGCAATGGCAATCCAAGCTGTACCTGTATCCATGACGGAGAGATTCGTAGCCAACAAAGTATCCACTTGTGCACCAATCACATCGGCTATCAGTACTTTTTTGGATAGACCTATCACAAAACGGAAAAGGCCATGCAAACAATTGTTGCTACTGTATTCGCGGTGACGTATCTCACCTTCAATGTCGCAATAACGTACAATAGGTCCAGCAATGAGTTGCGGAAACATCATGATGTAAACCATATAGTCGCTCAACTTCTTCATCGGCTCGTTGTGGCCTCGGTAGGTGTCGAGCACGTATGTGATGGACTGGAAAGTGAAGAATGAAATGCCAATCGGCAGCAGCACCTTTGCCAACCTAATCGGGTTGGCACCGAAGATGCTGATTAAAGCATTCAAGTTGTCTATCAGAAAGTTGGCATATTTGTAATAGACCAAAAGCCCCAAGCTGACCGCGATGGCCAAGCCACAATACAGCTTTTTGAGGGGTTTCTTTTCGGTCTTGTGCATCAGCTTGACCAAAAAGAAGTTGGCTATGGTGGAACCAAGCAACCAAAGGATGAAGTCAGGAGCGCCCCAAGCATAGAACACGATGGAGAACAACAGGATGATATAATTCCTGAATCTTTTCGGACACACAAAGTAGCATATCAGGAAAAGGGGCAAAAAGTAGAGCAAGAATACGTTGCTACTGAATACCATAACTCTTCAAATATTAGAAACTGCAAAGATATAAAATCCAAAGATTCAACAAAACGAAATGACTCATTATTCTAATGCAACACCTCAATACCGCACAATATGCTGCGAATGATCACCCATTTTTAGCACATAGACACCTGCAGGCAATTCAGGATTAAGGATGATTTCATTGCCGTTTTCAGTGACAACCGTCTCGGAAAACACTTTCCTGCCCAACAAATCATAGATAACGACTTCCTTGGCTCCAAGACCCTCTGCTTCGACTCCAATGTGAATCTCATCAGAGAAAGGATTGGGATAGCAACCCAAAACAGAGGTCAAGAATTCATCCACCGATACGAAGTCATCCAATGCCTCGAGGATGTTCTCTGGCCTTTCTCTTAGGAAATAGTCAATCACAGGCATGCAATAGTTCTCCCATGAGGAATAGGCTTCAGGACAATGGAACCGCTCAATCTGATTGGGCACCTCATCTTGGAGCGTCTGTTTGATATAATCGAAATAAGGTTTGGTGTTCTGATAAGAAAACCTTGTGGAAACCAGCTCATTGAACCGATGGATGAATTGTTCCCTAAACGACTCATTCTCCAATAGTCTTCTGAAAAACAAGGTCGCCCTTCTGCTGGAAGGATAGCCTTCATCACCATCATACGTGGCATTGGCAAAGACATCGAACGACAGGGCTTCGAGGCAGGCATCACCATCATAAAAAATCCATCGCCATTTGCCGTCACCAAGCTGCCACATCCTTGTATTGGTGGCCGGCCAGTCCAAATTGGCCGAAAACAGCTCAAGCACATAATAATCGATGAAATTCGGAATATCAATTTGCGACTTGGCGTAGGAATACTGTTCTTCATCAGAAAGATCAGCCTGTTCCATCCATGTGCGCAAAGCAAAGAAATTGTCAGAGTTCCCACACTCCAATTCATTCCAGATATTGATGAGGTTCACTGAATCAATATTGACACCGAAATGGTCTTCGAGGAAGCGTTCGTCCGGCTTTTCGGCAACGTAATATATACCCCAATACTCGCCATTGAGGAACAGCACACAGGCTCGTGATGCCAGCGATTCCACATTAATATGCTGGGCCATGCGACTCACAATATAATCCTTGCATCCCGAACCGTTCCAAGCACTCATGTAAGGCTTCAAACACAGATGCTTGAATTTGTCAATAGGCAAAGTCTCGAAAAACCGGTGTTTGAGTCGTTTCTTCCCATATTCTTCGCGGGCATAGATTTTCATTCCTTTTTGCCCCTGATATCTTGCCTTTTTTCCATGGGTTCTCAATCCAACCTGCTGGTTGACGCCACTATTGTCGAGTTCACAATACTCAATATTGCAGATTCGTTCCCATTCGCGGCCTTTCATACAATAATTCCCTGTGAAATAAGGATTCAACGAGTCAAAATGGATACCTGGCACAAAGATTCCCCGCTCATAATCGAACAAATCCAACGAATCGGCGCAAAGCGAAACGGCAGGCAACCCATGCGTATCGCAACCCAATGCACGAATGAAATAGCTGTTGGTCATCACCTGACTGACGCAGCTGTCGTTTTCGTCAAAAACCGCAGCACGAATCACAATACAATGCTGGACGGAATCAGGGAGATAAAACTCATTTTCTGGGCAATTGACAATAGTGTAAATATCGGATTTCGAATAGAGGCGTTCGTCCAAGACCAAAGCTTCTTCGTAAAGTGGCGACTGCGCCGTCGGACGGTTGCCGTTGATGGTATAACGAATGTGGTATTGCGGGAAAATATGGTTTAACTGCAACGCAAAAGAATCCTCATAAAAGCCTCCCTTTGCCGAAAAGACCACCGAGTCGTTTTGTGCCAAACCCGAAAAGGCAATCAAAATCCAGCAAACCAAAACCAATAACCGAAATTTCCGCATAACTCAATTTTTTGCAAAAGTAATGAAAACTTTTCAAATCAAGTTAATAACTCACAATGCGGCGTATCAGACCACCCACTTTCAACACATACACACCCGCAGGCAAATCAGGATTAATGGTGATTTCATCGTTGCTTTCAGCAACAATCGACTCGGAAAACACTTTCCTGCCCAACAAATCATAGACAATGACTTCTTTCTTTCCAAAGCTCTTCGAATCAACTTTGATATGAATTTCATCCGTAAAAGGATTGGGATAACAATGAAAGGCTGTTTGATAATCAGGAATATCTGTCGTATAATTAAACCATTCAGCAAGATAGGAATCCACACGGTTTTCGAGAAAGTCGTTGGTTAATGTACAAGCCTGGTTCCAATAGTTTGAACTTGATGGATTACCAAACCTGAAAGATTGTGCGTCAATCTCTGAGTATAATAAGTCACAAATGTGATGATAGTATTGCGAAGTGTTCTCGTATGTAAAAAGTGTTTGGCACAATGTCCAAATTCTTGCATCAAACTCATCTTTAAAATTTTGATTATCAATAAGTTTTCTAAACAACATGGTAGCACTTTTGCTGGAAGGCCAAGTATATTCACCCGTATAAGTGGCATTGCCAAACACATCAAGGGGTATGGGATTAGCAAAGGGGTCCAGACTATAATTATTGAAAGCTGCATCTCCATCAAAAAACATCCATCTCCATCGGCTTCCATTCATTTTCCAGCAACGCATATTGTTGGCTGGCCAATCATTATTGGCAACAAATGTTTCCAAAATGATATAATCCATAAAGTCATCTATGTCAACGAGTGAACATAAGATTTGATAGTTCTCTTCTTGAGATAAATCAGCAGTCTCAAGCCAATTCATCATCTCCACAAACTCAATATTATTACCGCTCGCATCAACTAATCCGCCATGCTCAGCCAGACCATACCAATTGCCTACAATCATACAATTATCCACATCGATATCGAAATGGTCCTCCAAATAACGCTCGTCCATCTTTTCCTGCAAAAAATAGATGCCCCAATACTCTCCATTAAGATAAAGAACGACGGGACGTGAAAGCCCTGACTCCAAGCCTAAGTCAATAGCCGCTTGACTACAAATATAATCTTGTATACCGGAAAAGGGATAGAGTGCTGAATAGGGTTTGATGACAAGATGCTTGAAACTGTCACGCATACTGTTTTCAAAGAACTGGTGTTTAAAACGCTTCTTACCATACTCTTCACGAGCGTAAATTTTAAGACCTTTCTGGGGTTGGCGACGTGCACGGTTGCCATGGGTACGCACACCGCATGTCTGATTAATGCCGCTATTGTCAGTCACCTCACGAAACTCAACATTGATTTGACGCTCCCATTCCCTCCCGTGCATATAATAATTGCCTGAATGTTTGGGATCAAGTGTATCAAACAAGCTTCCAGGAACCATTATACCTCTCTCATAACCAAACAAGTCCAACGAGTCGGCACAAAGCGAAACGACAGCCAAACCATGCGTGTCGCAGTCCAAAGCGTGGATGAAATAACTATTGGTAATCACCTTACTTATGCAACTATCGTTTTCATCAAACACCGCAGCTCGAATTACGATGCAGTGTTGGACAGAATCAGGAACATAAACCAAATCATCGGGCGAAATCTGAATAGTATAAATATCTGATTCCGAATATTTTGTTTCATCCAACCACAAAGAATCCATATAAAGCGGTGATTCTGCCGTCGGGCGGTTGCCATTGGTGGTGTAACGGATATGGTTCCAAGGATTGATGTTGTAAAGATGCAAGGCAAACACATCCTCATAAAACCCGCCTCTAACCGAAAAAATGACCGTGTCGTTTTGGGCATTCAAAGAAACAACAGCAAGAAAAACCAATAATATAAGCCAAAGACTTTTTTTCATTTGGATTTTTTCTGCAAAAATAAATGCAAAGAATGGCCAAGAAACGACAAGAAAACGACAAGAGCGGTGTTGTCTATCTGTTTTCAAGATAGACAAACTTTAATTTTTTCAAAATCATTATATTGTAAAACACCATTTCGAGGCATTGTCTATCGGATTATACGAAAAAGGAGATGCAATGATTTGCATCTCCCTTGTAATATCTTTATTGAGACACGATGAAATCGAAGATTAGCTACGCTGAATCGGAGATTTCGACGTAATCAATCGCGTCTCTACAAGCCTACATTAAATCTGTTCCTCTTCCACACGCAACGGCTTGGGTTCGCTCTTGCGGATGTCGAGTTCATTGATGAGGTTAGTGGCACCGGCGTACTTGTCGATGATGAAGAGCACATAACGGATGTCCACATTGATGGTACGCTGCAGTTTGGGCTCGAAGTTGACGTCACCGCTCATGGCTTCCCAGTTGCCGTCGAAGGCCAAACCGATAAGTTCGCCCTTGCCGTTCATAATGGGGCTACCAGAGTTACCTCCAGTGATGTCGTTGGTCGACAGGAAGCACACAACGAGTTCGCCATTGTCGTCGGAATAAGCACCGAAGTCTCTCTTTTCGATGAGGTCGATGAGGCTCTTGGGAGCGTCAAACTCATAGTCGCCAGGAACATACTTCTCCAGGATACCGTTGGCGGTGCAGATGTAGTCGTAGTGAACAGCATCGGCGGGCATGTAGTCTTGCACCGAACCGTAGCTCATACGCATGGTCGAGTTGGCATCGGGATAGAGGCTCTTGCCAGGTTGAGTGGCGGCGTAGTACTCACGGAGACCTTTCACGAAGACATGGTCGTTCTCGCTGACAGTCTGCATGGCTTGACGATACTCACCCACATGGTTCATGATGACTTCCATCATAGAAGTGTTCATGATGTAGGCAT
>JAEEGH010021940.1_pt1 | contig 13143 bp, 24 predicted proteins | sample 9134181 | NCBI WGS metagenome assembly JAEEGH01 (sample SAMN16246544, study PRJNA631951) | gut metagenome | biome: gut microbiome; feature: rumen; material: DP-attached | host: Bos | place: Iran: Karaj | collected 2018-10 | reverse complement strand
CACCAACAATTAATGGATACGTATCATCTAATTTTACTGTAGCTCGAGAATCATTTGGCACAGCTACAACTTTAATTTCATTTACTTCATTTTCAACAGTAACATTATAGATAAATTCATTTTCAACTAAAGTTATTTTCTCATCATTTACTTTTAATGATTTTAAACTATTATTACTACTTAATGCACGATTAATATTTAAAGTATATGTCTTTTCTTCACCTTTTTCTGAGATTACTTTTATTTCAACTTTATTACTACCTTCGATAAGATCTATCTCTTTATTTCGATAATCTGTTACATATTTTGATTTAGAATCAGTAAGAGATGAGGTAATAGTTACTTTATCAATATTATTATCAACATTAATAGTGTATTCTAAAATATTAGGATCAAACACGATTTCACCTGGAGTAACAGTTAATGTTTTAAGGGTATTAACATCACTTCTTTCATCTATTCTATTAACATTTAAGACATATTGATTACTAGAACCTGATTCACTAGTTACCGTAATAACAAATTTATTATAACCATAACTAACATTTCTTTCACCAATATCACCACTTACTGATGAAGTACTATCCTTTTTAGTAACATCAATTTTTATTTTAGAAACTGTTGACTCTACTATTAAATCATATTCTTTAGTATCTTCATTAAAATATTCTAACTCATTATTATCTATTTTAATGGATGTTAATTTATTAACTGTTGACTTAGTAACATTATATTTAAGTTCACTATAAAGACTATCTCCACAATTAATTACTTCATCATCTTTACTACATTTAAAACTATCTTCGCCGGCTGTTTGATATATTTTTGTACTAGTAGCTGGTGCATTTTTTAAAACAAGAAAACGTAATTCAATAATTTTATTCTTACCATTTTTTAATGTACCAACTGATGCAATATCACTAAAAGCTACTTTATTTGTTCCTTTGGAAATTGAACCGATAGTAAGTGATGAGATATCAGAAATAGAGTCATTATAATATTTACCATTTACTTCTTCTAGAGATAAAACTTTATCATCCCAATTAACGGTTATTTTACCACTTTGTATATGGTAACCAGCTAAATTATCTTTATTATCTAGGATAACCACGGCTTTAATGGTATCACCTTTCTCAACGTTAACTACCTTATTACTATTTTTATCAACATATTCATAATTTTGACTACTATTACTCAAGTAATAATTAAAGTTTTCGGCTTGTGCATTTATAGTTAAACTAATTAATAAAACGAAAATAATTAATAAACAATATTTTATCTTTTTCATATTCTCTCCTATTATAAGAGTATCATAGTTTAATAAATTATGAAAGAAAAACTAGTTAATTACTTAACTAGTTGACATATCTTATTGTTCTTCTTTAGTAAAAGTAAAGCTTTCAAATAATAATTCATTTACTAAAGTATAAGTAAATGTTCCTTTACCAAGACTTGTTTCTTCACCATGATTAACAATATTACATACTACTTCTAATTTTTTATTTTCAGTAACATAATTATTTCTACAACCACTTACTGTTTTGCCTTGGTTAATCGTCGTTGGTAATACCACATTATAGTACTTTTCGCCTTCTATTTCAGTGATTGCTTTAACATATTCCGTTTCATTGAAATTACTACCTATCTTTAATCCAACTTTCTTTTCTAAATCATTTACTTTAATCTGACACTCATTATCATTACAATATAAATCACGATAAAGATATACATAATTTAGAATAATATTTGATTTATCTATAGAAGTTAAACTATTAGCTTTATAATTTGAAATTTGATCATGATTATCTAATTGAATTGGAATTACTGGTACTGAAGAAGGTATCTTTACAAAATATAGTTCCATGATATCTTTAGTTATATCTAATATTTCTTCTTCCGTTAATGGTACTTCAACAACCTTTGGTTCTTCCTTTTTATTAAATGCATAATAAGCACCAACAGCTACTAATACTAAACCAACAATAACCCCAATTACAAAAAATAGTAAATTCAGTCTACCTTTTCTATTCTCCATATCATTCTCCTACAATAAGAATATCACAGAAAGCTATTAAAGTAAATAAAAAACTAGTTATTATTTAACTAGTTCTATGATAGAGATAAGTGCTCCATCACCACGTCTTTCATCAACTTTAAGAATTCTTGTGTATCCACCATCACGTTTTTCATAACGTTTTGCTAAATCACCAAAAATCTTATCTACTACTTTAGTATCATTATGAAGGAAAGCAAGAGCATTTCTTCTAGATACTAAATCACCACGTTTACCTAAAGTAATCATCTTGTCTACAGACTTTCTAACTTCTTTAGCACGAGTATCAGTTGTTTTAATTCTTTCATTCATGATAACTTGTTTAGTAAGAGTTGCTAACATACTTCTTCTGTGTTTGTTATCACGACCTAATTTTCTATATGCCATAACTTTACCTCCTAATCACTATCACGTAAATCTAGACCCATTTCTTTAATTTTGTCTAATACTTCTTTTAAAGATTTCTTTCCTAGATTACGGATCTTCATTATTTCACTTTCATCTTTATTAACTAAATCTTGTAAAGTATGAATATTAGCTCTCTTTAAGCAGTTATATGCTCTTACAGAGAAATCTAAATCATCAATACTTGTTTCAAGTGCTTTAGTCTTACTATCTTCTGTTTTTTCTTTGATATTAACAATATCTTTTGCATCTGCTTCTAACATTTCAAAATGACTTCTTAATATCTTTGATGCATCTCCTAAAGCTTCTTCAGGTTTAATAGCACCATTTGTCCATATTTCCATAATTAGTCTATCATAATTTTCATTTTGTCCTACACGAGCAGGTACAACTTCATATGATACACGTCTAATTGGTGAATATAGTGAATCAATTGCAATAACACCAACTTTATTAGTATTAAGTAGTACTTTGTTTTCTTCACTACGAACATATCCACGACCATTTGATACAGTCATTTCCATGTATAATTTTCCACCTTTAGCTACTGTTGCAATAACTTGATCTTTGTTAACTACTTCTAAATCTCCATCATGGATAATATCAGCTGCAGTAACAACTTGTTCACCATCTTTGCATTCTACTTCAATACGAATTACTTTATCTTCATTTGAATTGTTAATTAAAACAATTGCTTTTAAATTAAGAATGATTGTTGTAATATCTTCTCTAATACCATCAAGTGTTTGAAATTCATGTTGAATTCCATCAATTTTTACACTTGTAATAGCTGTTCCTGGTAAGCTTGAAAGTAATACTCTTCTAAGTGCATTACCCATAGTAGTACCAAAACCTCTTTCTAGTGGTTCAATTTCAAACTTTCCATAAAAATTATTTTCTACATACTCTGAAACTTTATAACTAGGTTTTTCAAAATCAATTACTTTTGCATTTGGTTTTAGATTTTCGTCTTTATTCATTAAAAACTCCTCCCTTATATTATCTATTATCCTCTTGGACGTTTTGGTGGACGGCATCCATTATGTGGAATTGGTGTTACATCATCAATAGATGTAATCTCTAAACCTGCTGTTTGTAGTGAACGTATTGCAGTTTCACGACCAGGTCCTAATCCCTTAACAAATACCTCTACTTTACGCATTCCAAGATCATAAGCTTTTTTACCAGCTGCTTCACTAGATAGTCCAGCAGCAAATGGTGTTGATTTCTTACTACCTTTAAATCCAAGTGCACCAGCACTAGACCAAGCAATAGCATTTCCTTCTTTATCAGAAAGAGTAACAATGGTATTGTTGAAAGTAGCATGAATATGAGCTATTCCTTCAGGAATATTCTTTTTAACTTTTCTTTTTCTTTGTTTATAAGCCATATTTTCCTCCTTATTTAACTATTGCTTTTTCTTATTAGCAACTACTTTACCTCTTCCTTTACGTGTACGAGCATTTCTATTTGTTCTTTGTCCACGAACTGGAAGTCCTTTTTTGTGACGAGTTCCTTGATATGAATTAATTTCCATCTTAGTTTTGATGTTCATATTAACTTCACGTCTTAAATCACCTTCAACTAAATGTTCATTAATTACATCACGAAGAGCATTTTGTTCTTCGATAGTCAAATCTCCTGCCTTTTTAGTAGGATCAACTTTTGCCTTTTCACATATTTGTTTTGCTAAACTTCTACCAATACCATAGATATAAGTTAGTGAAATACAAGTATGTTTATCATTAGGTATATCTACACCTTTAATACGTGCCATAAATCCTCCTTAAATTACCCTTGTGTTTGTTTGTGTTTAGGGTTTTCACAAATTACCATAACTTTTCCTTTACGCTTAATAACTTTACATTTTGCGCAAATTGGTTTTACTGATGGTTTAACTTTCATATATATTTCCCTCCTATTACTTTCTATAGGTTATTCGCCCACGTGTTAAATCGTATGGTGATAGTTCAACTGTAACTATGTCACCTTCTACGATACGAATGTTATTCATTCGCATTTTACCGGAAACGTGTGCTTCTATTACATGCTTATTCGAAAGCTCTACTTTGAATTTATAACCCGGTAAAACTTCTAAAATTTTTCCATCGACTTCGATTGTATCATTTCTAGCCATCTTTACCTCCCGTTAATATTTCATATCCGTCTTTTGTTACTACTATTGTATGTTCGTAATGCGCAGCTGGACTATTGTCTATTGTTTCAATTGTCCATTCATCATCTAAAATACATATATCACGTCTTCCTAAAGTAAGCATTGGTTCTATTGCTAAAACCATACCTTCTTTAAGTTCTGGTCCACGATGTGGTTCACCATAATTTGGTACATCTGGTTCTTCATGAACCTTTGTTCCAACACCATGTCCAACTAATTCTCTAACAACACCCAAATTATACTTTTTAGCGTGACACTCAATTGCATGTGATATATCACCAATACGATTACCTGGTTTAATTTGCTCAAGTCCTTTAAACAAACTTTCTTTAGTATGTTCCATAAGAGCTTGTTTTGCAGGACTAATCTCTCCTACAGCAAAGGTCCAAGCAGAATCACCATGATAACCTTTGTAACATGCACCAATATCAATTGAAATAATATCACCATTACGTAATTTTCTTTTGGATGGTATACCATGCACAACTTCTTGATTAATACTTGCACATATTGTTCCTGGAAAATCATTTAATCCCTTAAAGGAAGGTGTTGCTCCACGACTTCTAATAAAGTCTTCAGCAAGCGTATCTAACTCTTTAGTAGTTATTCCTTCCTTAATATATGGGCGTAAATATTCTCTTGTTTCATGAACAATATTACCAGCAATTCGTAAAAGTTCTATTTCACGTTCACTCTTTATACTAATCATTAATAATAGCCTCGATTTCCAAGATTGTATTATCCACATCTACTGATGTTATACGATACAATACATTCTTTTCTTCATAATAATCTAATAGTGGATAAGTCTTTTGAATGAATGTTTCATATCTAACATTAAATGATTCTGAATTATCATCATTTCTTTGATATAATTTACCACCACATTTATCACATGTATCAGCTTTCTTTGGTGTATTAACACCAGTTAATACATTGTATGTAGCTCCACATTCAGAACAAATTCTTCTTCCAGTTATTCTTTTCTCTAATATCTCTCTTGGTGTATCTAAATAGATAACTACTCCAAGATCTTTATTAATACTTTCCAAGATTTTGTCATATTCACGAGCTTGTTCAATGTTTCTTGGAAAACCATCAAGAATAAATCCATTATCTAAATCATTCATTGATAGTCTTCTCTTAAGTGCTTCATTAACAATATCATCGGATATTAATCCACCTTGTTTTAATAAATCACTTAAATTTCTTCCAAAATCATCTTCACTTTTAGCCATACTACGCAAAATGTCACCAGTTGAAATATGAGTATATCCATACTTTTCAATTAATATTTCAGACATAGTTCCTTTACCTGCAGCAGGCGGTGCTATAAAAATGATATTCTTCATCTTCTACCCCTTGTCTTCTTATAATTACGTGTAGCTAAACTACCTTCTAATTGTTTAAATGTTTCTAGTGCAACACCAACTACGATCAAGATACCAGTTCCACCGATGGCACCACCAGCAGATAATCCTGTTACTTTTTGAACAATAATTGGAATGATTGCTAGAATAATTAGTAAAATAGTTCCTGTTACTGTAATTCTAGATAATACATATTTAACATGTTTAGCTGTATCTGTACCTGGTCTTACACCTGGAATATATCCACCATTCTTTTGTAAGTTTTCTGCTACATCATCTGGTTTAAGTTGTAAGAATGTATAGAAATATCCAAATACAAAGATTAAAATTATATATAATACAAATCCTACTGGTTCTGTATAATTTAAATATGTATTTACGAAGTTTTTAAACCCTTCATTATTTACAAATGCTGCAACTGTTGATGGAATTGCAAGTAAGCTTGAAGCAAAGATTACTGGTAATACACTAGCTGTATTAAGTTTAATTGGTAAGAATGATTGTTCTCCACCATAACTTCCTGTTGTACGGTTAGCATATTGTAAAGGTATTCTTCTTTCAGCTTCTTGTACATAAATAACTCCAATGATAATTAAGAAATAAGCAAGAGTAAATCCAACAAATTTCAAAATACCAAGCCATAATACTCCACCACTTAATACTAACTCATTAAAAGCTGTAATAAATGTACTAGGAAGTGTAGCAATAATACCAGCCATAATCATTAAACTAATACCATTACCAATTCCTTTTTGAGTAATTTGATCTCCTAACCACAAACAGAAAGCTGTTCCAGCAGTTAGGATAATTGCAACATATAAATAGTCAGTACTACTTGCATTACCCATAAAGGCATAACTAAATGCATATCCTTGAAAGAATGCAAATATAATACCTACATAACGAGTAATTTGATTTAGTTTTCTTCTTCCAACTGGACCTTCTTTTGAAAGTTCAGCAAAATAAGGAACTACATCCATTTCAAGTAGCTGAATAATGATACTTGCAGTAATATATGGTGATACTCCGAGAGCAAAAATACTAAAATTCTTTAATGCTCCACCACCCATTGCGTTAAGTAAATCTAAGAAACCTAAATTATCAGTCAAATTCTTTGTCTGAGCAACAGGTACTCTTAAATTAGTACCAATAATAAATATTAATAATGCACCTAACGTAAAATATATACGCTTACGTAAATCTTTATTAGTTGGTGCAGTAATTTGCTTTAATGTAGCAAACATACTAGATCACCTCTAATGAACTTCCTGACTTCTCAATCTTTTCAATTGCTTCACGAGAAAATTTATTAGCTTTAACTGTTAATTTTCTCTCTAATGTACCATTTCCAAGTACTTTTACACCACATAATTGTTTCTTTAATAATCCACAATCTCTTAATAATTCAGGTGTAATTACTGTACCATCAGCGAAACGATTTAAATCTTCAACGTTGATAGTAGCATATTTAATTTTAAATTTATAATTTGAAAAACCACGTTTTGGAAGACGACGATATAAAGGTAATTGTCCACCTTCAAATGTAGCTGGGATACTAACACCACTTCTAGCTTTTTGTCCTTTTTCTCCCTTACCACTAGTTTTTCCAAGTCCTGAACCCATTCCACGTCCTACTCTTTTTCTTTCATGAGTAGCACCTGGGTTTTTACTTAATTCATGTAACTTCATTATCCTAATATCTCCTCTTTAGTTTTTCCACGCAATTCACATACATGATCTAAACTCTTAAGTGACTTTAATGCATTAATAGTTGCAGTAGCCATATTAAGTTTAGTACGAGCTCCTAATGATTTACTTGAAATATCTTTAACACCAGCTAACTCTAATACTGCACGAACAGCACCACCAGAAATTAATCCGGATCCAGCTGGAGCAGGTTTAATAAGTACTTTAGCAGCACCACTTTTACCTGTAACTTCATGAGCTATTGTACGTCCATCTATTAAGTTAACTTTAATTAAACTCTTATTAGCAGCTTGAATTGCTTTCTTAACTGCGTCTGGTACTTCACCGGCTTTACCAATACCGATACCTACAGTACCTTTCTTATCTCCAACAACAACTGTTGCAGAGAATCTTCTTTGACGTCCACCAGCTGTTACTTTAACAACTGATTTAACTTCAATAACTAATTCTTCTAACGTTTTAACGTTTTTTTCTTTTCTCTCTTTTTGCATAATGCCTCCTAGAACTCTAATCCGTTTTCTCTTGCAGCTTCAGCTAATGCTTTTACTCTTCCATGATACTTGTATCCACCACGGTCAAATACTACGCATTTGATTTTAGCTTTCTTAGCTTTTTTAGCAAGACTTTCGCCGACTAAAGCAGCTGCTTCAACGTTTAAATTTTTTATTTTTAGATCTTTATCTAGAGAACTTGCACTTACAAGAGTAGAACCCTTTTCATCATCAATTATTTGCGCATAAATGTTAGTGTTTGAACGGAATACACAAAGTCTTGGACATTCGCTAGTTCCAAATACTTTATTTGTTACACGTTCATGACGAACTTTACGAGCATCATTTCTTGATTCTTTTTTTATCATAACATATTCTCCTTATCTACTATTTAGCAGCTTTCTTACCTTCTTTACGACGTACATGTTCATCTTTGTAACGAATTCCTTTTCCTTTATAAGGTTCAGGTTGTCTTACTTTACGAACATTAGCCGCAAATTCACCAACAAGTATTTTATCACAACCAGTGATATTAATCTCTGTATTGCTAACTGCTTCTACTTTAATTCCAGTAGGTATATCTAATTTAACTGGATGAGAATATCCTGCATTAATTACAAGAGTATTTCCTTGAACAGCAAATTTATAACCTACACCAATAATTTCTAATTCCTTTTTGAATCCTTCTTTGCAACCTTTAATAATATTATTTAAGTTAGCATTCATTGTTCCATGAAGAATATTTGCTTCTTTTGTTTCAGCATTCTTCTTTAATGTAATTTCATTACCATTAATTTCTACAGTAATAGGACTTTTAACAGTCATTTCCATAGAACCTTTTGGTCCATTAACTTTAACAATATTATCGTTAGTTTCAACAGTAACTCCTTCAGGAATAATAATTACTCTATTACCTATACGACTCATTGTATTCTCCTATCTACCAGATATAGCATAATACTTCGCCACCAAGGTTTTCTTTACGTGCTTCTTTATCAGTCATAACACCATGACTAGTTGAAATAACTGCAATACCTAAACCATTAAGTACTTTAGGAACTTCACCAGCTTTAGCATAAACACGTAAACCAGGTTTTGAAATACGTTTTAATCCAGTAATTACTCTTTCTTTATTTTGTCCATATTTAAGTGTTAATTCAATTGTTCCTTGAACATTATCATTAACTACTTTATAGTCTTCAATAAAACCTTCATCTTTTAAGATTTTAGCAAGACTAACTTTAAGATTTGAAGCAGGTACGCTAACTTCTTGATAGCGCATTTGATTTGCATTACGAATTCTTGTAAGCATATCTGCGATTGTATCAGTTACTACCATATTTTTTTATTCCTCCTTCTTACCAGCTTGATTTCTTAACGCCTGGTATTTGTCCTTTGTAAGCTAATTCACGAAAACAAATTCTACAAATTCCGAATTTACTCATAACTGCATGAGGTCTTCCGCAACGAGAACATCTTGTATATTCACGTACTTTGAATTTTTGTTTTTTATTAGCTTTATTTATCATACTTTTTTTAGCCATAACATCCTCCAATTACTTTCTAAATGGAATTCCAAGTTCATCTAGTAAGTCAAAAGCTTCTTCATCTGTCTTAGCTGTAGTTACTAGAACTATATCCATACCACGAACTTTAACAACATTATCATATTCGATTTCTGAGAAAATTAATTGTTCTTTAATACCTAAAGTGTAATTTCCTCTACCATCAAATGCTTTTGGACTAACTCCACGAAAGTCACGTACACGAGGAAGACCAATTGTAACTAGCTTATCTAAGAAGTTATACATATTTTCTCCTCTTAGAGTAACTTTACATCCAATTGATTGACCTTCTCTTACATGAAAACCAGCAATTGATTTACGAGCTTTTGTTACTACTGGAGTTTGTCCAGTAATTAACTCTAAATCAGCTACTGCAGCATCCAATAGTTTAGAATTTGTAGTTGCATCACCAACACCGATGTTAACAACTATTTTTTCTAACTTTGGAACTTCCATAACAGTTTTATAATTATGTTTCTTTTGTAAACTTGGAACTATTTCTTTCAAGTATTTTTCTTTTAGACGGTTCATTAATACCCTCCTTCTAATTAATCAAGTTTTTCGCCTGATTTAATAGCGATTCTAACTTTTTTATCTTTATCTTTTGTTTTACCGATTCTAGTTGGTTTTTTTGTTTTAGGATCAATAATCATTACATTTGAAGCATGAATTGGAGCTTCAATTTCTAAGATACCACCAGATTCTTGTCCATTACCTTTTTGATGTTTTTTAACTAAGTTAATTCCTTCAATAATAACACGATTCTCTTTTTTAAGTACCTTCTTTATTGTTCCTTCTTTACCCTTATTAGAACCAGCTATTACTATAACTTTATCTCCTACTTTAAGATTCATAATACACTCCTTTATAGTACTTCCTTAGCAAGGGATACTATCTTCATAAAATCTTTATCATCACGAAGTTCTCTTGCTACTGGTCCAAATACACGAGTTCCGATTGGACTCTTATCATCTCTTATAATTACACAAGCATTATCATCAAATCTAATTGTACTACCATCTTCACGATGAACGCCAAAATTAGTTCTAACAACAACTGCTTTAACAACTTTTCCTTTTTTAACAGTTCCATTAGGAGTAGCTTTTTTAACAGTACCTACTACTATGTCACCGATATTACCTGTTTTAACTTTGCTTCCACCAAGTACACGAATTACTAATAATTCACGAGCACCTGAGTTGTCAGCAACTTTTAAACGGCTTTCTTGTTGAATCATATTTTCTTCCTCCCTATTCTAGAGTTATAAAATAACTGCTTCTTTTACTATTTCTTTTAAATAGAAATATTTTGTTTTACTAATTGGCTTAGTTTCAACTATACGAACTGTATCGCCAACTTTAGCCTTATTGCTTTCATCATGAACAGCATACTTTTTAGAGCTTTTAACTCTTTTACCATATAATGGATCTTTTTTATAAGTTTCTACTAGAACAGTAATAGTTTTATTATTAACAGAACTAACTACTTTTCCAACTAATTCTTTACTCTTCTTTTCCATTATTTATCTCCTTCACTCATTCTTTCACGAAGTACTGTTTTCATACGAGCTACTTCATGTCTTAATTCTCTAATTCTTGAAGGTTTTTCTAAAGCTCCTGTTGCTTGTTGAAGTCTTAAATTAAATAATTCTTCTTTGCAACTAACTATTTTTTCGTTAATTTCTTTATCAGATAACTTTCTAATTTCATTAACCTTCATTTTATTCACCGCCATTTTCTTTCTTTACAAATTTTGTTCTAATTGGAAGTTTATGACTAGCTAAACGGAATGCTTCACGAGCAGTAGCTTCATCTACACCACCAATTTCAAACATAATTTTGCCTTCTTTAACAACAGCTACCCATTCTTCAACAGAACCTTTACCTTTTCCTTGACGAACACCAATAGGTTTAGCTGTTCTTGGCATATGTGGGAAAATATTAATCCATACTTTTCCACCACGTTTCATATAACGAGTCATAGCAACACGGGCAGCTTCGATTTGGTTTGCATTAATCCATGCACCATCACGAGCCATTAAACCGTATTCACCAAAAGAAAGTTTAGTATTTCCTCTTGCATGACCTTCATAAGGTAAGCGATGAACACGACGATATTTTGTTCTTGCAGGTATAAGTGCCATAATTACTTACCTCCTTGTTTCTTTTCTAGGATCTCACCTTTATAAATCCAAACTTTAACTCCAATCTTACCAAATGTTGTATCAGCTTCACTATGAGCATAATCAACATCAGCTCTTAGAGTATGTAGTGGGATAGTTCCTTCAGTGTATCCTTCACTTCTTGCCATATCTGCGCCACCTAGACGACCTGATACTGAAGTTTTAATTCCTTTAGCACCAGCCTTCATAGCGTTTTTAATAGCACGTTTTTGAACCATTCTGAATGAAGCACGATTAGTAATTTGTTTAGCAATGCTATCAGCTACTAATCTAGCATCTAAGTCTGGTTTCTTAATATCAACGATAGATACGAATACATTAGCATCAGCAACCTTAGATAATTCTTTTCTAAGCTTTTCGATTTCTTCTCCACCTTTACCAATTAATACACCTGGTTTAGCAGAATGAATAATAACTTCGCATCTTCTTTTATTTCTTTCAATTTCAACTTTAGCAATACCTTTATCTTTTAAATTCTTTTCAACATATTTACGAATTTTGATATCAGCATCTAAATTTTTACTAAAATCTTTGCTAGGAGCATACCAACGTGACTCCCAGTCTTTATTGATTCCAATTCTAAGTCCTATTGGACTAACCTTTTGTCCCATTAATAATATCCTCCTATCTATTTGCTACAGTCACTACAATGTGACTTGTTCTTTTATCTTTACGACCAACATGTCCACGAGAATCAAACATCATTCTCTTCATTACTGGACCAGCATCAACTCTTGCTTCACTAACATATAATGTCTTTTCATCCATTTTGTTATTATTTACTGCGTTAGCGATAGCAGAATCTAATACTTTTTTAACAAGGCGACTTGCCTTATTATTATAATTATTTAAGATGATTAGTGCTTCCTCAGTGTTTTTACCACGAATTAAATCAACTACAAGTCTTGCTTTAATTGGAGAAATTCTAACCATTTTTGCGATTGCTTTTGCTTCCATATTTCCTCCTACTTATCTTGACTATTTCCGTGACCACCGAATTTACGAGTAAGTGAGAACTCACCTAATTTGTGACCAACCATGTCTTCTGTTACATATACAGGAATAAATTCTTTTCCATTATGAACAGCAAATGTATGTCCAATAAAGTCAGGATAAATTGTAGAACGGCGTGACCATGTCTTAATAACTTCTTTTTTACCAGTTTCATTTAATGCTTGAACCTTTTTAAGTAAT
>JAEEGH010021938.1_pt1 | contig 13144 bp, 12 predicted proteins | sample 9134181 | NCBI WGS metagenome assembly JAEEGH01 (sample SAMN16246544, study PRJNA631951) | gut metagenome | biome: gut microbiome; feature: rumen; material: DP-attached | host: Bos | place: Iran: Karaj | collected 2018-10 | reverse complement strand
GACTGTACGGTAATAGGATAAAAAATGACCAAAAAGCAAAAAAGACTTCTTTACAGGATAATAATATCGCTGCTGCTTTTTGTTATATGTATTTTTATACCCGAAAAGTACGCTCTGATAAGGGCGCTTGCCTTTCTCGCACCGTATATTGCGGTGGGATACGACGTAATAAAAAAGGCGGTAAATAATATTTTCTCCGGACAGATTTTTGACGAGAATTTTCTCATGCTTGCGGCAACTGTCGGCGCGTATGCGCTCGGCGAATACTCGGAAGCCGTAATGGTGCTGATTTTGTATCAGATAGGCGAATTGTTCCAGAGCTGCGCCGTTTCAAAGACGAGAAAATCGATAACCGCGCTTATGGATATAAGGCCGGACAGTGCAAATAAGGTTTACGAGGACGGAAGTATAAACGTAATTTCTCCCGAGGAACTTGCACCGGGCGATATCATTCTCATAAAGAGCGGCGAAAAAATACCCGTTGACTGCGTTGTTACAAAGGGAGAATCGTATATAGATACAACGGCTCTTACCGGAGAGGCGCAGCCGGTTGCCGTAAAGGAAGACAGCATTCTCACAAGCGGCTGCGTAAATATAAGCGGCACGCTTTACGCAAGGGTGAATAAGCCTTTTTCGGAGTCTACCGTGTCAAAGATACTCGAACTTACCGAAAAAAGCGCCGAAAAGAAGTCGAAATCGGAGAATTTCATAACAAAATTTGCAAAATATTATACCCCCGCCGTGTGCGCACTTGCAGTGTTTATCGTGCTTGTTCCGACGGCACTTTACGGAGATTTTGCGTCGCACGTCAAGAGCGGACTTATATTTCTCGTAGTGTCGTGTCCGTGCGCACTCGTGATTTCCGTTCCGTTGTCGTTTTTCTGCGGAATGGGAGGCGCGTCAAAAAACGGAATACTTATCAAGGGTGCGGTTTATATCGAGGCGTTGTCAAAACTTAAAACAGTAATTTTCGATAAGACGGGAACGCTCACAAAGGGAAAATTTGAGATTTCGGAGGTAAAGAGCGCAAACGGATTCGATAATGAACAGCTTTTGTACCTTGCCGCCGCGGCGGAAAAGTACTCAGACCACCCGATAGCGCTCGCAATAAAGGAAAAAGCCGATATATCGGATTCAATTACCGAAAAAGCGGAGCAGATAGTGGGAAAAGGCGTAAGAGCGCTTGTGGATAATAAAAAAGTGTGCGTCGGAAATAAAGCGTTTATGAAAGATGAAAACGTAGACTTTGAAGACGATTTTTCAGACGGCACGCACGTGTACGTAAGCGCGGACGGAGTTTACGCGGGCGTGATAATCGTAAAAGACATGATAAAAGACGGCGCAAAAGAAGCACTTCAAACGCTTCGCAATTACGGCGCGGAGGCGGTAATGCTCACCGGCGATAAAAAGTCGGTAGGAGAGAAGACCGCAAAGGCTCTCGGAATAGAAAAAGCATACTGTGAACTGCTTCCGTCGGATAAAGTGGAAATTGCGGAAAAGATTATTGCCGAAAATAAAGGCAAAAACAAAGTAACCGCGTTTGCCGGGGACGGAATAAACGACGCGCCCGTGCTGTCCGTGTCCGACGTGGGGATTGCGATGGGAGTTGTCGGCAGCGACGCCGCAATAGAGGCGGCAAACGTCGTGCTTATGGACGATAATCTGTCAAAAATTCCGCTTGCAATGAAAATTTCGTCAAAAACCATGAGAATAGTAAAACAGAACGTCGTTTTTACGCTGACGGTAAAGATTGCGGTTATGATTTTAAGTGTCATGGGATACGCAAATATGTGGCTTGCGATTTTTGCGGACGTGGGAGCCGCGGTAATCGCAATTCTGAATGCGGTAAGAGCGTTTGGAATAAAAAAGACAGACTGATATTTAATGAATTAAGGCTCTTGTGCGATATAGCACAAGGGCTTTTGTGCGTTTTTGTCAAAATAAGTTGTATTGACATTGAGTTGTAAATGAAGTATAATAATAAAAAACAAAAGTCAAAGGTAATTTTTATGAACGTATATGATTTTGACAATACGATTTATAAAGGCGAATCGCTTATAAATTTCTATTTCTTCTGTTTAAGACGCGATCCCCGTTTTATAAAATTTTTCTTTGCGATTACGTATAACGTGATAAAATATAAGCTTTGTCTTATAAGCAATGAAAAACTTATGGGGCTTTGCGAAAAATATATTTTCGATTCTCTTGAAATGTGCCCCGTCTACGAGGAATGGATAGACGATTTCTGGAAAAAGAACATAAAGAGAATAAAAGCTTTTTATCTTGCGCAGAAAAAGGAAGACGACGTGATTTTAAGCGCCGCCTTCGGCGTCCTTTTAAGACCTGTCTGCCGTATAATCGGGATAAAGGAAGAAAATCTCCTTTGTTCCGAAATAGACATAAAAGAGCAGAAAATAATAAGACTTTGCTTTCGCGAAACGAAGCCGATTATATTCGACGAGAAGTTCGGGAACGTCAAAATCGACAATTTCTATACCGATTCCTTTAACGATAAACCGTTCATAAAAAGGGCGGAAAACAGCTTTATCGTAAAGGGAAACAAAATAAAGAAAATCAAAAAAAGCACTTCATAACGTTTTGAAGGGAAATAATACATAGATGTTAGAGAATATCCATTCGCCGAATGATATAAAAAATATGAATATCAAGCAACTCGGAAATCTTGCGGACGAGGTGCGTGAAAAAATAATTTCCACCGTATCGGAAAACGGCGGACATCTGGGTTCAAATCTCGGTATGGTTGAAACGACGCTTGTGCTCCATAAACTTTTCGATCTGCCGAAAGATAAAATTCTTTTTGACGTAAGCCACCAGTGCTATACACATAAACTGCTGACGGACAGATTCTGCGCGTTCGACACGCTGCGAAAAACCGATGGAATTTCGGGATATACAAACAGATTCGAAAGTAAATTCGATACCGTAACGGCAGGGCACAGCGGAGCGGCGCTTTCGGCGGCGATAGGAATCGCGACGGCGGAAAAACTCAAAAACAGCGACGCGTATACCGTCGCCGTAATCGGAGACGGCTCCTTTTCGAACGGAATGGTTTACGAGGCGCTCAATAACTGCAGCCCCGAGCTCAAACTTATGATAATTTTAAACGATAACGAAATGTCCATTTCGTCAAGCGTCGGAAGCCTTGCAAGACACCTTTCCAAAATCAGAACGAGCGGAAGGTATTATCGCTTCAAAAGAAATTTTCAGAAGGTTTTCTCAAAAATACCGCTTATAGGCAATAAGACGATTGCTCTTTTCCGCCACATAAAAAACGGCTTTAAGAGAATGTTTTATAAACAACCGTTCTTTGAACCTCTCGGAATAAAATATTTCGGACCGGTTGACGGAAACGACCTCGAGCGGCTTTCCGTCGTACTGAAAGAAGCGAAAAGAAGCAACGCCTGCGTGCTCGTGCATATAAAGACGAAAAAGGGCAAGGGATATAAAAACGCGGAGGAAAACCCCGAAAAATATCATAGCATAGGCCCGTTTGACGTCGTTACCGGCGAAAAGAAAACCGAATGTAAAAAAGAAGGTTTTTCAGAGGCATTCGGTAAAATAATGTGTGAAATCGCACAGAAAGACGAAAAAATCTGCGCTATTACCGCCGCAATGAAAGACGGCACGGGACTTTCCGAATTTGCCGAAAAATACGAGAACAGGTTTTTTGACGTTGGAATTGCCGAAGAACACGAGGTAACCTTCGCGTCGGGACTTTCGCTTTCGGGAATGACTCCCGTGTGCGCCGTTTATTCCACGTTTGCACAAAGAACGTACGACCAGCTTATTCACGATGTGTCGCTTCAGAAACTGCATATAGTGCTTGCGCTCGACCGCGCCGGATTTGTGCCTGATGAGGGCGAAACGCACCAGGGAATTTTCGACGTCGCAATGCTCTCAAATATTCCGAACGTGAATATCATGTCGCCCGAAAACTTCCGGGAACTTAAAGATTGTCTTGAAAAGGCGGTTTACGGGGAAAAACTCGAGGTTGTGAGATATCCGAAAGGCGCGCCCGAGGTGTACGAAAGAACGGAATTTGAAAAAAACGGGGACTTTGACGTGTTCGATTCGGGCTCCGGCAAAACAGTCGTGTTCGTAACGTACGGCAGAATTACGGCAAACGTTTATCACGCCGCAAAGGAACTTGCAAATGATGGCATGCACGCGCGCATAATAAAGCTTGTCAAGATTTACCCCGTCGATTTCGATAAAATAAAGACGTATCTTGAGGGCGCGGACTTTGTGTGCTTCGTGGAGGAGGGCATAAAGTCGGGCGGAATATCCGAGAAAATATTGTCGTGTATGCAGATGTGCGGAATTGACGTAAAAACGGGAATAATCGCCGTCGACGAAACGTTCCCGAAACATATGTCCGTTCCCGAATTTTATGAAAAATACGGATTTACACCGGAAAAAATACGAGATTTTGTCAAAAAGTCAATATAATCAATAAAAAGAAAAAACCTCGCGAAAGCGAGGTTTTTTCTTTTTTTCTTTACTTTCTTTCAGGGGAGAGAAAGTAAAACAAAGAGAGCTGAAAAATTAAAAAGTAAAACAAATTGTCTTTCCCGCGCTTTCTGCGAGAAAGCGCGCACTCTTTTGGTACTTTTCTTGTGAAAGAAAAGTACATAAAAGATTTTTTAAAAGCCGCACCTTGCACAAAAAACTGCGCGGTGCAAAATGCACCGCGCAGGAATCAACGACAGTTCTTTATTATGCTTTGTTTGCCGAGCCGAAAAGTTCGATCTTTTCTCTTACGGTTGCTTTTATTGCTTCTACGCCGGGAGCAAGCACTTTTCTCGGGTCAAAGCCTTTTCCTACAAGGTCTTTGCCTTCTTCGAAATACTTTCTTACGGCTGCGGTGAACGAAAGCTGACATTCGGTGTTTACGTTTATTTTTGAAACGCCGAGGTCGATTGCCTTTTTGATCATGTCAGCGGGAATACCCGTGCCGCCGTGGAGAACGAGAGGCATTTTTCCGGTCTTTTCCTGAATTTTAGCAAGTGTTTCAAAGGAAAGTCCCTTCCAGTTTTCGGGATATTTGCCGTGAATGTTTCCTATACCTGCGGCAAGCATCGTAATTCCGAGATCCGCAATCATCTTGCATTCGTCGGGATCGGCAACTTCGCCCATTCCGATAACGCCGTCTTCTTCGCCGCCGATGGCGCCGACTTCGGCTTCAAGAGAAAGCCCTTTTTCAGCGCAGACTTTAACGAGTTCCTTCGTCTTTGCGATGTTTTCTTCGATGGGATATTTCGAGCCGTCGAACATAATCGATGAAAATCCCGCGTCAATGCACTTGTAGCATGCTTCGTACGAGCCGTGGTCGAGATGAACGGCAACCGGAACGGTAATGGCAAGCTCTTCGATCATGCCTTTTACCATGCCTACAACCGTCTTGTAGCCGCACATATATTTTCCCGCACCCTCGGATACGCCGAGAATAACGGGCGAATTCATTTCCTGCGCCGTGAGGAGAATAGCTTTTGTCCATTCAAGGTTGTTGATGTTGAACTGACCTACCGCATAATGTCCTTCCTTGGCTTTTGTGAGCATTTCCTTTGCTGATACTAACATTTTAACATCCTCCGTTTAATTGATTTTCTTAATATATTATATAACCGTTTGATGTAAAATTCAAGCAATTATAAATATTTTTTCATTATTTATTTTCCATAAGGTAAGTCGCTTCAACGTCTGCGAGGTGGAGCTTTACGGCAAGCGGATATTTTTCAAATGCGCCGTTTATGGCGTAGCTTCCGCCGCGCGCTGCGTCGTCAAAACCGCCCATGTGCCACCTTATTGCGATTGCCTCCTCAATTTTAAGCCTCATAAAGCGCTCTATAAGAAAAACGGATTTTTCGCCGTGCCCGAACGGGAATTTGTCCTCAATCGTGTAATACGGAACCTTTTCCCATGCGCCCGTCGTCTCGTTTTTCACGTTTCTCATCGTCGCCTTGTAAAATTCGGCTTTGCATAAGTCGTGAAGAAGCGCGACTATCGCATACGTCTCGTCGGGCTTTTTGTCGTTGTACCTGTCGATAAGAACGTTGTAAACGTTAAGGCTGTGGTCGCAAAGTCCGCCCTCGTACGCACTGTGAAATTTGGAGCTTGCCGGAGCCGTGAAGAAGTCCGTCGTCATCATCCAGTCAAGCAGCTCTTTTGAGCCCTGACGGGTGATTGCGGCGTTGTACGCTTTTATAAATCTGTCTTTCGGAGACTCTATTTCAATGCTTCTCAATTCTTCTTTGTTCATGATAAAACCTCTTTACATGTTTTCTGTAAATATTATACCAAAAACAGGTAAAAAATTCAATATTAAAAATAAAAAAGCGGACGATTTTTCGTCCGCTTTGAATATGTAATTTATTTCGTACCGAAAATTCTGTCGCCGGCGTCGCCGAGACCCGGTACAATGTAGCCGTTGTCGTTGAGCCTTTCGTCAACGCATCCGCAGTAGAACTGAACGTCGGGATGATTTGCGGAAACCTTTCTTATACCTTCGGGGGCTGCGATGATAGACATGAATTTGATGTTTTTGCATCCGCGCATCTTGATAAAATCGATAGCCGCGGAAGCGGAGCCGCCCGTTGCGAGCATCGGGTCAAGGATAATAACGAGTCTGTTTGAAATATCTTCGGGAAGTTTGCAATAGTATTCGTGAGGCTCAAGGGTTTTTTCATCTCTGTAAAGACCGATGTGTCCGACCTTTGCGGAGGGAACGAGGGAGAGAACTCCGCTGACCATGCCGAGTCCCGCTCTTAAAATGGGAACAAGCGCAAGTTTTTTGCCGGCAAGTCTCTTTACAGTCGTGGTGGTAATAGGCGTTTTAATCTGATATTCTTCCATAGGTAAATCGCGAAGCGTTTCGTAGCCCATAAGCATCGCAATTTCCTCGATAAGTTCTCGGAACTGCTTGCTTCCTGTGTTTTCGTCTCTCAAAAGGGAAATTTTGTGGGTGATAAGAGGATGATCGTAAACTGTTACCTGCGGATGATCCATAACTTTGCTACTTCCTTTTCTGTAATTTTTTCTTAGTATTATTTTAATAAATTTCGACTGTTTTTGCAATAGCAAAAATCAATGTTTAATATTTATATCAAAAAAATTAATTTTTAGTTTAATACTTGTGAGATTTTACGAATTATAAGAAAATCATTTAATATAATTAAGTTGACACGGTAAGATAAATTAAGTATAATAGTCAAGGAAAAAACTTGAGGAAAAGAAAATGAGAATTGACGCTTATTTGTATCAGAACGGATATTCAAAAAGCAGGACAAAGGCAAAAGAACTTATAGAGGCGGGTAAAGTCAGCGTTGACGGCAAGGCCTGCATAAAGCCTTCCTTCGAAATCGACGAAAAAACGGCAAAAGTTGCAGTACGGAAGTCGGAATCCGACGGGTACGTCGGCAGAGGCGGAATAAAGCTTGCGTATGCGCTCGAAAAGTTCGGAATTGACGTAAATGGAAAAACCTGCGTCGATATAGGCGCGTCCACGGGCGGTTTTACAGAGTGCCTTATAAATAACGGCGCGAAAAAGGTTTTCGCCGTCGATTCGGGAAGCGGCCAGCTCGACGAAAAGCTGAGAAACGACGGGAGAGTCGTCTGCATGGAAAACTTCAACGCACGAAATCTTGAACTTTCCGATATAGAAAATACGGGCACGGACGTTGTGGTGGACGTCTCGTTTATCTCCCAGAATCTCATTTATCCCGCGATAAAAAGAATCGCAAAAAAGGACGCCGATATTGTAACCCTCATAAAACCGCAGTTTGAAGCGGGAAAGGAAAATATAGGCAAACACGGCGTCGTAAAAGACGAAAAAGTCATAAAAAGAGTAATTGAGGATATTAAAAAATGCGCGTATGACGCCGGATTTGAAACAAAAGGCATAGAGACGTCTCCCATAAAGGGAGGAAGCGGAAACACCGAATATCTGATATATTTCAAAAATCTTTGATAACGTATTACGGAGGAAAACACAATGAACATTTTCGAAATTTTTAAATCGGTTATTCTCGGAATCGTCGAGGGTATCACCGAATGGCTCCCGATAAGTTCAACGGGACATATGATAATCGTAAACGAGCTTATGAACAACGACGGCTTTGTAAGCTCCGATTTATATCTTTACGTAATACAGCTCGGCGCGATTCTTGCGGTTGTAACGCTGTATTTCAAAAAACTCAACCCCTTTTCGCTGAAAAAGACGAAGGAGGAGAGAAAAAATACGTGGGAAATGTGGTTTAAAATAGCAATCGCATGTATTCCCGCCGCCGTTGCGGGACTTCTGCTTGACGACTATATGGAAAAACTCGAAAACTGGCAGGTTGTGTCGGCAATGCTCATACTGTACGGTATCGCGTTTATAGTGGTGGAAAAATTAAAGAAAAAGCCGACGATAACGTCTATAGATAAACTTACGTATAAAACGGCGCTTCTTATCGGAGCGTTTCAGATGCTGGCGCTGGTTCCCGGAACGTCGCGCTCGGGCGCAACTATCCTCGGCGCGATAATTCTCGGCTGCTCGAGGGAAATCGTCGCTGAATTCTCGTTTTTCCTTGCAATACCGGTTATGTTCGGCGTAAGCGCCGTAAAAATCCTGAAGAACGATATTCCGCTCACACCTGAAATGATGGTTGTACTCATTGTCGGAATGGTCGTCGCATACGTCGTTTCGCTGTTTGCCGTAAAATTCCTCGTAAACTATATCAAAAAGCACGATTTCACGGCGTTCGGAATATACAGAATAATTTTGGGAGCCGTGCTGATACTGTTCTTTACGCTCCGCACGTTCGTTTTCGCTTGATTGAAACAATAAAAAGAAAAAGCAGCTTTCGCTGCTTTTTTTATTTTTCAAATGCGGCGAGCGCCGCTCCGATTACCGTGCCGAACTCGGCATTTTCGGGAATTACGAAATTCATGTCAAACATGGTTGAGAGTATTTCGAATACGTATTTTGCCTGCGGTATTTTCGAAAGATTTCCGGTAAGTACAACGTCTTTCGTGTTCTTGCTTCTCGCCGCAAATACGGCAAGCATGCCGACCGATTCGAAAACCATGTTCAGAATGCCGAGAGCGATGTCGCTTTTTGAAGCGATGTCGCTTAATTTTCCGAAATTTGAGGCGGTCATGTGAGAGGGAAGTCCGCCAATGTCCTTTTTTGTAATGTCGCTTATGTGTAGGTCGATTTTATCAATATCTCCGCCGTCCGCAAGCTCAACGAGCGTCTCAAAATCGGAAACGCCGAGCATCTTTTTCGAAAGACCGACGATCGTGCCTCCGCCTACGCCGGTACCGCCCATGTATTCATAGACCGGAGTTTTCCCGGTTTTGTCCGCGGAAATAATTGCCGTGCCGGTACCCAGACTTACGATAATGGCTTTGTCATATCCAGAGATAAAAAGACCGCCGCGGCCTATGCACTTGAATTCGGAAAGATGGGACGTCGGAATGTCGTATATGGATTTTCCGATAAACGAGGAGCCCACGCCCGTAATCATAACTTTTTTTACGTCCGATATCTCAATGCCGTTTGCCGAGGTGAATTTTCCGAAAGCGCCGTAAACCGAGGCGAGCTGGTCGCTTGCCTCGACGAATACGGGAGAGATGAGTTTTTCCTTTTCCTTTTCGTCAAATCCGACGATTTTCGTCGTGCTTCCGCCGACGTCAATGCCTATGATTTTGCCCATAATTTCCTCCGGAAATCAAATTTTGTTTAAAATTTTGTAAAGCCTGCATATTGCGGGGGACAATATAATGTTGAGCAAAAGCTCGGCGATGAAATTGAGTCCCGCGCAGATGATAATCAGAAAATATACGACGGATATTCCGGGTGCGAAATTTGCAGAAATCGTTTCGCCGAGAAACAGAAGCGAGCCGAGTATGAAAAGTCCGGTGTTCACAATCGGACATGCCGCACACGCGGCAATCGCGGCAACGTAAGAATTTTTGTTTTTCAGCGCCTTAAATACAAGACCTGCCGCAAGACCCGCGAGAGTCGCTTTTAATATGCAAATTAAGGACGTGTAAACGGGATGCGCCGCAAAGAGAACGCTTGTGAAAAGGTCGGTTCCGGAAATTCCCGCCCATAGAGTAATCGCACCGAACACAAAGCCTAAAAACGCACCGCTTGCGGGACCTAAAATAATTGCGCCCGCGGCAATCGGCACGAGCACGAGGCTGATGCTCGTCGGACCTATGTGTATAAAGGAACCGAGCATCTGGAATATTATTACGATGGCGGTCAGAATTGCAAGTTCCGCCATTTTTACAAGTTTTTTGTCAGTTTTCAATTTTTACATCTCCTGGTTTGTTTGCCGGCATTCCGTAAATATCAGTTATCGCGCGCATAAATGCGTCGTCCGACATACTTTCTGTTACGGTAATGCGGTACATTTTTTTAAGTGATTCGGGTGAATTGAGTTTTAACGTATTTTTACCGTTTGAACGGGTTGTAAAAGTGGAAATTACACCGCATTCGGCGAGAATTTTCTCTGTTATGTCCGACGAGATGCCGTGCGGATAGGAAAAAGAGGTAATGTGCTTTGAAAAATGCGAGAAATATTCGTCGTCGTACGTTTTGAAATCCTTTTTGAAAAGCGTTTTGAAATCGTTTATCTGCTCCGTCGTGTGAGGGACGGCGTATGCTCTCGCGCCTTCTCCCGATATGTCGTACGACTGGTGCATGTCGTAGGTGTGCGACTGAATTTCAATGAGCCCCGACGAAACCATTTCCTTTGCTTCCTCGTAGGAAAAGTGGGGGATGATCGGAATTCCCGTGTCCTTGTAGCTGCTTTTGCCGAACGAACAGCCTATCGCGAAAATCGTCGCTTTCATTTCGTTTTCGCAGAGGAACGGAAAGGCAAGCGTGTAATTGCTTTTGTATCCGTCGTCAAACGTGATGCAAATCGGGTTTTCGGGAAGCGGCGCGATACCGTAGACGTAATCGGCAAGCTCGGATACCGTAACGGTGTTGTAGCCCGCTTCTTTGAGCAAATTCATCTGACGTTTGAAATGCTTTAATGAAATTGTCGAATCGCCCTTGCCGACCTTGTCTATGTGGTGGTAAAGCAGAACGGGAACGTCCTGCGTCTCACAAAAGACGTATTCGCTTTCGCTTTCTTTCCGGAACGATTTTGAAAAATCCGTAAGATAAAACGTTAAAAACGCCGCGATTAGCAAAAACAGCAGAGCGGGAACGTAAAGTAAAAAATAATGTCGTAATTTCCTCATTGCAATTCCCGTTGAATTTATTATATTGATATTATACAATTTTATTGTATAATTGTCAATATTTTTGCTGTCCGAAAGCACAAAAACGGTACTTTTTGACAGAGCGCAAATGTTTAAAATATTAAAATTATCTATTTACAATATTTATATAGTGTGGTATAATATATAAAACTGAAATTGTGCGTATTTGTTAAAAATTCGGAGGTAAAAATGCCGAAAAACGCGAATTCAAGGGATAATTATTTAAAAAAAGATAAAGACAGAAAATTTTCCGATTATAAAAGACCGAAAAGAGAGGGCTTTTATGCGGAAAATCGAAATAAAAAGGCATCCGTCGCGCCGTATTTTGACGAAAATTTAAGTAACGGCTCCGTTCCGGGCAGAAACGCGGTAAGAGAGCTTTTAAAATCCGGCAGACAGATTGAAAAAATATTCGTTCAGGCAGGACAGCGCGAGGGCTCGATAACGGTACTCGCCGCTGAGGCAAAATCAAGAGGAATACCGCTTATCGAGGTCGAAAAAGCAAAACTCGACGCTCTTTGCGGCTATGAACAGCATCAGGGAATCGTGGCGATAGCCTCCGAAAAAGAGTACGTCGAAATTGAGGACGTCCTCGAAATTGCAAAAAGCAGGGGAGAAACCCCGCTTGTCGTGATCGCCGACGGAATCTCTGATCCTCATAACCTTGGAGCGATTATACGGTGCGCCGAAGGCGCGGGAGCACACGGAATCATCATTCCAAAAAGACGCGCGGCGTGTATCACGCCCGCGGTGGTAAAATCTTCGGCAGGCGCCGTCGAACATCTTGCGGCGGTAAAGTGCACGAATATAACCGAAACGATAAAAAAACTCAAAAATCAGGGACTCTGGATTTTTGCGGCGGAAGCCGACGGGACACGCTATGACGAGGCGGATTTCACCGTTCCGTGCGCAATAGTGCTGGGAAGCGAAGAAAACGGTGTTTCGGAGCTTGTCAGAAAGAACTGCGATTACGTAGTGTCGATTCCCATGCGCGGAAAGGTCAATTCGCTCAACGTTTCGACGGCGGCGGCGGTCTTGCTGTATGAAGCGGTAAAACAAAGAAACAAACGGTAAAGGAAGGAACAAAAATGGCTGAAAACGAAAAAATGAATGATGAATTAAAAGAGGAATCCTTGGCCGATACTGCTTCGGAAAACGAAGAAACCGTTTCTTCAAGCGGCGAAGAGGCCGTTGACATCGAGCGTAACGCAAAAGAGTACTTCAACAACAACTACTCAAAGTCCATAGAAGAGCAGATAAAGAATATACATAAAAATGCGCTCAACAGCTACGCAAAGGAAGACGGCGAGAAAAAAGAGGAGAGAAGCTCAAAGGTTCTTGTGCAGGGAAGCCTTGAAGACGGAAACGAAGTAATAATAAACGAGGACGAAATCAAGGGCGTTTCCACAAAGACGAGAGACTACGATATGAGCCAGCTTCTCGTGCTTCTCAAAAAGAAGAACAATACCGGTGAAATCACGTCCGAAGAAGATAATTACGAAAAGGTTTTCGAGGGCAAAAAGAAAAAGAATAAAAACAACGACACAACAGACGAGCTTGAAACGACGAGTACTCACGAGATACCGCGCGTTACAATAAACGAGTATAATCATAATTTCGAGTATACCGAAAAGATTCAGGGCTCGCAGATATTTAAGGATTTGCGTAAGTCCGCGGTTGTGGCGTCGGTTATGGCAATACTGACGTTTGCTGCGGCGGTGTTCTGCTACTGGATAGAAATCGGACACGGCGCGGGACTGCCTTTTTCAAATATGATGCAGGCAGGCAGATACGGAAGAATTTACATACTCGCGTCGCTGCAGTGCCTTGCGCTGTGCGCTTTCTTCAATATCGACGGCCT
>JAEEGH010021937.1_pt1 | contig 13144 bp, 9 predicted proteins | sample 9134181 | NCBI WGS metagenome assembly JAEEGH01 (sample SAMN16246544, study PRJNA631951) | gut metagenome | biome: gut microbiome; feature: rumen; material: DP-attached | host: Bos | place: Iran: Karaj | collected 2018-10 | reverse complement strand
AGAAAGAAGACAAAACGGCCTGGTCAAAGTGATAACCGGAGCAAGACGTTCAGGAAAATCATATCTTATGAATGAATTGTATTATAAGTACCTTTTGGCTAATGGCGTGCCAAGCGCCAATGTTATCAGGTTCGCTTTTGATGCCGATGAGGATATTGATTTGCTTGATTCATATTTTCCTGATGAAGAGACAAAACTTGAACAGAAGAATGGGATTTATTATATAAATGCCAAGAAATTCAGGGCTTATATTAATGATAGGATCAATGACAAAGACGATTTCTACCTGTTACTTGATGAAGTTCAGCTTCTGGATAATTTTATTGGCACCTTGAATGGCTTTTTGCGTCATAAGAACTTAGATGTCTATGTTACAGGTTCAAATTCTAGATTCCTTTCGTCTGACATAGCTACAGAGTTTAAGGGCAGAGGCACAATTGTACATATTTTACCGCTTTCTTTTTCTGAGTATATGCAAGGGAGGAGCATAAGTCCGCAGGAAGCATGGAAAGAGTATATCAGAACCGGCGGAATTCCGCTTGTTGCACAGATGGTGGGAAGTGATGAAAAGATATCTTATCTAAAGTCTTTATGCGAGGAAACGTATCTTAAAGATATAATAATTCATAATAAAATTAAAAAGAAAACTGAGCTGGCTGACACATTTAATATCATAGCTTCAACGATTGGTTCACCAGTAAACGTAAGTAAACTCACAAACACTTTTAAAAGTGTAATGGGAAAAAATATTACTGATGACACGATTGCTAATTTCATAAGTTATTTTGAGGATGCATTCGTTATATCCAAGGCCAGCAAGTACAATATAAAAGGCAGAAAGTATATCGGGGCTCCATTTAAGTTATACTTTGAAGATATAGGGGTAAGGAATGCCAGACTGAACTTTCGACAGATTGAAGAGACTCATATTATGGAAAACATCATATATAACGAGCTTAGATACAGAGGCTTCAATATTGATGTTGGGGAAGTAAACGTTAGCGAGAAGACTGACAGAATAGATATTAATGGAAAGTCTATATATGCACAGAAGGCACTGGAAGTGGATTTCATAGCATCTAAAGGAGATATAAAATATTATATTCAATCAGCACTTTCGATGGACGATGCTGATAAACAGTTGCAGGAAAAGAAGAGCCTTTATTATATTGATGATTCCTTTAAAAAGATTGTTGTGGCAAAAACAGGATTAAAACCCTCTTATGATGAGAAGGGAGTTAGGGTTATAGATTTATTTGACTTTCTTATGGATAATGTTGAGTTATAAGAGGATATTTTTGCGATATCGAAAACTTTGTTTTCGTGAACGCTTATAGGTTGAATTATGGGCAAGTACATAATCAAGTATTGATTTACATTCAAAACCCCTAAATTAAAACAGGTAAATGTAACGCGGCCTGCCATAGCAGACCGCGAATTAATTATTATTCTTTTATACCATTGTCTTTTAATAGATTTTTAAGACGGGCTATTTCATTAATCAGCGAAGTGTTTTCTTCAATTAGTGACACTTTTTCATTAGTCAGCGAAGCATTTTCATCAGTGAGCTTAGCTAGCTTATCATTCATTATTTTTTCATGTAGAATTGTCTCTTCTCTGGCGCGGCATTGATCAGCAATGATATCATCTGCATTGTAGATATAGATTGATTCTGCAGTTGAATTTAGGGATGGGTTATTATTTGTCATCATTTTAATTTCCTTGTATTAGGATAGTTTCATTAGCTATGTAACAGTTATATTCTGTACTTTTCTATGAATTCCATAGCTTCTTGTTTAGTCAACTCATATTTTGTCTTTGATTAAGGTACAATTGAAGAATATAGAACAATTCGCTACTTTGTAGTATGATTAATAAGATAAATACAGCATTTATATATTTGGAGATTATTAGCTAATGACACAAAAAAAGTTGCCAATTGGTGTACAAAGTTTTGAGAAATTAATACAAGAAGGTTATGTTTATATCGATAAGACTTCATATATTTATTCGACAATTCATGGGGCTAATCAATATTTTCTAAGTCGTCCAAGGCGCTTTGGCAAGAGCCTTCTATTGTCTACTCTGAAGGCGTATTGGGAAGGTAAAAAAGAATTCTTTAAGGGTCTTGATATAGAAAAGTTGGAATCTGACAATCCTGATGCATGGCAAGCATATCCTGTTTTTTATTTTGATTTTAATACTGATAATTTAAAGGCAGACAATTCATTAGAGAATATTCTTGATGAGCATTTAAAAGATTGGGAAAAGTTATATGGACTTGAAGATCCTACTTCTACTTTGGCTGCTAGATTTCAGCATTTATTAAAAAGGGCTTATAGTCAGACGGGTAAACGATGCGTTGTCTTGGTTGATGAATATGATAAGCCACTTATAGAAAATATGGAAGATTCAGATCGTGAGAATCATAACAAAGAGGTTTTTAAAGGCTTTTTTTCAACACTAAAAAGTTTTGATGAATTCATACAATTTGTATTTATTACGGGTGTAACTAAATTTAGTAAGGTAAGTATATTTAGTGATCTTAACCAGCTAAAAGATATTTCATTGTCCAGACAGTATGCCGGCATATGTGGAATAACAGAAAAAGAAATAGAGGAGTATTTTGCAGATGAGATTAGTGCACTGGCAAAAGAACAAAATTTTTCTGTTAGTAATTGCCTTCAATCTCTGAAAGACGAGTATGATGGATATCATTTTCATCAGTCAGGAGAGGGTATTTATAACCCTTACAGTCTGTTAAATGCATTTTCAGATTTGGAGTTTAAATCGTATTGGTATGAAACCGGTACCCCTACTTTTCTTGTTAAGAAACTCAAAGCGATTGGATTTGATATAAGAAAATTTTCAGATCTTTCTCTAGAAATAACTGAAGATGTACTATCAGACTATAATGGAGAAAATACAGATCCAGTACCTCTTCTTTATCAGACCGGTTACTTGACGATTAAAGATTATGATGCCAGTTCTCGCACATATACTGTAGGATTTCCTAATAATGAGGTCAAATATGGCTTTCTAAACAGTTTTTTGCCTCAGTATACTCCAGATAGTTTTTCAGGATCTGGTAAGAGCATACTTGAGATTAGACGTTATATTCAAAATGGAGATATACAATTGCTTCAGGATGCGCTTGTAGCTTTATATGCAAGCATACCTTATACAAATGCAAACAATGTCCCCTATGAGCACTATTTTCAGACAGTGCTCTATCTGGTGTTCACTTTGTTGGGACAGTATGTACATTGTGAACTGCATAGTTCAAAAGGAAGAGCAGATTGCATAGTAGAGACTGATAAATATGTATATATATTTGAATTCAAAATGGATAAATCCGCGGATGAAGCATTAGAACAGATATATGATAAGGGATATTCTGTTCCGTACAAAGCTGATAGTAGAACTGTTTATGCTATTGGTGCTAATTTTGATTCAAAATCAAGAACTCTTAATGAATTTGTAATAGCCAAGTGTTCCTAAACTATTCTTAGCAAGATACGGTATTACTTAGCTTATGTTTGGTATTATAATGCGTATTTTGCCCGTAACTGAGTATCCTCATATGCTCTTGCAGCAAAAGTATAGAGATAGACGTCAATATCGCAAGAAAACAGATGCTGAATAATATCGAGGTATCGTATTCCATGAAACTGCAATCACTTCTATATCCCACTAAACAAATATGTAATGAAGAAGCTCTTTATCTTCACCGAGAAGGGAGCTTGCTTTTATTTGACGGTTTTTTTAACCTCTTTTACTTGGAAAAACATCATAAATACTGCGATATAGAGAGCTTGAGTCTGGAACTGTACATTAAAGGAATCAAGAAGCTTCAGATCATGCATGACAGGGATGTGATCGATGAAATTGTAATTGAGAAGCCAGTTGTAAGCGGCATGGAGCGCCTGAAAGGTGTTGCACCTGAGCCGGTTTCAGAAGATGACCGGATTTCGATAGAGCTACCTTACAATCAGTATGATCATGGTGTTTTCTGGTTCAAGGCTGAGATAGACGAGATTGCCACAGATTGGGATATAGCTGGTTTTTACTGTGCTGATAGAGATAAAGTGGATGTAAGTCCTATAGAGATTGCTGTTAATATCTGCACTTATAAAAGAGAAAAATATGTAGTAAGGAATATGCGCTCACTTATGGAGTGGCTTGAGAAAACAGATATTGACGATAACAGACAAGAGGTGGCTGACCATCTGCATGTTTTTATTGTTGATAATGCTAAAACACTCATGTCTGATGCTGATTTTTGTGCGGTTACTAAGGTTAATGGTGGCGAGGATCAGTATGACTTGATCAGGGTTATTCCTAATGCTAATACAGGCGGAACTGGCGGATTTAGCCGTGGGATGGTGGAGGCTATAGACAGGAAAGATGCTCTTGGGCTGACGCATCTTTTGATGATGGATGATGATGCGGTTTTTGATCCGGAGCTATTCGTTCGTTTATATGGGTTCCTTAGTTGCCTGAGGGGAGAGTACAGTGAGATCACTGTTGCAGGTGCTCTCATGAGAGAAGACTATCCATATATCCAGCATGCGGCAGGTGAGTGGTATGGGCAGTTTAAGGTCCATAATGACCACATTATGGCTGATCTGCGTGATTTTTCTACTTGCATATCTGATTGGATGACAAGAACTGATAATGCTCAGAAAGCTTATGGGGCATGGTGGTGCTGCTGTTACCATATGAATGCAATTACTTTAGAGAATCTGCCGTTGCCTATTTTTGTTCATCATGATGATATTCAGTTTGGATTGAAGCAAATGGATAGAGGGATAGTGTTCCTAAACGGTATCAATGTTTGGCATCAGGGATTTGAACTTGTTTTTCCCGGTGTTAAGCAATACTACAATATGCGTAATACACTGATAACATCTATATCATATGAGCCGGATTATCTTAAAAAGCACTTGAAAGCATGGGCTATTAAGAGATATATTGGCATGCTCATAAGTTATAGGTACGGAGATTGCGACTTTGTATATCGAGGTCTCATGGACTTTCTGCGTGGAAAGAGCTGGCTCGTGGCCAGTGATCCGGAAGCATTGCATAAAGAGCTTATGGCTTCTTATGCTGCCAGATGCCCTTTTGTTATAAAAGAAAATCTAAAGAATTCTATGAAATATGATGTGAGTAATATTACTCCAAAGGAGCTGAGAAGCTATTATACTCATACAAGGTTCAATTCATCGCTATTTAAGAAGCTTTCCTTTAACGGATGGTTCCTTCCGGCAGACAAAGAAATAAAGTTGATTACTCCGTTAGATTCGCCTTGGGAGACATACAGGCATAAGAGGATATTATTATATGAGCCTGCGACAGGTAAAGGATGCATCATGAAACGAAGCAATAAAGAGCTTTTTAAGGGAGCACTCCGCATGATCAGAATGGCAGTTGCTATCGATGCTTGGAAGTTTGTAGGGGGAATTTGGTGAGAATAGGGTTATATGAAGCAACAGAATTAAGAGGTACTCTAGTGAAAGTAATCTTACTTATAGCAATGCTAATATGTTCCTTTTCAGAAAGTCTGAGGCAGATAACCGGTATACCACTGGTTCATCTCGGGAATGTAATAATATTTGCTATGTTCTTTTTTCTTATCATAAGCAAAAGAGTGAAAGAGTTTCGTCAAAGCAGAGAGGTATTGCTGATTCTGGCTTGTGGAGCTGCATTTATTATTTTTACGACGTTAATCGGGATTATTTATGGAGTCAGACCTATTCTTTTCCTATGGAGTCTTAGGCGGTATCTGGTATTTTATTGCCTTTTGGTGGACTGTTATCTTGTGTTTGACAGAGCAGATATACATTTATTATATAGACTGCTAGATGTAGTAATTGCCGTGCATATAGTCCTTACCTTGGTGCAATTCTTTGTCTTTGGTATCCGTTGGGATTATCTGAATGGTATTTTTGGAACCTTGATGGGAGGGAATGCCGGGGTTAACATACTTTTCGCTGTTAATACCTGCGTGTGTTTTTATAGATTTTATAAAAAAGAGATACGGTGGTGGTTGCTCCTTATTCATATAGCGTGGATGTGTTGCGATGCTTTTCTTAGTGAGATCAAGGTATATTTTATCGAGCTTGTTGCTGTGCTTATTATTTATGTGGCTGTTACAAGAGAATTTAAGAGGGTGATTAAGATTTTATTGCCTATATTAGCAATGATGTATGCATCTATTTTGCTGATGTATTATATTTATCCATATTATAGTGATTATTATTCAATATTGTTTTTGAATCTAATGTCGGCATTAAGTGAGCCTCACCATGCTAATGCTGATTCTCTTAGCAGATTGAATCAGATATCTGGACTAACTGGGCCAATTATGGATTATGCCAAATTACACAGATCCTACCTTGAAAGATTAGCACCAATAACGGGGCTTGGACTTGGAAATGCAGAGCTTTCCACTAATGGTCTTTTTGACAGTGAGTTTTATCTTACCAATAAACGATTGTGGTACTGGGATTTTGTTTTGTCTATGGTATACGTGGAAGGCGGAGCAGTAGGACTTATTCTTTATATTTTTGCATGGGCATTCATACCGATAAAAGCCATTATCCAGGCGCTGAAGAAGAAAAGCGGTTCTGAGCTTTTGATTATTCTCACCTGTGTCATGGTTCTTTTTATCATGGTCTATGATATCTCACTGAGAAATAACTATGGATATATGATTTGGGCATTTGTAGGTATCGTGTGTGCTGTGAGTGTAAATGAAAACAATATATCAAAGAAAAAATTTCATGAACAAGCCTATTCCCATAATCACGAGGAAAAGTAGCAGAAACAAGGAACCAATGAAGTCGCCCCATTTTGCAGTTACGAACATTTCCGGCTTGGCTGGGTTGATATATATCTTGTATTTGTAGCCATCATTGAATTTCTTGTTGCCATATGCAACTGTATTTTGAGAATAGCCTTCTATTTTTTCACCCAGATATTCGTACTTCATAAAAACATATTCGTATCTGGTGCCGTGAGAAGTACGATGTCCGGGAGCATGTTTCTTGTATCTGTACACTGCCTCAATAGACTTAGTATAGATGAAGGGACCTGTAAATTTACTAAGAGCCATCCAGAATAAAAAAATATATAGCGCAATGCCAATTATACCTGCAGAAATAACAGGGTTTATAAAAAATATAACACCAATGCATATAAATACTATGGCCAAAACCGTTGTTAATACTGGAGCTAAGCTCAATTCGGGTTTTATGACCGATGCATATAACATCACTAATCCGATTATAATGAATAAAAATGCGATACCTATCTGTTCAATGTCCATCGTTTTTCTCCAAACTATATATAGCTTATAGCATAGCATAAAGCATAGCATATATGGATATTGGTGTAAATTTTACAGATCTGAATCATTAATCAATCAAGGGCAAAATATTATTTTTGACTCTGATACTATATTCTCAATGACATATGTATTCTTGTGTTTCTATCAAATTCCCCACCACAATATCTTGGTTTATAAAAATTTAATAACTGTTGATTTTTGAAATATCATTAATGCAATTAATGATATTCAAAGTATTGCAAATGCTGGACTTAATAAAAAATTCAGAAATTAATGATATAAAAAATACCTTTTCACGCTTGACTGATATTTTTAGTAGCGTTAAATTATAAATGTATTCGACAAATAACATGCCATGGAAAAGTGGCTAATATGAAGGGAGATTCTAAACATGAGATTAGAAGTCGCAAAGAAAGCATTGTCAGTAACACTTGCAGCAGCTATTGCTTTTGCTCCTGCTATTACATCTATGGCAGCAACAACAGCAGCTACAACAACAAGCAGTTCAAGCTCAACAGAAGCAGTAGTTGAGACTGTAGTAACAACTCCAACAGTTGCAGGAACAAAATCAACAATTGCTGGCGCATTCACAACTAAGACAATCGCAGTAGCAGTAACAACACCTAAGGCAGATGTTGCAACAAGTCTTGGTCTTGCAGCAGGCGAGACAGCAAAGGTTGTAACATGGGATATTTCTGCAAAGAAGAGCCCACTTGCTTATGCAGCACTTAATAATGCAGCTGCAGCTCTTGGTCTTACAGTAGGACCTACATTTGAGTTCGATGTTAACAAGATCTCAAAGGGTAAGGTAGTTACTCTTACATCAGGTGCTATCCAGGCTAAGTTCACAATTCCTGCTAAGTTCAGAACAGCAGGCGCTGACTACAAGCTCATCAGAGTTACAAGTGCTGGAACAGAAGTTATTCCTGTAACAGTATCTGCAGACGGTACATCTTTCACAGCAACAATTCCAGCTGGAAACGCAGCTTACGCATTAGCTAAATAATAGTTCTGTCTATTCATGAGATGGCAGGTGACATTTGTCATCTGCCTTCTTTTGATTATCACTACTAGGTTTTGCATAATATCTTTTCTGGAATAAGGGGTATTCTATTGAGGCGGGGTTTAGATGAGATACGGGAATTTCTGTATAGATACAGATTTTTAGTGGCTGCAGAAGTAATTCTCTTTATCATAATGCAGCTTGAAAGACCTTATATTTTCGGCTTTGTTTTCTATCCAGATGAGCTTGGCTACTGGTATCCGGCGTCCAGGCTGCTTGGATTTGACTGGTCAGAGATTTATGGTCTTGGTTCTTTTTATGCAAGAGGATATAGCATCTTTTTGCTTCCGATTCTAAGTTTTTTCACAGATCCAATTATATGTTACAGAGCGGCAATAGCTGTAAATGTAGTGATGGTAGGAGTTTCGCTTATAGTAGTTTATAGGACTATAAATGCTATGACTATGAACATCAGCCAGGACATGGTGCAGTTATTATCCGTTGTTTCAATCCTCACGCCTTCATTTATTTTTTATTCCCAGACAACACTTACTGAGAGCCTCTGTCTACTGATATATGTTGTTCTTATCAGAATGATCCAGTGGCTTACCTTTGAGAAAAAGGCTCTGAAAAAAGTTTTCATTACAGTTATCATTCTTTTCCTGTGCATCTATTCGTATATGGTGCATAGAAGAAATCTCGCAATCGTAGCAGGAGTCGTGGTTTCACTGCTATGGCTATTATTGATAGCACCTCTTTTCAAATCACCGAATAAAAAGAGGAATAGGAAAATATTTACTGTAACTTTCATTGCAATAGTGGTTATCGCCATTATAGGCGGTTTTTACACGTTCAGCTATTTTAACCGGTTATTTGATGAGCTATCTAATGGCTCGGCGGATATAGCCAATACATTTGTGGCTCAGGTATATAAATTCAGGATCCTGTTCAGCGCAGGTGGCATAAGGCAGCTCCTTATAAGCCTTGTTGGAAAGTTATTTTACATAACTGTCTATACATTTGGCATCTTTTGGTGGGGATGTGCCTACTTGATTAAGAAGATTAGACAGAGTTTTCAGGAAAAAGAGTCAGTGTTTTATCTGACTGTTCTTCTCACAGGAGTTTTTAATATTCTTCTGATAACTCTTTTTACAATAAATGATTACAGGGGCGACACACTCATATATGGAAGATATAACGAGACAATCCTTCCATTTTTTGTGGTACTTGGACTTATTCAGATATTAGAATCTGAGAAAAAAGTTGTTATGATAGGCCAGCTCATAACTGCAGTAGCAATGGTTTTCATGGGAATCACATGTTATTTTAAAGCTATATCAGCTGGGCTCTTTGAGATAGAAGGATACTTTACTGTCGGAGTCAGCATGTGGCTTCAGGATCAGTATCAGAGCACGGGACATGATATACCGGGATTTTACATACAGGTGATCATATATGGCGTGGTGGCCGTATCTATAGTGACAATTCTGGTAATATTGGGAAAAACAATTACCATGCCAAGGAAGATGTCTGTCTCGGGCGCCACGGAAGACATTGCTGATAGAGGGAAAAGAAAGGCAATATCATACGATAAAATATGGTTCATGTTATTTTCAGTAATACTGATCTATCAGGTAGGTGTTGCATTATTTCAATGCTCTCATTACCTGCATACCTTCAATAAAGCAGATTACAGCGACGGACAGCTCACTGAAATCATTCAGGAAGAACTGGATGAGAATCCTGATAGAAGAGTCATCTATGTTGATGAAAACCGCATCACCTTTGTTGGATTGGTGCAGTTTCAGCTAAGAGACATATCTATAAATGTGACTACTGATCTTGAGGGGCTTAGTGACACAGATCTTGTGATCATTGACTGGTATGACCCCAGGCGCGAAGAAGTAAACGCGCTAGATGGGTATCAGTATGAAATAGTTACCTCGCACTTATGCCTGTATTACAACGAATGAAGATTGATTAAGAGTAATACATTGTTCCAGGTTTTATCAGAATAATGGGAATATTATTGAAAAAATGCAAGAGAAAAAAGTCAATTGAGGTGGTTCACTTATGAAGCTGATAATTCAGATTCCATGCCTAAATGAAGAAAAGACACTACCAATAGCTCTTGATGATTTGCCTAAATCTATTGAAGGCATTGATGAAATTGAATATCTCATTATAAACGATGGCTCTGATGACAAGACGATCACAGCGGCCCGTAACTGGGGCGTAGACTATATCGTCAGCTTCCATCGCAACAAGGGCCTTGCCAGCGCCTTCATGGCAGGACTGGATGTCGCTCTTGAAAATGGGGCTGATATTATAGTCAACACTGATGCAGACAATCAATATCTGGGTGAAGACATCGCTAGGCTGGTTGAGCCTATACTGAAGCACAAGGCAGATATTGTCATAGGAGAGAGGCCTATAGACGACAATCAGGAGTTCAGCTTTTTGAAAAAGAAGCTTCAACGACTTGGCAGTTGGGCTGTCCGTCAGGCATCCCATACCGATATTCCTGATGCTCCAAGCGGTTTTAGAGCTTTTAGCAGAGAGGCTGCCTTGCGTATCAATGTGGTAAATGATTATACGTATACTCTGGAGACCATTGTACAGGCTGGGCGAGAGAAGATTGCTATCACAAGCGTTCCTATACATACCAATCCGGCACTGCGTGAGTCAAGGCTAGCCAAGAGTATGTTTCGATATGTCAGGACCTCAATGCTTACAATACTTAGAGCATATCTGATATATAAGCCGCTGAAGTTCTTTGTATTCCTGTCATTGTTTCCAATCGTTCCCGGATTGTTTATCGGGCTCAGGTTTTTATATTACTTTTTTACAACAGGAGGAGCCGGTCATATTCAATCACTTATATTTGGATGTACGCTCCTGATTCTTGGATTTTTGACCATTATGATTGGCATTCTCGGGGATGCCATGAGTGCAAATAGGAAGATACTGCAAAATGTCCAATACCATACAAGACTTGATCACTACGAGCGAGTTGCCGCTCAGAGATCTGATAAGAGGGAAAAAGGTATTATATTTGACCGTTAAGAATAGGAGCTATATTCGTTCTTATCAGTATAAAAAAATAATTGATGAAGAAGCTGCCAGCGGGATATGTATTTTTTCTGAAAAAGCAAATATCTTACTTCGAGTTATAGATCTGAAAATGCAGCTCTCCAAGGTGGATTTCAGTGGCATAGACATAGTGATACTGGGCTTTTTGCCGCAGCTTCTTATAAAGGATATTGATTCCAGATTAAGGCGACTGGATAGGAAAGATGTGATCATAGTATCAGATTTTTTCCTGTCTTTGTGGGACACCATAACCCTTGATAGACAATATGTTAGCCCAAGAGGGCTCATAGGTAGGAAGCTGAAAAAAATGGACGAGGCTGCTTGCAGAGTTTCGCAGATGGTGATCACAGATACTAAGGCTAATGCGGATTTTGTGGTGAGTGAATTCGGAGCAGGCACTGATAAGACTTATGCAATGTACCTTTTGCCGGATAAGGAAGTCTATTACACAGATCATCTTAATGCTAAGTGCGATTCAAAACAAACAGAAACCTTATCTGAAAAAGGTAACCCATTTAAGGTGCTGTATTTCGGCACAGGACTTCCCTTGCAAGGCACAGATATTATTGTAGATGCTGCAGAAAAGCTTCAAGGTCAGGATATTATTTTTACTTTAGTGGGAAATATTCGAGGAATAGATGATAAGCAAAGTAATGTGGTTGTACATAAATGGCTGAAACAGTCTGAGCTTGCACGCCTCATAGCAGAGAGCGACTTGTGTCTTGCAGGACACTTTGCGGGAGACATTGATAAAGCCGATAGGACTATTCCAGGCAAAGCATATATATATGAAATGATGAATAAACCAATGATATTAGGAGATTCCAGGGCAAATAGAGAATTATTTCACGAAGATAATCGCCACATATTTGTAAGCCGTGGAGACAGTGAAGAACTAGCAGAGGCAATAGTCGTGGCAACTGCACAGAAGAAGATATGAGGTGCAGTAATAGTGCAGACTTTGACATTGGTAGATATATGAGGGGATTAGGGATTGAAAGTAGAAGTATCGCTGATAGTACCTGTTTATAACGTCAATAAATACATAACAAGATTTTTTGACAGCATAGACGAGCAGACAGCATATGAGAAACAGATAAATACAGAGATAATACTTGTAGATGATGGTTCAACTGATGATTCAGGCTACAGGTGTGAAGATTATAAAAATAACAGAGGAGCCATACGCATAGACTCTGTATTTAAGCATATCATCGTGATCCATCAGGACAATAAAGGACCTGCATCCGCCAGAAATGCTGGAATAAAGGCAGCCAGCGGCAAATATGTGTGCTTTGTGGATCCGGATGATTATCTTTGCCCTGAATATGTTGAAGATGCTTTTACTGTGGCAGAAAACACGTGCGCAGATATAGTCTTGTTTGATGCATATAAAGACAAAGAAGATGAAGCGGGGAATGTGGCTTTTGAAGAGTGGTGTCATGGCGATTGTGATCTATATCGGATAGATAAAGATTATATGGTCCAGCTTCAATGCGGAATGTTATATTCCCGCATGGCTCCAGAGGGCAGTGATACTTCTATTGCAGCACCCTGGGACAAAATATACAGAAGAGATTTTTTGTTGAGGAATGATCTGTTTTTCAGAGAAGATCTGAAAGTATTGGATGACATGGTCTTCAATTTTGAGTGTATGGGCAAGGCTGAGCATGTGGCCTACCATCATAAGAAACTCT
>JAEEGH010021935.1_pt1 | contig 13145 bp, 10 predicted proteins | sample 9134181 | NCBI WGS metagenome assembly JAEEGH01 (sample SAMN16246544, study PRJNA631951) | gut metagenome | biome: gut microbiome; feature: rumen; material: DP-attached | host: Bos | place: Iran: Karaj | collected 2018-10 | reverse complement strand
CGAAGGTATCGGTGCCGATGTGAACATGATCATGGGCAACGGCTACACCAAAGGCCACGCCGAGTTCACGCTGCAGGAGCTCCGCGAGAGCCCCGAGCTGCGCAAGATCTTCGAAGAGCTTTACGCCTAAACACACCAATCTGCAGGAGGGGAGACCTTCCTGCAGGTTCTATAGATTAATATGCCGAATGTGATGAAAAACAGGATGTTGTTATGGTTGTTGCTGGCTTGCTCTTTGGCGGTTTCTTGTGGCAAAGAGGAAAGTAGGGACTATCGCGACGCCTGGGTCGGCGAGTATGGTTACACATGCCATAAATATTCTTGGAATCCAAGAGGGTCGGGACCGGAGTCTTATACGGACGGGACACTTCGTGTGAGTGCAGAGGAGGACAGTTGTGTCAGAATAACACTTCTCGAGGAATCAAAGAATTGGCTATGCAAGGTGGACGCTTCGGGGGTGTTTTCATTAATTGGAAATGAGTATCGTGTGTTTAATGGCCGGTTCTTTGCAGCTGACAGCATGTATTTTCATTGCTCCAATTTCTCTCCAGGTGCAGGAACATGCTGGGAATATGAATGTAAAAGAAGTTATTGAATTGCAACAATCTATAGGTGGGGAGACCTGCCTATAGGTTCTATTTTTATGTTGAACAGAGTGATTAAGTATAGCATATTGTGTCTGGTTGCCGTGTCGGCTCTGCTGATGTCGGCATGTGTGAAGAATTTGGAGGAAATATACAATGACCAGACGCTGTCCTCGGGAGGCTTCAGTGTGGCCCAAGGGCAGCAGGTGGTTTTTGCCCAGGGGAATGTGATGTTTATGTGAGATTGGCAAAGAATAAATAATAAAACAGAATAATAAACAATATGAAAGTAAATCGCAGAAAAGAACTGTTCCCGAACGTCACCGACGAGCAGTGGAACGATTGGAAATGGCAGGTGAAGAACCGCATTGAGACTTACGAGGAGCTGAGCAAGTATTTCACCTTTGCGCCCGAAGAGGCCGAGGGTATCAAGAAGGCTCTGGCCAAGTTCCGTATGGCCATCACGCCCTACTACCTGAGTCTCATCGACCCCAACGACCCGTACGACCCCATCCGCCGTCAGGCTATCCCTGCAGGCGAGGAGTGCAACATCGCCCCCGCCGACCTCAACGACCCGCTGCACGAGGACGAGGATTCGCCCGCTCCCGGACTCACTCACCGCTACCCGGACCGCGTTCTGTTCCTTATCACCGACATGTGCTCCATGTATTGCCGCCACTGCACCCGCCGTCGTTTTGCAGGCCAGAAGGACGACGAGTCGCCTCAGGACCGCATCGAGAAGTGCATCCAGTACATCGAGCGTACCCCCGAAGTGCGCGACGTGCTCCTCTCCGGTGGCGATGCCCTCATGGTGAGCGACGCTAAACTGGAATATATCATTTCCCGCCTCCGCGCCATCCCCCATGTCGAGATAGTCCGCATCGGCAGCCGTACCCCCGTGGTTTGCCCCCAGCGCATCACCGACGACCTCTGCAACATGCTCAAGAAATACCATCCCATCTGGCTGAACACCCACTTCAACCACCCCAACGAGATGACTCCCGAAGCTCAGGAAGCCGTTGCCAAACTGGCCAACGCCGGTATCCCTCTCGGCAACCAGACCGTCCTGCTGCGTGGTGTGAACGACTGTGTGCATGTGATGAAAAAACTGATGCACGAACTGGTGCGCAACCGCATCCGTCCTTACTATATCTATCAGTGCGACCTCAGCATGGGTCTTGAGCATTTCCGCACCCCCGTCAGCAAAGGTATTGAAATTATCGAGAACCTCCGCGGCCACACCAGTGGCTATGCCGTCCCCACCTTTGTGGTCGACGCTCCAGGCGGCGGCGGTAAGACTCCCGTCATGCCCACCTATGTCATCTCCCAAAGCCCCAACAAGGTTATCCTCCGCAATTTCGAAGGTGTCATCACCACCTACACCGAACCTCGCGAATATCACGAGGACTGCCATTGCGAGGCCTGCGAAGCCAAGCGCAAGGTGGACGAGGGCGTGGCCTCACTGCTGGAAACCGACCGCATGTCGCTCGAACCCAGCCATCTGATGCGCCACGAACGCAATAAGAAACGCAATCAGTAGTCCCCTCCCGTGCAGACCTCTGCACGTTGGCGGTACGATTCATACCCCACACCATGAAGAAGGTTGTAGCCCTACTCCTTCTGCTTGCAGTAGCCTCGGCTACACGAGCCCAGATAGCAGGCATGTCGACTCTTGCCATTCTCGACATGCCTGCTTCGGCACGCTCGGCAGGATTGGGCTTCGACTTTCTTTCTGTCTATGGCAACGATATCACCCTGGCCTTCAACAACCCATCTCTTATCACCCCCGCCCTCAACAATCAGCTCGCCTTGGGTTATGTCAATGTTTTCTCCGGCGCCAACTTCGGTTCAGTAATCTATGGGCACAACTTCAAACATTTAGGCGCCTTCACTTTCGGTCTGCAGTTTGGCAGCTATGGCCGTTTCGACGGCTATGACCAGTACGACCAGCCCACCGGCAAGTTCTCCGCAGCCGACTATGTAATGGTCATCGGTTGGGGCCATGCCGTCGACGACAATGTCTCCATCGGCGCCAACTTCAAACCTGTCATCAGCCACTACGAGGCCTATACCGCCGTGGCCCTCGGCTTCGACTTGGCCACCACCTGGATGTCCGACAACAAGGCTTTTGCCGCCACCCTTATGGGCCGCAACATCGGTGCCCAGCTGCTCACCTTCAATGGCTCGACCGAAAGCCTTCCCTTCGAGCTCTCTGTTGCTGGCTCCTACAAACTGCAGGATGCCCCCTTCCGCCTCTTCTTTGCCGTCAACGACATCCAGAAGTGGAACCTCGCCTACGACGACCCCCTCAATCCCACCTCCACCACCGACCCCTTCACCGGCGTGGTGTCCAAGCCATCCGACTTTGCACGCACGCTCGACAACATAGGCCGGCATTTGGCTGTGGGAGTGGAACTCACCATCCGCAATTCCATCTTCCTCCGCATGGGCTATAGCTATCGCCAGATGGTCGAGATGAAGGCTGCCGACCGCTTCAACACCTCTGGTTTCTCGTTTGGTCTCGGCATCACCGTCAAAGGCTTCGAACTCTGCTATTCGCGCAACAACTACCACCTGTCGCAGGCCCCCAACTATATCTCTGTCTCAACCAGCCTCGACCGCTTTTTCCATTAATAATCAAAAGCACGGAGTTTCTACATCCCAGCTGATAGACTTTGATAAGGGTCATTCCTCTGTTGGGATAAAGCCAATGTGTGATGACCTCCAGACGGTAAATATATTCGAGAAAAGGATAAATAGGATGCCGGCACACACTGTCGGCATCCTTTTGTTGTTTGCTGTAGTGCTCGTTTGGACAGGATATACCCTATTGACCGATTCTGGATAAATGATTTGACGGGCAGAGAAGCGTGGTTGCCCTTATTCGTAGAAGGTGGAAATCGGAGGAAGTTCAAAAAAACGTTAAAAACAGCAGTGACCCATCGTGGTTAGGGGAAAAAGTTGTACTTTTGCAATTAAAATAATAGCGTGCGGTTGCAGGCTTTGTCCCTTGCAATGTCGCGCCCAATCAAAAAACTGCTATGCTACGTATTGTTATCAGCCCCCAGTCCAACCCCTACCTGAACATTGCCGTAGAAAACTATCTGTTGTCGCAGCCTGACAACGACGAAGTGGTGATGTATCTGTGGCAGAACCGCCGCACCGTGGTGATAGGCCACAACCAGAACCCCTTTGCCGAATGCGATGTTGAACGGCTGGAGGCCGACGGCGGTTTCCTCATGCGCCGCGAAACGGGTGGCGGCGCGGTTTATCATGACTTGGGCAACCTCAACTTCTCCTTTGTCGCCCCCTATCACCTCTACGACCTTCAGCGCCACTATGCCGTCCTGCAAAGGGCTTTGGCTCACTACGGTCTGCAAACCGAAATCAGCGGCCGCAACGACCTCCTTTGCCAGGGACGCAAGTTTTCGGGCAACGCTTTTTCCAAGGCCAAGTATCAACGCCTGCACCATGGTACCCTGCTCATCCGAACCAATGTGGACGACCTCCAGAAATACCTCCGTGTAAAACCCTCCAAACTGCAAAAACACGGCGTGGCCTCGGTACAGTCGCGTGTGGTGAACCTCTCCGAACTGGTTCCCGAAATCACTGCCCAAAACATTATTCCCCTGCTGTGCCGCAGTTTTGAAGAGGAATACCGCTCCACAGTCGAAACCGTCCCGTTCGAGTCGCTTGCCGCCTTGCCCCAAGTGCAGGCACTGCAAAACCACTTTGCCAGCGCGGAGTGGAAATACGGCAACTGGCGCTACTTCCAAGCCCAGCGTTCCGCCTCTTTCGACTGGGGTGAAGTGGAACTGTCGGTTTCGGTCGACCACGCCGCAGGCATCATCACCCACGTACAGATAGCCACCGACAGCCTTTTCCCCGACCTCGTCGGGCAGGTGTGCCGCCGCCTCGAGGGTGCCTCCACCACCACTCCGCCCCCTCCGCCCTCCGACAGTTCTGAACTTCAACCCATCTGGAACGACATCTGCTCTTTAATCTACTAACCATGTCACTTCTTCCGCACATGCCCCTCGCCCCGTCGCATCTTCGCTTACTTACCACCCCTTATTAAGCTCTTTTTTAGCATGTGTTAACTTCAGGGGTTGGGAAGTTGTTAGGAGCGAGTGATTTACGGCTGGAAGGGAAAGGGACTGGCATGGGAATTGGGAGGCTTGGCGAAGGAAAAGGGGATGGGCTGAAAGGGGAAAGGGGAGGATTGCCGACGGAGATTGATTTGACTGAAAAAATGATTTGATGAGATTGAAAAAATGATTTGATGAGATTGAAAAAAGTATTTGAAAAGACTGGCAAAACTATGATAGAACCGAGAAAAGGAAGAACTGGCTGTTGGCTGGGAATGCTGGCGGCGATGGCAATGATGTGCGTGGCGGTGCCGCTGGGGGCACAGACACAAGCCGTAGGGGCACCCGAGGAGGTCCGCTCGCTGGTCAGGAGTTTTGAGAAATTGATACCCTACACCGATACAGTGCATCACTATACGCTGACTCACGTATTCTTGAACGAGGAGTATCGGTATTTGAAACTGACCATCAGTCAGGACACAGGTACAACTATCGCGGAAACTTCCATGTATGATGTGTTTGATTATTTGGTTTCGCAGGAGGAATGGACGCTGAAACCCCTTGTGGACAATGGCTTTGAACTGAGGCTGAACTTGTGGTCGAGGAATGGGGCTGTTTCCGCCCAATACAGATATTCGGCCGAGGATATGAAGCAGATGCTTCCGATGTCGCCCGAAGAGTGGTTTGTGCAGCTGGCCGTAGAGATGCAGAAACTGCTGCCACGCGAGACGGTGAAAGGTATGGAGGTGCTGAAAAATGCATGGTATAGTAGTGATAGCGACCTTTTTGTGATTGAATATGAGTTTCCGGACCAAGTGTGGGCGGGCAAGGTGAAACGAACTGTGGGCAACACCGATTCGATGAGGTTGGAACGGATGAAGTCACTAATAGCCGACCTGGACAGGGTAGATGTGGTGGAACAGGCCATGAGGGGTAAGGTGACGTTGCAGTATCAATACTACAACCAGTCGCATACGGACACGGTGAAGATAGATATCAAGCCTATGGATTGGGAACTGTTCATTGAAATGTACAGGCCGGAACAGGCTGGCGAGGAGGGTGGTAATGTGCAGAGCCTGATATACCAGTTGCAGCTTGGGGTTGACCAGTTGAACAGCCAATGTCCCCAGCAGGTGGACGACGTGACGGTGATGGACAGTTGTGTGTTCGACACGGCAATGAGGGTGGTGACATATTATTATAGCGTTTCGGAGCTGGCGATGCTGAATCTGGAGCACGACGCAGAGATGCAGCAGGTGCTGCGCGGCAATATAGCGTCGACGTTTGTTGCAGAGAATTCGAAGGAATATATGGCTTTGCTGGCCGACGAGGGAGTGACGCTGGTGTTTCAGTATGCCTCGCCGAGGGCGGGTAAACCGGTGATTTTTGCTTTCAGTCCGGAGGATATAATGGAAATATTGAAACAATAGAATTATTTTTTGTAACGGATTGAAAAAAAATCGTATCTTTGCAAAAATTATTATGGAGCAAACGAGCGGCGTTTTTTGTCTGTGAAAGACGGGGAGACGCACCCGTTTGTTGTAGATAACAATATAAACAAAAAACACAGAATAATAATCCATACGGCAACAGCCACCGTGCCCGACTCCACATGACGCAGGTGAGGGGCTGTGACCGCAGACAAAAACATGACGACATGAAAAGTATTGCAATCCTGACCGGTGGCGGTCCTGCCCCGGGAATGAACACAGTGGTGGCCTCGGTGGCCAAGACATTTCTTCGTGACGGTTATAGAGTGATAGGGCTGCATGGCGGCTACAGCTCGCTGTTTACCGAGAACCCACGTATGCAGGATATCGATTTCCTGGTGGCCGACGAGATTTTCAATAAGGGCGGCAGCATTCTGAAGATGAGCCGCTTTAAACCCACTGACGAGGATTTCGAGAAACGTTTCAACTTGAACCTCTTCAAGGACAACGATATTAAGTTGCTGGTGACAGTGGGAGGCGACGACACTGCATCGACCGCCAACCGCATTGCCAAGTTCTTGGCCGACAAGCACTATCCTATTGCCAATATCCATGTGCCCAAGACCATTGACAACGACTTGCCGCTGCCCAACAGCTCGCCCACTTTCGGATACAACAGTGCCAAGGCACAGGGTACGGTGATTTGCACCGCCGTGATGGAGGATGCACGCACTTCGGAGAACTGGTTTGTGGTTTCGGCCATGGGCCGCTCGGCCGGCCATCTGGCATTGGGCATTGCCGGTGCCTGCCACTACCCGATGGTGGTGATACCCGAGTTTTTCAACAAGACGGAGATTACCGTGGAGAAGATTATCAACCTGGTGGTCTCGTGCATAGTGAAGCGCAAGCTGATGGGTATCAATTATGGCGCTGCCATGATTTCGGAGGGTGTGTTCCACAGCCTTTCGGATGAAGAGATAAAGAATTCGGGTATCCATTTCAGCTATGACGAGCATGGACATCCGGAACTTGGCAAGGTGTCGAAAGCACATATATTCAACGACCTGCTGGAGCGCAAGGTGAAACAGCTGGGACTGAAGGTGAAGAGCCGCCCGGTGGAGGTGGGCTACGAGATTCGTTGCCATACTCCCATCGCTTTCGATTTGACCTACTGCTCGCTGATGGGTATGGGAGTGCATACGCTCTACAACCAGGGCTGCACCGGATGTATGGTGTATTCCGACCATCAGGGCAATGTGAAGCCGCTGTATTTGAAAGACCTGCAAGACCCTGTGACCGGCAAGATTCCGCCCAGACTTGTGAATGTGAATTCGAACAAGGTTCAGTCGTATATCAACGACATCATGGACTACATTACTCCGGCCGACTACGAGGCAGCGAAGAAGTATCTGCCCAATCCCGAAGAGTATGACTTCAAGCGTATTCTGAACTGGGAGTAGGAACTATGGATAAATGAATGTTGAAAAGTTGAAAGGTTGTTGCGTATGTGGCGGCTTTTCGACTTTTCAACATTGCTTTGATAATGCAAGTATCAATGTCGGGGCACATGCCGGTTGAGGCGATGGGAGCTGCCGGGTGCCGCGAGTGGAAAAACACTGTGAGAACAAAAAATAAACATCTGTCTTTTGTCATGTCGACCAACAAACTGATTGCTTTTGTGCTGGTAGTGCTGTTTCTTGCTGCCCCTGCCTACGGACAGAACAAGAAGCAGATGGAGCGCGAGAAGGCAAAAATTGAGAAGGAAATAGCACGGCTCACATCCGAACTGAGCAAGGCTAAGAAGAATACAAAGAACTCAACTGCCCAGATACAGTTGATAAAGAAACGTATAAACGAACGCAACCGGCTGATTGATAATATCAACGGGCAGATGAATATGTTGGATCGCCAGATTGTGCGCACAGAGGATTCGATAAAAACGGTGCGCAGCCAGCTGGACAGCATGAAGGCTGAGTATGCCCATATAGTGAATGTGTTGTATGGGTTGAGCTATAATGTCAATCCGTCGGCATTGCTGTACGACAGCGAGAACTACAATATCAGCTATCTGAAGTTGAAATACTTCAACGAGTATTCCCGCTACAGACGCCATCAGGCCACAATGATTCAGCGCAAGCAGCAACTGTTTGAAGACATGACGTTGGACCTCCAGCGGCAGAAAAACGAGAAAAAATCGCTGTTGGCTCAGGAGAAGAAACAGAAAGACGCTCTGTCGCGCGAGCAGCAGAAACACCAATCAAATCTGAACAAGAGCCAGCAGGACGAAAAGCAACTGGCACAGCAAATCAAGAAAAAAGAGCAGCAGAGACGGCAACTGCAGCAGCAAATACAGCAAATGGTGAGTGCCGAGGTGGCGAAGAGCTCGGGCTCCTCATCGTCGGGCAAAGGCAAGAGCAACGTTTCGGGAAGCACGGAAAAACCGGGCAAAGTGTATAGCGACGCTGCGTCGGCCGATTTTGTGAAGAACAAGGGAAAACTGCCTTGGCCGGTGTATTATAAATCGGTGTCGCAAGAGTACGGACTGGTGAGACGCGAGTCGGGCGGAGAGAACAGAAGTCTGGGTATATTCCTGAATTGCACCCCCGGGGCATCGGTGCGCGCAGTGTTTGACGGCACTGTGGTGGCAGTGAAGGCCTCGCCATACGGCAAAGGAAGTGTGATAATGGTGAAACATGGCTCATATCTTACCGTGTATGCCGGAGTTGACAATGTGACGGTGAAAAGCGGCAGCAAGGTGACAGGTGGACAGACCATAGGCAAGGTGACTCAGGGCGAAGAGTCGACTTCCGAGTTTGCTTTCATGATATGGTGCAACCAAGTGTTTCAAAATCCGAGACATTGGCTGAATTAAAGAGACACTGGCAAACATTTTAAATGAAAAGATAGTTGTAGAACATCGATAGAGAGAGGAATATGAAGAAAAGTATATTGATAATAGGAATTCTGGTTGTGTTGACGGGAATGGGAGTGAGCTATGGACAGGTGCGTGGGATGAAGAAATCGGCAAAGAAAATGCACGGCAAGATGATTACAATAAAGCATTCGAAACCAGCATTGGCCACCGCGTGGGTGGACTCGGTGATGAAGAATCTGGATCTGAAACAGCAGATAGCGCAGCTGATGGTGATACGGGTGCCGTTGGACATGGACAGCAAGGCACAGCGGAATTTCGAGCAGGTGCTTCGCGAGACCGAGGTGGGCGGAGTGTGCTTTTTTGTGGGTATGGCCGAGAAAACCCTGCCACAAATCAAGCGCTATCAGAGTTTGAGCAAGGTGCCGCTGCTGGTGTGTATCGATGCCGAGTGGGGACTGGGAATGAGGCTGAAGGACTGCTACTCGTTTCCCTATAATGCGGATTTCGGCTTGCTTCCCAAAGAAATGGACACGCTGCTGTATGATGTGGGGAAGGAGATAGGGAGGCAGTGCCATAATATGGGAATACATGTGAACTTTGCCCCTGTGGTGGATGTGAACAGCAATCCGAACAACCCGGTGATTGGGGTACGTTCGTTCAGTGAGGTGCCGCAGCGGGTGGCCGACTTGGGCATACAATACATGAGAGGAGTGCAGAGCCAGGGTGTGATGGCGGTGGCCAAACACTTTCCCGGTCATGGCGATACGGAGACCGACAGTCATTTCGACCTTCCGGTGATAAACCATACCCGTGTCTATATGGACACGGTGGATTTGCTGCCGTTCCGCCGCCTGATAGAGGCAGGGGTGGAGGGCGTGATGACGGCACATCTGCAAGTGAATGCCCTTGAGAAGAGACCCAATCATCCCACTTCGTTGTCGGAGAGTGTGGTGAACGACCTTTTGAGAAAGGAATTGGGTTTTAAGGGGATGGTAATTACAGACGGATTGGACATGAAGGGTGTGACAAAATATTATAGCGACGGCAACGAGTCGCTGGCGGCCTTGATGGCAGGCTCGGACATACTGCTGCTGCCGCCCGATGTGCCCGCCGCCATACAGAAGATATATGAGGCTGCTATTCAGGACAAGGATTTGAGTGAGCTGATAGAAATGCGCTGCCGTCGGGTGTTGAGGGCGAAGTTCTATCACGGGTGTGCCGACTTGCAGCCACAGAAATGGCATGTGCCTACGGTGGAGGACAGCATCCGTTGCGGCCAGTTGATGCGGGGATTGCGGTTGGTGATGGCCGGAAAGATAGACAGCATAGTGCAGGATGGCATTGAGAAACGGGCTTTCCCGGGATGCCAAGTCCTTGCCATGCAGAATGGTAAGATACTGTTCCGCAAGGCATACGGCAGACAGACCTACGATGCCAATTCGCCAAAGGTGGACATGAACACTATGTATGACATCGCTTCGGTGTCCAAAATGGTCTCCACTACTTTGGCATTGATGAAACTGGTCGAGACCGGCAAGGTGAAGCTGGATGACCCGTTGAGCCGCTATCTTCCATATCTGAAACGTACAGACAAGGAGTCAATTACCATACGGCAGGCCATGAGCCACATGGCGCGGTTGAAGGCTTTTGACTCGTACTGGATGACTGCCAAGGATAGCGACGACCCCAAGGAGAGTGTGATAAAACAAATAGTTGCCACACCATTGCTGGCGAAGACAGAATATGTGTATAGCGACTTGGGTTTCATACTGCTAGGCGAGCTGGTGCAGCAAGTGTCGGGACAGCGACTGGACATATTTGTGAAACGCCATTTCTATGAACCAATGGGATTGTGCCACACGCTGTATAACCCATTGGAACATGGCATTGACAGCAACAGCATAGCTCCCACGGAACTGGACAAGGTGTATCGCAACCGATTGCTGAGGGGTGTGGTTCATGACCAGAATGCCTATGCCCTGGGCGGAGTGTCGGGGCATGCCGGAGTTTTCAGCACGGCCGACGATTTGGCCAAGATATTGCAGATGTTGCTCAATGGAGGGGAGCTGGATGGCCGACGCTATCTGAAGAAAGAGACCATTGAGCGTTTCAACCAACGCTACTATACCAACCAGGGATGCCGCAGGGGATTGGGATTTGACAAGCCTTTGCTGCATGGGACTGGCGGAAGTGCCTGCGACGAAGCCACAAAGCAAAGCTATGGACATACCGGGTTTACGGGAACTATGGTTTGGGTGGATCCGGAGTACGATATGATATATGTGTTTCTGTCGAACAGGGTGTATCCAAACTCGTCACCTAACAGGTTGGCACAAATGAATATCCGCACCCAGATACAGAGCGAGCTGTATAAATGTCAACCCGCTAAAGCTAATGGGGCAGGGGTGGCAAAATTCGGCAATTGATAAAGCTTGGAGGCACTTAGCTGGCAAGAATGCAGCATAGTGCCACTCGTTAGGACCGTCCGCGGAATTACTTCATTCCGCGGGCGGTTTTGATTTGTTCGTATGCTTCGTTGATTTCGCGGAACTGTGCTTCGGCGTTTTTCTTTACCTCTTCGCCGAGGCCTTCCACCTTGTCGGGATGATATTTCATGGCCAGACGGCGATAGGCTTTCTTGATTTCCTCGTCGGTGGCCGAACGCTCCAGACCCAAAACCTTGTAGGGGTCTTTCTTGGGTTCGGAATAAGATGACCTGCCGCCGCTGGAGTATCCGGAATAACTTGAATAGTCTGACTGGTAATTGCTGTAGCTGTTTCCGTTATTTGTGTTGACATGACGGTAGAACATCGACACAAAGTCGTTCGTGTTGATGCCCAAACCACGGACTATGGCCTTGATAGCGTTGTTCTCGGCATTGCTGTACGAGCCGTCGGCCACTGCCAAACCGAAGAGGAAGTCCACCATGTGGTAGCGTGTGGTGTAGTCGGTGTTCTGCTTGATCTGGGAGCAAACACTGTTGATGTCGATATTGGTAGTGGGTTTCACCATATCGCGCAGCAATAGCAGATAGTTTTTGCCTTTCTCCTCGCCATAGTTGTTCAAGAGGAATCGCTTGACATATTCAAGTTCGGAGCGGCGCACCTCACCGTCGGCTTTCATGATGTAGGCAATCAGAATCAGCAGTGCCACATTGAGGTCTTCCTGAGTACCGGTGTTGTGGAAACGGCCACGTCGCGACCCATAGTCATCGCTGTCGTAATTGCCTGAACCGCTGCCGATGCTACCAGAGAAGCCTTTCTCGATGGTGGCGCCCAGAATGTATCCCAATATGCCACCGATGGGGCCCATAGTCGCCCAGCCAAGGCCGGTTATTATCCATTTTGTTAATCCCATAGTTGTGTTAGTCTTTTAAGTATTAGGATTATGTTTCGATTGTTATTCAACTGTCAGTTTTGTTGTGGTGGATTTGTTTTGCGAAGTGAAGGTGACATAGTAGACTCCTCCCGGCAGACTCTGAGTGTCGAAGAGTACCTTGCCAGTCGCACCGTCGGTGTGCCATACCTGTTTGCCTAGGGTATTGAATATCGCCACGCTATAGGGCTGGATGGGGTTGTCGGGTTCGATGGTGACCTGTCCATGTGCGGGATTGGGGTAGAGCGTGAATGCGTTCAAGCTGGTGGAGGAGGGTTCAATTCCTTGATTCAGGAAACGCACGGAGAATGTGCAGGTGTTCCCGTTCTCGCTAATGTCGTATATCTCGAAAGAAGTTTCGGGAGTTCCGTCGGCCAGAAATGGATGGGGGTCGGAAGAGGGACCGAAATATGTCCTGCCAATCTCACTGTTGAAAATAGTGCCAGCATATGTATGGCCTTCCAAAGTGTCGATTCTGCTGTGCGAACGGAAGGTATAGTATGCGTTTGGATGGGTGTAAAAGTCGAACTCGGCGTTGCCTCCGTAGTGGTAATCAATTGGGACAGTGTCCATCCAACGGCCCATAAGCAGTGTTCTTGTGGGGATGAGCCTTTCGAAGGGGTCGTTGAAGTCGCGGTATTCGATAGTGAACCACTGGTTGCTGTCGATGGCTGATTTGATGTAGTACAGATTGTTGCTTTCCGTACTGCCCACGCTGTTGATGGTGTAGGTGCCGTCCTAGGTTATGTGAAGCGGTGCGTCGCATACATGCATGAACTTGTATTTATCGATG
>JAEEGH010021932.1_pt1 | contig 13146 bp, 11 predicted proteins | sample 9134181 | NCBI WGS metagenome assembly JAEEGH01 (sample SAMN16246544, study PRJNA631951) | gut metagenome | biome: gut microbiome; feature: rumen; material: DP-attached | host: Bos | place: Iran: Karaj | collected 2018-10 | reverse complement strand
CTGGGGATGGGTTTTCGGTTCATGGTCAAACGGGTTTGAAAAACAAATATCGAAAATATTTCGTAATTTCACAAGTCGTAACGATGGAGTCATGAACGTGCGTTCCCTCTTTTCCTGCCTCTGCGCGTCAGCGCTCGCCGCGCTGTCAGCCGTCTCCTGCATGACCCCGGCACCTGCGCCCTTCGGGTCTTGTCCGTCTCCGCAGCAAGTGGCCTGGCAGCAGCGGGAGATGAATATGTTCTGCCATTTCGGTCCCAATACCTTCACGGGGGTAGAGTGGGGCGACGGCACAGAGCCCGAAGACATCTTCAACCCCACGGATCTGGACTGCTGGCAATGGGCTGCTACGGCTCGTGCCGCCGGTTTCAAGGGCATCATCGTCACGGCCAAACACCACGACGGATTCTGTCTCTGGCCTTCCCCGGAAAGCGCTCATACGGTGGCGCAAAGTCACTGGCGGGAAGGAAAGGGCGACGTGCTCCGCGAACTTTCGGAAGCCTGTGCCGCTGAGGGAATGGACTTCGGCGTCTATATCTCGCCCTGGGACCGCAACGATCCCCGCTACGGCACGCCGGCCTACAACGCCGCTTTCGTCCGGACGCTCGAAAGCGTCCTGGGCGGCGCTTACGGCCCGGTCTTCGAACAATGGTTCGACGGGGCCTGCGGAGAAGGTCCGACCGGCCGCCGGCAGGTCTACGACTGGCCGCTGTTCAACGAGACCGTGCAACGTCTGCAACCGCAAGCGGTGATCTTCAGCGATGTCGGTCCCGGCTGCCGCTGGGTCGGCAATGAGCGGGGCGAGGCAGGCCGGACGAACTGGTCCACGCTCGAAGTCGAAGGCTTCGAGCCGGGGGCGGGGAGTCCGCCCGTCGAGGTGCTCAACGGCGGCACCCCCGGCGCTTCGCACTGGGCCGCCGCCGAGACCGACGTCTCCATCCGCCCCGGTTGGTTCTGGCGTGCCTCCGAGACTGCGCAAGTCAAGACTGTCCGCGATCTGCTGAAGATCTATTATGAAAGCGTCGGCCGCAATTCGCTGCTTCTCCTCAATGTCCCGCCCGATACCCGCGGCCGCATCGACCCGGTCGATTCGCTCCGCCTCACGGAATTCCGCTCCGCCCTCGACGCGATCTTCGCCGACGATCTGACGCAAGGCGCCGCGGCCACCGGCAAGGCCCGTGGCCGCCGCTTCGGTCCCGCCAACGTCCTCTCCTCCGACTACGACCGCTATTGGGCTCTCTCCGACGGGGAAACCACGGGCACACTCACCCTGACCCTCGATGGCGAGAAAACCTTCAACCGCATCCTCCTCCAGGAATACATCCCCCTGGGCCAGCGCATCGCCGCTTTCCACATCGAATTTCTGACCCCCGAGGGCACTTGGCAGGAGATTGCCCGCGAAACCACCATCGGCTACAAGCGCATCCTCCTCATCCCGACAGTCACTACCGCCGCCCTCCGGCTGACCATCGACGATGCGCTCGCATGCCCGTCCCTTACCCGCATCGCCCTCTATAACGATATCATCTACTGCGCAACCAGCAACTGATCTTATTTAATTCCAACCTGATATGGCAAATCGTAGGGATTTCCTGAAAAAAAGTGCGCTTGCCGCCGCTGCCGCTCCGCTCCTGGCTTCGGGCTGTAAGTCTGCGCGGACGGAAGACAAATGGGGCATAGAAGCGGACCCCACCGTCGAGAGCCGGCTCATCGTCGAACCCGGCAAGGCCCTGCCTATCACGGGTACCTTCCTCGACGAGATCTCCCATGATATCCCGCACCAGAACTGGGGCGAACGCGAGTGGGACCGCGATTTCCGCTATATGAAGGATATCGGCATCGATACCGTAATCGACATCCGTTGCGGCTATCGCAAGTTCATCACCTATCCTTCGCCGTATCTTTTGAAGAAAGGCTGCTATATGCCGTCGGTCGACCTGATCGACATGTTCTGCCGGCTGGCGGAGAAATACGGGATGAAGTTCTGGCTGGGTCTTTATGACTCCGGACAATACTGGGACACAGGCGATATGGGCTATGAGGTCGAAGCCAACAAATACGTGATCGACGAGATATGGGAACGTTACGGCTCCAGGTACAGGAGTTTTGGCGGCTGGTACATCTCCGGCGAGATTTCCCGCGCCACAAAGGGTGCCATCGAGAGTTTCCGGGCGATGGGCCGGCAGTGCAAGGAGGTGTCGGGCGGCCTGCCGACCTTCATTTCCCCTTGGATCGACGGCAAGAAGGCTGTGGATGCTGCCAGCGGTTCCTTGACCAAGGAGCAGGCCGTTTCGGTTCAGCAGCACGAGAAGGAATGGGACGAAATCTTTGACGGCATCCACGAATACGTGGACGCCTGTGCTTTCCAGGACGGCCATATCGATTACGATGAGCTCGACGCCTTCTTCTCCGTGAACAAGCGGCTGGCCGACAAATACGGGATGCAATGCTGGACCAATGCCGAGACCTTCGACCGCGACATGCCCATCCATTTCCTTCCCATCAAGTTCGATAAGCTGAGACTCAAGCTGGAAGCCGCCGCCCGCTGCGGCTACGACAAGGCCATCACTTTCGAATTCTCTCATTTCATGTCCCCGCAGTCAGCCTACCTGCAGGCCGGCCATCTGTATGACCGGTATCGGGAATACTTTGGACTTTAGCTGTTCGAATGCCAATAGATTTCTTAATATGGAGAAACACATTTCCAGGGAAGCGGCGTTGACGCTGCTGAAACAATACAACAAAGACGCATTCCACCTGCGCCATGCCCTGACGGTGGAATGTGTCATGCGGTGGTACGCCAAACAGTTGGGATATGCCGACGAGGAAGATTTCTGGGGAATCGTTGGGCTGCTCCACGACATCGACTTCGAGATGTATCCCGAGGAGCATTGTATCAAGGCGCCCGAACTCCTGCGTGAAGGCGGCGTCGGCGAAGAGATGATTCACGCCATCTGCAGCCACGCCTACGGAATGCATGTGGATGTAAAACCGGAACACATGATGGAAAAGGTGCTCTTTGCCACCGACGAACTGACAGGGCTGATCTGGGCGGCCGCGCTGATGCGTCCTTCGAAAAGCGTCCAGGATATGGAACTCAAGTCTCTCAAAAAGAAGTATAAGACAAAGACATTCGCCGCCGGCTGCTCCCGGGAAGTCATCGAGCAAGGCGCCCAGATGCTGGGATGGCCCCTGGACGAATTGCTCCAAAAGACCCTTGACGCCATGAAAGCTTGCGAAATCTCCCTGAATGATGGCCAGTAACGCAGACTTCGTACAATACATCGTTGACCAGTGCTCAGGCGCCGGCGAGATAGCGGTGAAGAAGATGATGGGCGACTACTGCATCTACTGCGACGGCATCCTCTTCGGCCTCATCTGCGACAACAACCTGTATATCAAGCCAACAGAAGAGGGCGCAACCCAATTGAAAGAGGTCATCCTGCGCCCGCCGTACCCCGGCGCCAAACCCCACTTCTACATCAATGAAATCGACAACCGCGACTACCTGACCGCCATCCTCCGCGCCACAATTCCGGCCCTGCTAAAGTCGAAACCGAAATCGAAACCGAAACCGAAATCGACGCCTACGCCTACGCCGAAGCCGAAATCCAAGCCGACTCCGTAGTCCCAGCTCCAACTGGCCATAAAAACCCCCTCATTTTATGGCCAGATGACCAAAATCACACACTCTGGCCATAAATACCCCCTGTTTTCTTGGCCAGTTTTCAAACGAGTTACGCCGGAGTCGGCCGTTCCATCGGGACTGGCGGTGAATGATGCTCCTCATGGCTAGGTTCAGGGGCAAGTGTTTACTGGGGCTCTGCCCCAAACCCTGCCGCTACGACCGGCTATTACACAAGTCTTTCCCGCTCGGTCTCCGCTAGCGGCTGATGCCGCTTTTCGCTTCATGCCCTTGACGGCGAACAGCTCCTTTTTAGTCGTCGCAAGCGACGCCTAACAGTCGCAGAACCTGCGCCGTCACGAGACGGGCACTCACTCGCTTGCCACTTTCCTGCCCCTTACGCAAATCGTCGCATCCTTCACCGCCAGTCCCAGATGGAACGGCGATATCAGGGGGTGGTCAGGATGATGGAGTTGATGGTTCTGCCGCAGTGGGGGCCTTCGCGGCGGGCGGAGAAGAAGGCTGGAGTTGTGTAGGTATCGATTCCTGCGATCTGGATATTTGAGGCTGGGATGCCGGTTTGTCGCAGGAGCCATCGGTTGGCTTTCCAGAGGTCGATGTGAAAGCCGCCGGACATGGGGGTGCCATCGCCGAGGCCTTGGTGGGAGGCTATCTCATGGATCGGGAAGCCGGCTTTCCGGAACTTCTCGACGACTTCTTCTCCCACTTGGAAACTGGCCGGGCCGATGGAGGGTCCGATGACAGCTTTCATCGTGGAAGGGGAGGCTCCGAAAGCTTGTCCCATTACCTCGATGGTGGTTTGTGAGATATGGAGCACCGTCCCTTTCCAACCAGCGTGAATCGCTGCAATGACCTTCTTGATTGGGTCGTAGATCAGAACGGGCACGCAGTCGGCGGTGCGGACGCCTATGGCAATTCCGGGACGGTTTGTTACGAAGGCATCGTATCCTTCCAGGTCTTCTCGGGTGAGCCCCTGGCGGTCGATGATGGCGACGCGGTTCTCGTGTACCTGGTGACCTTGGGTCACGGGATAGGGGAGAATGGCATCTCTCTGTGTGGAGAAGGCTTCTGCGCCCGTTCCGAGGTCATATTTCAAGAGTCCGTCAAACATGCGGCAGGCGGTTAGTTCTGCATGCAGAGGCGGTTGATGAAGTTGAAGATGACCAGGGTGCGTTTGCGGAGGAGGGGGTGGTCGATGATGGCGGGGGTGTCGGTCTTCTTGTAGGTGTGCTCGTGGAAGGCCGAGGTGAAGAGGACGGCGGGGATGCCGGCGCGGGCGAAGGGGTGCTGGTCGCTGGTCTGGTACATCATCTTGCTGAAGTCGCGGCTGCCGTAGAAGGTCAGGTCGAGGTCCATCTTGTAGAAGGCGCGGCGGCAGATATAGGACAGATAGCCCTGGTAGGATTCCGGGAGGGTTTCCTCGCCGATGGCGAAGATGTATTCCGGGTTTTTGCGCGGCGGAACCAGGTTGGTGCCGAGCATGTCCATGTTGACCATGGCCGTGATGCTGCTGCGGGGGATGGAAAGATGCCGGACGAAGTAGCGGCTGCCGGCCATGTCGAGCTCCTTGCCGTCGAAGGCGACGAAGATCAGGTTCTTGCGGGGGCCGGCGCCGTCGGCCTTCATGGCCACGAACATCCGGGCCAGGGAGAGGAGGGCCGTCACGCCGGAGGCGTTGTCGTCGGCGCCGGGATAGACGCTGTGGCCGAGCCGGCCCAGGTGGTCGTAGTGCGCGCCGATGACGATGTATTCGTCGCTGGGTACCGATGCGGGCAGGAAACCCACGACGTTTCGGACGGCGATGGAATCCTGGTAACGGAAGCTCTGGGTGTAGGTCCAGTTCCAGGGCTTGAGCCCGATGGCGCGGAACTGCTCCACGAGGAAATGCTCCGCCAGTGATTTGCCCGTCGTGCCCGAGGCGCGGCCTTCCGTCATCTCGTGGGCCAGGTGTTCCAGCGTGCGGCGCTGCTCGTCGATGCTGACCAGATTCTCGTATTTGCGCAGGCTCTGGGCGGATGCCGGAAGGGTGGCCAGCAGCAGGAGCGCGGTCAGGAGGGTCAGTATGGCACGACTTTTTCTCATTTCATCTCAAATGACCTGCAAAAATAGTATTTTTTAGTAATTTTGCGAAGATGTTCAAAAAGGGCTTCTTCCTTCTTGTACTCGCCCTGGCCTCCGCCTGGACGGCTTTTGCGCAGTACGACCTCGACCACTTCTACTATAGCGGCCGCCAAGCGCTCATTGACGGGAAGTACGCCCAGGCCATCGAGAGCTTCAACATCCTGTCGCACCTCGACAGTACGGTGTATGAAGCCTATTTCTTCCGCGGCATCGCCAAATACAATCTCGGCGACTTCGCCGGCGCCCAGCGCGACTTCGACCGCACGCTCCACTTCAATCCGATCTATACGCCGGCCTATCACTACCGCGCCATTACGCTGAGCCGCATCGGCAAGTACGACGATGCGCTCCGCGACCTGGAGGAAGCGGTGGACCTGCGCCCGAGCTACACGGGACTCTATTTCAGCCGCGGCGTGACCTATTTCCTCTCGCAGCAGTTCGACAAGGCCATCAAGGACTTCAACATCTTCATCCGCAAGGAGCCCAAGGAGGGAGATGCCTATCTGAACCGAGGGGCATGCTACCTCTATCTGGGCGATACGACCCAGGCGCTGGCTGACTACAATAAGGCCATCGCCCTGAACCGATACGATCCCGAAGGCTATGTGCGCCGCTCCAGGGTCTATGCCATGCAGCAAAAGACCGACAAGGCTGTGGAAGATCTCAATGTAGCCCTGAAGCTCGACAGCACCAATACCTACGCCTATTTCAACCGAGCTATCCTCAAGTACGAGCGCCGGGACATCGTGGGCGCTCTTACCGACCTGAACCGCGTGCTGGAGGAGGAGCCGGGCAATGCGCTGACCCTGTACAACCGGGCGCTGATCTATGCGCAGGTGGGGGATTTCGGCGCGGCGCTCGACGATTACGACCGGGTGCTCAACATCAATCCCAACAACGTGCTGGCCTACTTCAACCGCGCGGCCGTGTTCATGGAGCTGGGACGCTACCGGGACGCGATGGACGACTATTCGCAGGCCATCAACCTGTATCCCGATTTTGCGAAGGCGTATATGAACCGGTCTTACGCCAAGAGCCAGCTGGGGCAGTTCACCTCCGCCAAGCAGGACTACGACATCGCCCAGCGCAAGATCCGGGAGTACCAGGCCATGACGGTCGATTCCACGGGCCGGGCCGCCTTTGCCGACACTACGCGCAAGTACGACCGCCTGCTGGCGCTCGACGCCGAATTTGCCAAGAAGGACTTCGACAACGAACTCCTGCAGTATCGCGATGTGGACATACGCCTCAAGCCGCTCTATAAAGTCCAGCCGGCCGACAGCGTGCGCGGCTATTCTTCGATAGCCCACCGCTTCGAAGACGCGGTGATCGACGCGTTCATCGCCCAGAGCCCGCTTGCCCTGAAATTCGCATCCGCCGATAAGGAGGGCCTCCGCGACGCGGTCCGCGTCCGCGAGGAGGTGAACCGCAACGTCCGGGCGAACCGAAGCAGTGACAACCTTTTCATCAAGGCGCTGGTCGAGGCGGAGAACAACCAGTTCAACACCGCGCTGGTCTGCTACGACGAGGCGATCGAAAAGTCACCCGAAACCTTCTTCTACTACATCAACCGCGGTGCCCTGCAAGCCGAGATGATCGACTTCATCTCCTCGATGGAGAACAACGTGCAGGTGCTCACGCTCGACAATGCCAATACCGTCAAGACGCGTGTCCAGGACAAGGTGACGCGCAGCTACGACTATACGTCGGCCATCCACGACATGACGCGGGCGGCCGAACTCAATCCGGGATTCCCGTACACATATTACAACCTCGGCAACCTGTACTGTCTGTCGAACGACCTTCCCGAGGCCATCGTTCAGTACAGCAGGGCCATCGACATCTATCCCCATATCGGGGAGGCCTTCTACAACCGGGGGCTTGTCCTGATCTATCTCAAAGACAAGGAAAAAGGCTGTATCGACCTGAGTACGGCCGGCGAGCTCGGCATCCAGGATGCCTACAGCGTGATCAAGAAATATTGTAAAACCGAAGAAGAACTCTAACTGAACCATGTGGCTTTGGACAGCGGTCGGATCCGCAATCCTTCTGGGTATCTACGACGTCTTCAAGAAACAGGCGTCGACCCGCAATGATGTACTCCATATCCTTCTCTATGCGACGATGCTCTCGACCGTGCTTCTGTCGCCCTTCATCCTGACCTCCGTATTCGGCTGGCACTGGCTGGACGGGACAGTGTTCGCGGTGGGTGACGGCACGCTGCACGACCATCTGCTGGTGCTGCTCAAGTCGGTCATCGTGGCCCTCTCCTGGATCACGGGCCTGATGGGCCTCAAGAACCTGCCCATCACGACGGCCGGCACGATCAAGACTTCGCGTCCCGTGTTCGTGCTGCTGGGTTCCATCCTGATCTTCGGCGAGCGGCTCAACACCTGGCAGTGGGTGGCCATCATCGTCGCGCTTTTCGCGCTGTGGCTGCTTGGCCGCACGAGCAAGAAGGAAGGCGTAGATTTCGTCCGCAACAAATGGATTTTCTGTATGTGGATCGCCGTCATCACGGGCGTGATCAGCGCACTGCTCGACAAACACCTGATGAAGGGGATGCAGCCGATGTTCGTGCAGGGATGGTGCAATTTCTACATCACCATGATCATGGCGCTCATCGTCCTGTTCGGCCGTTTTACGGGGCAGAAGTACTATCAGCCCTATAAGCACGACTGGGCCATCTGGATCATCGCGCTGTTCATCACGGCGTCGGATTTCCTGTATTTCCTGTCGCTCCACAGCGCCGGCTCCATGCTGTCGGTGGTGTCGATGCTGCGCCGCAGCTCGGTGATCATCACCTTCCTCTGCGGAGCCTTGATCTTCAGGGAGAAGAATCTGCGGCAGAAAGGCCTTGCCCTGCTGATCCTGCTCATCAGCATGGCGATCCTGGTCTTTGCCAGCTAGCGCTTAGAGATTGCGTTTTTCGAACGCGGCGGCGATGCGCTGCGCGGTGCCTTCATCGGCTGCCCGCTTGACGGCGAGTACCAGCAGGATGATGGCTACCAGCGGGAATACTGCGCCGATGGAAAGCGAATAGACCGACGACATCTTGAGGCCGGATGGCAGTTTCGTGGTGAAGAATTCCACGAGGATCCAGATCTGAAAGCCCAGCAGCACGATGGCGTTGACGATGGCCAGGAAGACCTGGTAGAAGGGTTTCTTCGCCGAGAGCAGCGTCACGTCGGAAATGATGAACGAAAGGACGATGAAGAGGATATAGATGAGTCTGTCCTTGAAGGCCACGGCATAGTGCATGCCCGTTTCCGGATTGACGGCCGTGCAGACGTTCAAGCCCAGCAGCACGATGACCAGCAGTGCCGCTGCCGCGATGAGCCAGTTGTGAGGTTTCTTCCACATAGTGACAGCAAAGGTAGCGATAATTTACGTGGCGCGTGCTTTTTTCGTATCTTTGTCAAAATCGACGCTTTATGAAACGTATATTGCTTCCCTTGCTGCTCGGGCTGGTCTTGGCCGTATGGCCTGTCCAGGCGCAGTCCAGCTATACGAATCCGGTATTGCATGCTGACTACAGTGATCCTGACGTATGCCGGGTGGGGGAGGATTATTATATGACGGCCTCGTCGTTCAATTGTTTCCCGGGGCTGCCTATCCTGCATTCACGCGACTTGGTGCACTGGACGCTGGTCGGGGCGGCGCTGACCGATTATCCCGGAGCAGGATGGGAGGGGCCGGAGCACGATTTCCGGACCCAAGTCCAGCACGGAAACGGGGTCTGGGCGCCGGCCATCCGTTACCACGACGGCTGGTTCTATATCTTCTGCGGCGATCCGGACCGGGGTATATTCATGGTTCGGACACAGGACCCGCGTGGACGTTGGGAAGACCCTGTCTGGGTGGTGAAAGCCAAGGGTTTCATCGATCCCTGTCCGTTGTGGGATGAAGACGGAAAGGCCTGGCTCTCGCATGCGGCGGCCGGTTCGCGTGCCGGGCTCAAGAGCGTGTTGTTCGTGGCGCAGATGGCCCCCGACGGGACACATCTGCTCGGGCCGTCCCGCATCGTTTTCGACGGACACAAGACCCAGCCGACCATCGAAGGGACCAAATTCTACAAACGGGACGGCCGCTATTATATCTTTGCCCCGGCCGGCGGCGTTTCGACCGGCTGGCAGACTGTCCTTCGGTCTGACAATCCATTCGGGCCCTATGAGGAACGTATCGAGATGGCCGCTACGGAAGGTACCATCAACGGGCCGCACCAGGGCGGATGGGTGGAGACGCCGGAAGGGGAGAGTTGGTTCCTGCATTTCCAGGACAAGGGCGCCTACGGGCGCATCGTCCATCTGCAGCCGATGACATGGAACAGTGACGGCTGGCCCCTCATCGGCGAGGACCCTGACGGCGACGGCATCGGCCAACCCGTCGATTCGTACGATTTGCCGGTATCGGATTCCAGCCGGATACCGGCGGCTGTCGGCCCTTATGGTTTGCCGCTCGATTGGCAGTATCCGGCAGTGCCTTCGCCTTACTGGCACTATGCTCTGCCGGATGGCGGCGTGCGGCTCTTTTCTGTCGAGCAGACGGGCAGCCCTGCGCTGGACAACTGCCCGAATCTGCTGCTGCAGAAGTTTCCGGCGGAAGACTTTGTCGTGACGGCCCGGATGGTCTTCCATCCCCATCCAGACCTGCAGGAGCAGGCAGGGTTCCTCGTTACGGGCAGTGAGCTGGCCGGTTTGCAATTGCAGGCCAGAAAAGAAGAAGTCAGACTGCAATTCTATGCTACCCGCGAAGCAAGCATCGACGACTGGATGGATCTGCCCTATGATTCCGAACGGGAAGTGACGCTTTGGATCAAACTGGAAGTGAAGGCGAAAGACACGGGAACGCCGATTCCCGACGCAGAGTGCCGTTTCAGTTTCAGCCGGGACGGAAAACGATTCGTTACGGTGGGTGATCCGTTTATCGCCAGTCCGGAACATTGGATCGGCGCCAAATTCGGCTTTTACTGCAACCGGTATGCGCCGAAGAACGACGGCGGCTGGCTGGATGTCCTGGATTTCTCTGTCCGCTAATAGTATTCCGCGTTGTAGCGCATCAGGATGTCCATGTGCATGAAGTTGTCCTTGCGGGCGGGCAGCTTCTTCCATACAATGTATTCCCGAAGGGCTTCGATGGCCAGACGGACTTGTTCGTCGGGGTGCTGGGCGATCAGCGAGGTGACCGTTCCGCGGCGCAGGGCGTCCATATTGGCCTCCAGATTGTCGAAACCGACGACCCGGCGCTTCGCGTCGGGATGCTTGTCGAGCCAGGGGACGATCAGATGGATGCGGGAATTGAACATCACGAAATGATGGACCTGGGGATGTTCCACGTACCAGGCCGAGAGTGTCTGGTCGATGCTCCCGGGATCGTTCGGGTCGATAAAGACATTGGAAATGGCGCATTCGGGGCTGTGCTCGAGCATGTAGTCCATGAAGCCGGCCCGCCGGTTGATCGTCGGGTCGGACTGGCGGTAGCGGTCGCGCCGGATGCGGACGATCAGTACGCTGGAAACGGGCTGTCCGCCGGTAAGCAGGTCGCCGCACAGATAGCCGCTTTTGTAGAGCGGCATGCCGAAATAGGCCAGACAGCCTTCCGTATCGGGTTTGGAGTCGATGAATACATAGGGGATGTCCCGCTCCCGGAGTTGCGCGGTCAGCGTGTCCGTGGCTTCCTGGAACATGGGAGCGACAACTACGCCGGAGGGGTTGGACTCCAGCATCTTTTCACAAACGTCCTGGAAAGAGACGATATCGTACTGGTCGTATGCGAACAGCCTGGTTTCAATGCCCAGGGCGCCCATCGTTTCGGAAGCTTTCCCGATGCCTGAGACGGCGAGTTCCCAGAAGGAGCCCGGCTCGTAGGCGGGGAGAAGGACGGCGATCATCGGCTTTTCCTTCTTGGCAAGCATCGAGGCATAGACGTTGGGCTCATAGCCCAGTTGCCGGATGGCCTCCATGACGATTTCCTTGCTCTTCTTGGAGACTTCGCCGCGATTGTGCAGAACGCGGTCGACGGTCCCTTTCGAGAGGCCGGTCCGACGGGCGATGTCGAGGATGGTGATATGCTCCTTTTCTGCCATTTTCAGCGAATCCGACTGCAATGCTAAGAAAAAAAATAAACATCCGCAAATTTTTCGTGCACGATAACGATTTATTGTTTCTTTATCAACATAAGTTGTTGAAAATTATTTCCGTTACCGTGCACGGAAATTAAAATCTTTTATTATTTTTGTAGCCGATTCAATTTATCCTGAAGCGAACCGATGAGAAAACTTGCCGTCATCCTTAGCGCCATCGTCCTGACACTCAGTTGTTCAGGCGTATCTGAGCCTGGTCTGGACGCTCTTTACAAGGATCTTCCCTTCGACATGCCCCGCGTGTCCCTTCCTTCCATCCCGCAACGCAGCGTCGTGCTGACCGACTTCGGCGGCGTGGGCGACGGCGTCGTCCTCAACACCGCAGCCTTCGCCGATGCGATCGCCTCACTTGAGAAACAGGGCGGGGGACGGCTTATCGTTCCCGGCGGTGTCTGGCGGACCGGCCCCATCGAACTGAAGAGCCATATCGACCTGCACCTTGAAAAGGATGCAATCGTGGTCTTCGATCCCGATCAGGACCTGTATCCCATCATCGATACCAATTTTGAAGGACTGGACGTGCGCCGCTGCCTGTCGCCGATTCATGCTACCGGCGCGCACGACATCGCTCTCACCGGCGGTGGCATTATCGACGGAAGCGGCGAGTTCTGGCGGGAAGTCAAGCGCCGCAAGGTATCCGACGACCAGTGGAAGGTGATCCTTGGCCGGGGCGGTCTGCTCTCCGACGACGGCAAGGTTTGGTATCCCGACGAGGGATATGCCAAGGCCCGCGCCACGGCCGGCAGCCTCAACTATCCCGATCCCTCGCTTGATGAGCAGGAAATCAAGACCTTCCTCCGTCCGGTGCTCGTATCGTTCCGCGAGTGTGAAAGGGTGCTGCTCGAAGACTGCACCTTCCAGAACTCTCCCTGCTGGAACATCCATCCGCTCTGGTGCCGTGACGTGGTGATCCGCGGCATTACGGTCCGCAATCCCCACTACTCGGCCAATGGCGACGGCATCGATATCGACGCCTGTGAGAATGTGATCCTGACCCGCAGTTCGTTCGATGTGGGCGACGACGCCATCTGCATCAAATCCGGCAAAGACGCCGACGGCCGTCGCCACGCCCGCAAGTGCCGCAACCTGATCATCTCCGACTGCACGGTCTATCACGGACACGGCGGTTTTGTGATCGGCAGCGAGATGTCCGGCGGCGTGGAGAACATCCGCGTCACGGGCTGCCGCTTCATTGGCACCGACGTGGGCTTGCGCTTCAAGAGTACGCGCGGCCGCGGCG
>JAEEGH010021931.1_pt1 | contig 13147 bp, 9 predicted proteins | sample 9134181 | NCBI WGS metagenome assembly JAEEGH01 (sample SAMN16246544, study PRJNA631951) | gut metagenome | biome: gut microbiome; feature: rumen; material: DP-attached | host: Bos | place: Iran: Karaj | collected 2018-10 | reverse complement strand
AAGCTCAACAGGTAGCTCTCTCGCAGTTGTTTGTCAGTGCCATCGGCGGTATACTCGGTATGCTCGTCTTCTATCTGGCCGTCGTCCCGCTAAATCTTGTAAATATGGATGCAGTCATGAACCGTGGTAACATAGCTGATTTTAACACCGTTTACAATATAATCGTCAGCCTCTTCTTCCTGCCCTGGTGCTCGGTAGTTTCCAAGGTGGTAAAGAAAATCCGCAAGGATAACAAGCCCAGCAAGATTGACCAGGAGCTGGCCATGCTCGACGTGATCTTCTTAAAAACTCCTTCAGTAGCACTTGAGCAGTGTCGAAAGGTTATCAACGGCATGGGCACTACCGTAATAGAAAATTATGGTATCGCAATGGATATGCACGAGGAGTTCAATGAAAAGGAAGTCGAGCTTCTGAACGAAAATGAGCGGTTCCTTGACAAATCCGAAACCGTCCTTAACGACTATATGGTAAAGGTCAATGCCTGTCAGCTCCGCCCCGAAGAGCAAAAACTCGCCACAGAGATCCTGCACTCTGTTATGGATTTTGAAAGAATGGGCGATCACTGTATAAAGCTTTACGACGTAGCAGAGTATAACAGGAATGAAAAGATCACCTTCTCTCCTATCGCCAAGAAAGAACTCGGACTCCTCAGCGATGCGGTTTACGAAGTAATAAAGACAACCGTCGGTTCCTTAACCATGGATGAACCGAATCTCGCTCACAAGGTAGAGCCATTAAGAGATGTCATTTCCTCCATGAGCGAAAAGATCAGGGAACGTCATGTGCACAGGCTCCAAAACGGCCAATGTACGGTACAGAGCGGTATATCCTTGGTTGAATGCCTCACCAGTTTCGAGCGTATCTCGGCTTACTGCTCAAACGTAGCGCTTCACGTTATCGAACGTCACAGTGCAGGAGAAATCTTTGATATGCATGCCTACACAAAGGATATCAAAGCCAACAGTGAAGAATACAAGAAATTACATTCAGATTTTGAAGAAAAGTATGACAAAGTACTAGACAGCATCAGTGCTTGATAAAGCACAAAAACAGGACGGTTCTTTCGAACCGTCCTATTATTATGCTTATTTATTATTGTTCATCCAGTCAAAAGCAGATTGTGTAACCTTGATCCTGATCACAGGCCTTACACCCTTTTTCTCAGATTCTGCAGCACCGGTATACAGTACTACATCATTTGAAATATAAGGACATTTTGACATATCGGAGGCGTTATCGTTTCTTATCCACCATCCGCTTGAAGCCTTATCGGTATATGACTTGCTGCCGTAATTACATCTCATCTTAGCATAATCTGTCAACTGGGCTCCGCCTGTCAGTTTTGCATTGCTCCAGTCTGACTTCTTAAGTACATCCGGATCACCTGATAACAGTTTCTTTTCTTTATCGGAAAGGAGTGTTGAAACCATATCCTTCTTTAGCCAGTCTGCCAGCTTGCTGTTAGACCAGCTGCTGGTACCTGATTTCTTTAATGCCTCATAATCAATGATATCTTCAGAGATGAGAGTCAGGACACCGTCTTCTTCTCCCAGAACTCTCCACTTAAGTGACTCGTTCAGGAAGTAGATGGTCTCTGTGCTTCCGTTGCCGTTTTTATACTCAACCTTTGTAAACTCTACTCCATCCAGCTTTCCAACTCCGCTTGAATTGAAGGATACATTTGACAATGCTGCGATAACATTCTTATCGGTTACAAGAGTTGTAGGATATCCTCCGAAGTAAACATAGACAGCCTTGCTTGCATCCATATCCACAAGATTTGAAACCTTCTTAGTGGTCTTGGTGCCGTTTCTCATAACGAAGGTGATCTCGCCCTCTTTATAAATCTTAGCAGTCTTATATACCTGCCAAGGATCAACCTTTACTGTAGGAACAGGAGTTGCTGTAGGTACAGGTGTCGATGTAGGCACAGGTGTAGGTGTTGATGTAGGCATCGGCGTAGCCGTTGCAGCAGGTGTAGGTGTTGCCCCCGCTGTAGGTGCTGGTGTTGCTGTCGCTGTAGGAGTCGGTGTAGCTGTCACTGTAGGAACAGGCGTCGCTGTAGCCGTAGGTACCGGTGTCGCTGTAGCTGTAGGTACCGGTGTCGCCGTAGGCACAGGAGTAGCAGTAGGCTCAGGTGTTGCCGTAACCTCTTCCGTAGGTTCTGGCGTAACTTCCTCTGTAGGCTCGGGTGTTATCTCCTCAGTGGGTTCAGGTGTAGCTTCCTCTGTGGGCTCCAGTGTAACTTCCTCCGTAGGCTCAGGTGTTATCTCCTCAGTGGGCTCCGGTGTCACTTCCTCTGTAGGTTCAGTAACCACAGGCTCGGTAGTGGTCTCCAATATATCTGCAGAAGCTTCGTCCGTATCTGCACCTGCCCCCACCTCATCAGAGGTAGAAACCAGAACCGGTGCCGGCATGCCTCCGGCATCCACGGATTCAGCTCCGGGTGGAAGCATCTGCGGTTTCGGCTTTTTCTTATCCTTCAGTAACGATCCCAGCACGATGCCGCCGACCACCAAAACCAGAACTCCCGCTGCTGCCCCTACCATAGGCAGGGTAATTATCTTTTGTTTTAAAGCATCCAGAAGAGCACCCGCTGACTGGTAACGCTTTTTGGATGAACGCTCCATACAACGGTTTATGATTTTCTTAAATTTGTGACTTATATGAACTCCGGTATCAGAAATCGGAGTAACCTTATCCATGGATGAACCCGGCATCATGCCTGTCATGGCATAATAGAAGGTGGCACCAAAGGAATAAATATCGGACCTTTCATCTATAACGGCATAAGCCCTAGAAGAAGCATCATAGGTATATCCGGACTGACATGTATATACACTGTCAGGGTTAGTCACGATAGTCTTTGCATATCTGTCATCATATCTGCCTGTTGCCGAATACTGATTTGCAGAAATAAAATCATACTGCTCGGGAGGTGCATATCCGTCGGAATATCCTATCGAATGAGCTCCGGCCTCCTCCTGGATACCGATATTGAAATCGATAAGGAACACTCTGTTATTTGATGCAAGTATGATATTTGAAGGCTTAATATCGCCATGGATGATCCTGGGAGACGCATGATGCAGGTATTTCAGAGCACTTGCTATCTGGATAGCCCACTCCTTCACCTGTTTTTCAGGGTATCTGGTACCCTCCTCCATGGACTTAAACAAAGACCGGCCCTCAATATACTCCATAACGGAATAAACATAGCCGTTATACATTACATAATCAATCACCTTAGGAAGAGACGGATGGTCCATGCTCTTCATTTTCTCCACCAAAGGCTTCATTTCCCGAAGGTTCTGTATCTGCATATGAACCTTTTTTATTACAACCTGGCGGGAGCTCCTGCGGTCAAGTGCCTTATAGGCAGTACCCTCGCCTGAGCCTATCTCCCCTAAGATAGCATAACTTTCGTTAAATATTTCTTCAGGAGAACGGGTCTGCTCCTCCGTAGCCTCTACCTTTTCCCTCTCGGGAGCGGAAGCAAATTTATCCTTTTTTACGGCCTCCTGCGCAGCCGCTACTCTCTCGGCCATATCACGCTGACGCTTGTAACCGGAATAAACCTGGTTATCGGCGGGCATATCATTTTCCTCTTCCTCTTCAGAAGCAGCAATGATTTCAAAACCGTCTTCAATTATCTCATTAGAATTGTTGTTTTCTTCCATAAGAAATACCTTTTCCTTCTGTACCGATAAAACAAATTTAAAGTATTCTTTAGGCCATATACCCAGAGTAAGTTTACACGAAATTTTCAAAAAAAACAATACTTTTTGTAAAAATAATACAATAATGGGAAAATTATACAATAAAAAACAGGTGTGGTACATTATAAAACATACCATACCTGCTTATAGATCAGAAATTACATAACATCAGCTTAAATATGTAAATGTATTGCAGGCCGCATCACTGCCAACTGCTTTAGCTGTCTTTACGGTGCTTACATAAGGGCTCAAGGATGCATCAGATGATATCCAGAGCTCGCTCTTTGTATTGGGATTGTAGAATGTGTTGTTACTGATCTCTCCGGAAATACCCGAAAGCACGGTAACAGCCTTGCCGTCCACTTCATCCTGACAGTTATATGCGAAAGTATTGCCGGATATATAAATCACCGCTTCCTTTAACTGAAGAGCATTACCATGGTTTTCCCTGATAGTACAACCTGTAAGACTCAGTTTTGAATTCTGCTGTATGGAAACAGCATGCTGTGATACACCCTTTATCACGCTGTCCGATAAAGTAACCTCGGAGCCCATAACCGTGATACCGTTGAGTCCGGAATTTAAGATAGTATTGTTGCTGCCACCCGATACCGTACTGCCGTCATATATGCCTAAGCCTGATTTTGTGGTTGCATTGATCGTATTAGAACTGATAGTCACATTCTTGCAGCCCTCACGCAGTGCAATACCGTTTTCAAACTTGGTTGAGGTTATGCCTGAAATAACATTACCACTGATAGTAGCATTACTCGAATCAAGAAGCTTTATAGCGTCCTCTGCAAACTTGGTATCCTCGCTTGAGTATGTATTTGAGAATCTGTCCAGAGTATTCCCCGAAATATTAGCTGAGCCAACATATCTCAGGTATACACCTGATGAAGCACAGCTGATTGTATTGTTGCTTATGCTTGCATTCTTTATGGGATAAACATCTGAGCCATAAATAAAGATACCTATTGAATTACCATAATCCTTATCAGTCTGTGAAACATCCTCATTGAGCTTTATGGTGTTACCGGTCAGGTTTATCTTAAAGTCACCGCCCGATACCGACATAGCCTTTACACCCTTGTTTCTTGAGACCTTGGTATTCTTTTCTGTGGAATCGGTCTTGAGCTGGATACCACAGCCAACATTTACCATCGTGTTATCCTTTACGGTAAGGTCCACATAATTATATCCGTAAATACCTGCCTTGGGTATATCCTTGAAAGTGTTTCCGGTGATCTTAATATTCTTATGATAGATACCTTCAACCATGATATGTGATCCCACACCACGGGAATAATCATGTATGTTACAGCCTGTGATGGTTATCTTCTGGCAGGGAGTATCATCATAGGGTTCACCATAAGTAAGCAATGTGGAGTCATGGCAGACATCCAGCTGTATAGCCTCTTTCTGAGTCTTATCATCAGCTGCTTTGAAACCATAAAACTCACAGTTCTTTACGGTACAATCCTTTACACCACCGAGCTCTAAGAGGTGGGTACCGAAGCTGTTACACATCGTAACATTAATGATTTTCAACTTAGTGGTATGTGCAAACATAAATACCGAACCACTGGTTTTGCTGTTGTACAGGATATACTCCGCATCCCATACACCGCCCTCAACCGTTATTCGCGCATTGTCGGCATATTTACCCTTCGTACCCTGCTTTGCATGGAGCATATGAAGGATGGGATCCTTTGCATTCTTGTTTTTCTTTATATATGTTTTCTTGTCAAGCTTCAGATATGTATTTGAACCTATGACCAAGGTCTTACTTATATAATAGGTTCCTGCAGGCACCTTAACCAAAGCCTGCTTCTTTTTTGTACCGGCCTTTGCTGCAGCGTCAAGTGCAGCCTGTATCTCCTTTGTCGCATCCTGTCCGTCCGTCAGCTTAACCTCTATGGTCTTTGCATAGGATGCCGCAAATACCTTGTTGAACTTCGCAGAGATAATGATACTCAGCATGACTATCAAAGAAACAACCGCGATTTTCAGCATACGCAAACGGCTGTGATGCCTAGTTTTTGACTTTCCCATTTTGACCTCCTCGTATTTTGCAGACCACCCCATTATCCTGCATATCCTACGGATATAAACTCATATCCTTCCCTTGCAGCCTTATCTATCTGGTCAAGGCCGGATACAACTTCAATATCCTCAGCGCCACGCTTAACAACTACTGTAGAATCAAATATCTCATCATTATCCCTGGTGTTGCCCGTTGATGTTCCGAGGAGTCTGGCAGGAGCCAGAAGTATCCTGGGTAAAAACATATTCTTTAAGTCAGGATCATCAGTTTTGTTTTTATCAAAGTTGGAAAGTCCTTTTGCACTGAGCGTCTCCTCGTATCTTCTCTTCTCGCTTACAAGTATCTCTGCCAAAAGTTCAGGCTTGGTAAATGTAGAATCCAGCACGAGGTCGTAGTTGTTCAGATTGAAATAATCAAGACCGTAGATTTCCTTATATCTTACATCCTCTGTATGAGCTCTCTCGATAAGATTTGCCTTGGCCTCCTCCTGTGAGCTGTATTTCTCAACATCACCACGCTTGTCATCATTATACACACGGCGGGCCGCCTCATCTATACTGACGGTAAGGAATACCTTAAAAGCATTTTCTGCAAAATGCCATGCAAGTCTAGAATCAAAGAACAGATCCTTCTGACTCTCCTTGGACAGCTGGGTAACCTTTTCATCGATAATGTTATCAAAGGAGTGATCCTGCTGCATAAGCTTATTCATCTCCAGTACAGTAAGGCCTCTCTCCTCTGCGAGTTCCCTCTGGATCTTGCCTGTAGAATATATCTCATATCCATACTTTTCAGCCATAATCTTTGCAATAGTCGACTTTCCGCTTCCCAAATTACCGGTTAATGTAATATGCATCATTTGCCTCCTAAGATTACATTTCTACAAGATAACCTAAATCATCGTAAGTATAATTTGTTGTATCTGAATATCCTTCAGAAGTATATGTTTCACTAATAAGGTCGCCTGCTTTGTTATACTTATAGGTATTGATGGATTCACTGCCGGAGTTGTTTGTCCAGGTTTCGGTCAAAAATCCCTTTGAATCATAAGTATAAACTGTCTCCGAGAAGTAGCCGCTGTCGGGAGACTCCCATCTCTCATATGATACTCTGCCTTCCTTGTCATACTCATATTCTTCGGTATTGGTATATGTATATTCTATACCATCCATGCTACCCTTGCCATTGTATTCATCATAGAGCACTCTGCCCTCTGAGTCACGGTTATACCTTCTCTCACCTGACTCATAATCAGCTGTATAGGTATAATACGTTAATGCATTTCCGGTGTAGGTGTATTCGGTTGTAAATTTGCCGCCGTCATTGTCGGTACCGGTCATCTTTACAAGGTTACCATTTGAGTCATACTTATAGGTATAATCATATGTATATTCAACCCAGTTAGAAACGCATGAATACTTTGATACACGTCCATTCTTGTCAAGCTTGATAGTAAATTTACGCTGGCATTCATTATAATCTGTGAAATCCAGAGTAACAGTTTTCTTGCTCTTGTTATAACTGCTCTTCACAGGTAAAAGCTCACCGGCATAAACAAGTTCCAGCTTATTCAGTTTAGCGCCTTTTCTCAATGTATAGTCCATACTGAATGTCCCGTAGGAATCAATCACTGTCAGACTCTTAACCTTCTTTTTCTTTGCTACAATAATACCGTTGGATAAATAGCAGTCCGATAATGTAATATTATTTCCCGATGCTGCCTCGGTATATGCCTTAGCATTGAGAATGTTGATATTGTAGAATACTGCCTTGTTTGTAAATGAAGTATTAGGAGCATCAATTATCAGGGATTTGCTCTTAGCAGCCTTGTCAGCCTTAATGGTAACGGTCTGATATGCCTTTGTCCTAAAAATGATAGTTCCTACTTCTGCATTTTTCATGGCAGCTTTAAGTTCTTTCGCAGTAGAAACACGTACTGTTTCCCCGTTATCCGCCTTTACACGGATGGTATTAACCGCTATGACTGCAAATAAAACAACTGCCAAAGCCATAAAAAGTTTGCCAAATGTTCTAAAAGTCTTTTTGCTCATACTTTGCCTCTCCTTTTTATAAGATAACCAAATTTTACCACCTATTCAGATGAAAGTAAATAATAATATTACTAAATTCAAAAATGAAAGAACCGTATTTTCATCTGAAATCTTGCATTTGCCACTGTAAAATAACCACTAAGATGGTAATCCTTTGTTGCAATACAATTTACAGTATGTTAAGATAATAGATAAGATTGATCAGAGACTTATATTAGGGATATATAATAATCTTAATTGCTCATAGATATACGGGAACTCGCTCGGATGCGTCCGGCGTTTTTCCTCGAAAAAAATATAAATATTTTAATCAGGAGGTTGTTTATGAAAGGTATTCTTGCTTTTATTCTCTGTATTGCTTTAGTACTTTACATTGTACCGATAAATGCCAATGCAGCTACAGATCCCGGCTCTAAGGGTAAAATTGTTGTTCTTGCCACAGGCGGTACTATAGCAGGTGTCGGTGATGCAGGAAAAACTGCCGGATATAAGCCCGGTTCATTGACTGCAGAGGAGCTTCTTGCTGCTGTCCCTCAGCTTGCCGATGTCGCCGAAATAGAGGCAATACAGATATGTAACGTTAATTCAGATGATATTACAGCGGAAACATGGCTTACTATTGTAAATACAATTAACGAAAAAGCAGCAGATCCCGAAGTAAAGGGATTTGTTATCACTCATGGTACCGATACTTTAGAAGAAACCGCATATTTTCTTAATCTTACTGTAAAAACAGATAAGCCTGTTGTACTTACAGGTTCAATGAGACCTTCTACTTCAATTTCAGCCGACGGTCCTATGAATCTATATGAGGCTGTATGTGTTGCAGCTTCTGAGGAGGCTGTAGGACAGGGAGTTCTTGTAGTATTTTCAGACAGGATATTTGCCGCAAGAACAGTTACAAAAACAAGTACTTATCATGTAACTGCGATAAGTTCAGGTGAAACCGGAGCGATCGGTATAGTTCGTGACGGTGAAGTACTCATTTATGAAAGCCCGGCTAAGAAGCATACAACTGAAACAGAATTTGACGTAAGCGGTTTAAAAGACCTTCCTAAGGTTTCAATTCTTTATTTCTCTGTTGATGCAAGTCCTAAGCTTGTTAAATACGCAGCAAAAAATTCGAATGGATTGGTTATTGCCGGTGCAGGAGCTGGAGAGTTCAGTAAGAAATGGATTAAAGCCATTAAGAAGCTAAAAATTCCTGTAGTTATCAGTTCAAGAATAGATGACGGTGTTATTACAAAGGATAATCTGCTTTGCAAGAATACAGTTGCAGCTGATAACCTTTCACCTCAGAAAGCAGCAATCCTTTTAAGACTTGCATTATTGAACAGTGCAGATCAGGAAACACTTGAAAAAATGTTCCTTGAGTATTAAAAATATTTATTATAAGATTCCTATTTTATGTAGGAATCTTCAGTCTGACCACTTGTTTTTTCAAGTTTAAATTCATTTTACTTAAATACAGACAAGCTGTTTTTGCTCCGTTAACAAAAAAGCGGAGGGATAAGATCTCTCTTAAGCCTCCGCTTACTTTCAGTAATCTGTTTCGAACGCAAGTATTTGATTGTCCTCTGTGTTTGGTTAATATGATTACTTATGCATCCGGGTTCCATATCCATATCATTCCACGAATACCAATTGTTATTATTGCTGCTGAAATACCTATAAATGCTACTGTTGCCATTTTCTTTTTCCTCCTTATTCATGTTAGTTTTGTTAAGTTTGACTTATAATTTGTGCTGTTTGACATATATCAGGTGAAGATTATTGCAGCTACGATAGCAATAGTCGAGATACCCCATACGGTAAATCCGATAACTCCCAATGTAATCATTGTTTCTTCCTCCTCTTAGGTTGTTTTATTTCAGTTTTTCCCTTATTGTGAATTTATAATATACTCGGTTTGCATATGATTCAAAATCCAGAGTAGCGCTTATATCCCTCAATTAATTTATAATCTGATTTAATAACTAAAATCCGTACTATCCTGATAAAGCATATGAGTTTCTTCGTCTTTTCTCATCATATCATATTCAGCCTGATCGTCTGCATCGTAGTAGTAAATATCTTCCATGGTTGTACCCTGCCTTTCGTTTTGTTTTCTGCTTCCTTCGTTGTGACTTTATAATACTCCTGCAAACCGTCAGATTCAATATTCAGAACAGCGCTGATATGTCGCTTATGCTACACATTTGTAGGAATCTGTTGCTTAATTTACACTTTCCGGTGAAACTGTATCTGTCATTTTAGTATGCATCTTTCTTAAAACCCTGATCATGTCAAGAGCCTCACTCCATCCGATATCATCCATTTTATCAGGAATGTATATCATTTTCTCTACCATAAACTGTTTTTCAGGCTGCATTCTCTGTTTCTCCCCAAAAACAAAAAGACACCCTCTAAAAAAATCTTTTTAGAAAGTGTCTTTAAGCCTTACATCTGCATTTTACTGCGGAACATATACATACTCGAAATCCTGGGGTACTTCGTCTATCTCCCAGTTATCGGTCCACGGGATCTCTCCTGCCTTCATATTGGTACGCTTAGAAGGCATCGGTGCGAGCTTCAGCTGCTCTCTGATGGCCTTGGTCTCTTCATCCTTTGATGAGCCGGCTCTTATCTCTACTTCGGTACCGGGTGCACAGTTGTAATATATCCATCTTGCATCGGGTACGGTCAGTCTTACACATCCGTGCGATACTGCCTTACCCAGGTTGTTGTATGCCGTTGTATAATCGTTTGCATCGCCTGAGTTATACAGGATCGAATGGAAATATGTTGCACTTACTATCAGGCTCCAGTACTGTGCCCATACTGTAAGTCCCTTAAATCTTGCAAATCGTACTCTGGTACCCTTCATCTTGAACACTCCCTGACGGGTATTGTGTCCGGATGCACCGGGTGAACAGATCATGTATCTGACAGGTACTGTGTAATTTCCTTCCTTATCCCTGGCATATACCATAACCACTTTCCAATACAGATCAACCGTGATCCTGTATGTATCGGGAGTGGGCATAGCCTTCGGATATCCTCTCTCACCGGTATCGCCTACCAGCTCTTCAAATGTCATGTGGGTAGTGGGTGCCAGATCATCAAATGTAGGGTTCTCAATGATCTTGATATCCTCATACACATGCATCTCTACACTGTAGTTTTTGCCGTTTTTGCAATATGCTGTAATATTGGCAACACCCTTTGCGTTCGCTGTAAGTGTACCGTCCTTATCTACGGAAACGATATTGGGTGCTGATGATACATAACTAAGCACCTTTGCGCCCTTCATGGTCGCAGTCATGGTTGTTCCAACCTTGAAATAGTTTTTCTCAACCTTTATATAAGGATCGATGACTGTTACCACACAAGTATACTTTACATCATTGCACTTTGCCTTTATCTTGACAGTACCGGGGGCTACACCTGTTACTTCACCCTTTTTGGTTACCGTCGCGATACTTTCATCGGCGCTTGCAAACCACTTGATCTTAGCAGGAGCATTGTTCAGTACCAGCTTAAAGCTTTTACCGGTGTAGATCTTCTTGGTTGTATAGTTAAAGCCGATCTCATTTTCGTCAGCCTTAACATGTACACAAGGGATCTCAAACAATAATGCTACTGTAAGCAAAACCGCCAATGCTTTTAATATGTATTGTCTGATTGTTTGTTTTTTCACACTGTTCTCCGTAATTTTGTAATTTTCACCTCATCAGTCTGCTCCGCAGACAGCTTCCCTCAAGGTGAAGCCTTATGTTAACGAATAGATGCGTGTAACTCCTGCAGTGACCTTACCTCAGATGTCTGGCCGCGCTTTACAGCAAGGATACCCTTTGCTGCTGCCTTTGCTGCTGCCATGGTTGTGATATAAGGTACATGCTCTCTGATAGCTGACTTTCTGATATAGCTGCCATCGTTACCTGCCTTCTTACCTGCAGGGGTGTTGATGATGAGCTGTACCTGCTTGTTGATGATGATATCCTCCACATTGGGACGGCCCTCGCCAAGCTTGTCAATCTTTTCTACGGTAAAGCCTGCTGCCTTGATGAGCTCGTAGGTCTTGCCTGTAGCAACAAATGTAAATCCTGCTTCAGCCAGGTCTCTGACTGCCTCAAGTACCTCAGTCTTATCTCTGTCGTTTACGCTAACCAGTGCCTTTCCTTCAAGAGGAAGTACGGTCTGTGTTGCCTCTTCAGCCTTAAAGAATGCCTCACCGAAGTTATCTGAGATACCAAGTACCTCACCGGTAGAACGCATCTCGGGTCCGAGTACGGGGTCAACCTCAGGGAACATATTGAACGGGAATACTGCTTCCTTTACTCCGTAGTAAGGGATATCACGCTCCTTCAGGTCATGTATGGGTGAAGGACGGCCTGTGATCTCCTTTGTGATGATCTCTGTAGCGATAGGTACCATGTTAACAGCACAAACCTTTGAAACGAGCGGCACGGTACGTGATGCTCTGGGGTTAGCCTCGATAACATAAACCTTGTCGTTTTCGATAGCGTACTGCATATTCATAAGTCCCTGTACATGCAGCTCCTCTGCTATCTTTCTTGTATAATCCTCAATAGTCTTGATATTCTTAAGTGACAGATTAAGCGAAGGAATGATACATGCTGAATCACCTGAGTGAATACCTGCGAGCTCGATATGCTCCATAACCGCAGGTACATATGCATGCTGTCCGTCACAGATAGCATCTGCTTCACACTCTGTAGCATGACGTAAGAATCTGTCGATAAGGATGGGACGGTCAGGAGTAACACCTACTGCTGCTGCCATGTATTCCTTAAGAGTATCTCTGTCATATACGACTTCCATACCACGTCCGCCGAGTACGTATGAAGGACGAACCATTACGGGATATCCTATACGCTCTGCTACTTCTATAGCCTCGTCAACATTTACTGCCATTCCTGCCTCAGGCATAGGGATGTTCAGTTTTTCCATCATGGCACGGAATCGATCTCTGTCCTCAGCCAGGTCAATAACCTCAGGTGTGGTACCCAGAATCTTTACTCCGTTTGCCTGGAGCTGTGAAGCGAGGTTCAGAGGTGTCTGTCCGCCAAACTGAGCGATTACGCCTACGGGCTTTTCTTCATTATATATACTTAATACATCCTCGAGTGTCAGGGGCTCAAAATAGAGCTTATCGGATGTATCATAGTCTGTTGAAACTGTCTCAGGGTTACAGTTAACAATGATGGTCTCAAATCCGAGCTTCTTAAGTGAAAGAGCTGCATGTACGCTACAGTAGTCAAACTCGATACCCTGACCGATACGGTTAGGACCGCCGCCGAGGATCATGATCTTCTTCTTTCCATTGT
>JAEEGH010021930.1_pt1 | contig 13147 bp, 6 predicted proteins | sample 9134181 | NCBI WGS metagenome assembly JAEEGH01 (sample SAMN16246544, study PRJNA631951) | gut metagenome | biome: gut microbiome; feature: rumen; material: DP-attached | host: Bos | place: Iran: Karaj | collected 2018-10 | reverse complement strand
TTGAATCCGTCTGCAAGTGTAAGATAAAGGGGTGTCGTTGAAGTCGCCGCAAAGGATTACAGGCAAATCAACTTCAGGAATGCCTTGCAACATTTCTTTGACCTCATCACTTCTTAAAATATAGCCTCTTTGCAATTTATGGTACACTGATTTTCCAACCGTATCAAACGATTGTTGGTTCTCTGGTGTACTCGTCAATACATCAATCTCACTTCTGGTAATCATATTTGAAACCAGATGAATATCAGCCAAATAGAACTTCCCCTTAGCACCTGCATCCACTTCAACCAAAACACCGTAAGTCTCTTCATTACTGAAACCTCCACCAGTAGTGACTTTCTCAATAGGATATTTTGAAAAAATCACATTGCCGCCAAAGTTGCTTTTCTTGTTATAATAAACGTATGGCATACCAATGCTATCGGAAAACATAGCTATACATTGATTCCTTGTGACGCGGCGGTTATATCCAGCAAACTCTTGACAACATAACAAATCAGGAGACTGCTCTCGCACTATTTTAAACACTTTACTGGCAGTTGTCTCACTATCCGTTTCCCTATCAACATTATGGAACATATAAAGGTTATAGGACATCACCCGAATGCCTTCTTCATTTTCAATTTTTTTCCCGAAAGAATAGGATTTGTTGATGCCTGGAATAGCGACCAACAATGCTATGAGCGAAATCCATGCCTTACGCGACCAAAGCAACAACAATGCAAAGAAAACCAAGACATTAAAAAGCAGTATTACCCAGAAAGTAAGACCGAAAAAGGGAATCCATCCAAAATGCTTTGGATCGATATGGGGGCAAATCACACTTAACGTCATGGCAATCAGTCCGATGACTGCCAAAATCGTCAGAATGAAGACCAAAACCTTCCCGAAAAAGCCTCTTTCTCTTCTTTCCATTTTATTTGCTGTTTTTGAACAAAAACTCCTTTTCTTCCTGAGTCAAACTTCCATAGCCATTTTTAGCCACCTTGTCGAGGATGGCATCCATATCGCGCTCTTTCTGAGCACGTTGCCGATTGTACTCTTCATCTGAACGCGGCACATTACGCTCTTCTTTGACTTCCTCGTAACGTGTGTATTTCAAATTTGACTTTTGTTTCCACGATTGAAAGACATCCTTCAACTTCCTGAAATCCTTGTTTGGGCCTGCTGGATTCTTCTTCCAATAAAGTATCAGCAGCAAACCAAACAACATGCCGCCAAGATGTGCAAAATGCGCTACATTGTCGACCCCGGTAAGCCCAGTTATCAATTCAATCACAGCGTAACCGATGACAAACCACTTCGCCTTAATAGGAATCAGAAAGTAGAAGTAAATCATCGAGTTAGGGAACATCATGCCAAAGGCAAGCAACAAACCATAAATGGCTCCAGACGCTCCTACAGTGGTCATCATGTTCAGGTAAGTATCCATAGTAACAATATGGCCGCCCAAATTCACAGTACTATATTGAGCCAAACCATTGGCATATTGGATATATTGCACCAACTCCTGGCACAATCCCGCACCAATACCACACACCATATAGAACAACAGAAAACGCTTTGAGCCCCAAAGGTTTTCAAGCGTGTTACCAAACATCCACAAGGCGAACATATTGAAAAACAGATGTCCAAAATTGCCATGCATGAACATGTAGGTGATAATCTGGTATATCCGAAAATCACTGGCCTTAAAAAAATGTAACCCCAGTATGTCGGTCAAGTCGATGTTAAAACGCGTGAAAGTGATGGTCGCCAGATACATCAACACGTTGATAATCAACAGATGCTTTACTACTGTCGGCAGCACCTTGAATCCCGTTGGGCTGAATTGCTGACTCATTTAAACAAATCCTCCATATTTAATATCACATAAATCTTTTTTCCGTTCGGTGCGACTTCGGCTACATTGCAGGCAAACAACTGGTCTACAAGGTTTTGCATTTCCATTTCCGAAAGCCGCGTCTGTGGCTTTATGGCCAATTGTACCGCCATGGTCTTGGCCAAATTCAATTTCCTATCCAACTGCAAATCGGTAGTGTTTGTTTTATAATTTTCCAAAATCTTCTCCAATAAATCTACCGCATCGCAACCTGCCGCGTCCGACGGCGTGCCGTTAATCATAAAGGTGGTCGGATTGGCCTGTTCCAAAACAAAACCAAGGTTTTCCAGTTCGGGCAACATCTCTTTCAGCAGCGAGGCATCGTTCACATTGAGCGATAACGCCTGCGGAAACAGTTCCTGCTGCGACACACCGCTATGGTTCTCCAACTCCTTCAGGAACTTCTCGAAAAGCACCCGGGAATGCGCCAAATGCTGGTCAATGACCAACATGCCCGACTTAATCGCGGTGACAATATAGGATTGATTTACTTGCAGATACTGATTATTAGGCTTGGTCTCTTCCTTCGTTTCAAAGCTCTCGTTGGGCAAATCTGTCCGTTCACCATAGAGTATGCGCCAGTCGCCTGGATGCGTATTGTTTTCCTTGTGGAATGAATTGTCCCAATGCGTTTCTCTCGGCGTGCTCTCTTTCCTGAAAGGATTGAAATTCGGGTCAAGCGGAATATTGGGAATGGCCAAAGGGTTCGACATGCCGATGGCCGCACCAAAGTCGTTGTTCAAATCAGACGACTCGTCAAAATCAATCATCGGGGAAAGGTTATGCTGACCGATAGCCTTGCGAACAGCAGCATGAAGGATAGCATACACCAGTTTGACATCCAAGAAGTTGACTTCTGTTTTTGTCGGATGAATATTGATGTCAATGTCGGAAGGATCAACTTCGATATTAAGGAAATAGCCTGGAAAACTGTCTTTTGGAATCATTTCCAAATAGGCATTCTCGATGGCATGATGCAGATATGCATGCTTGATAAAACGCTTGTTCACAAAGAAATACTGCTCTCCTCGGGTTTTCTTGGCAAACTCAGCCTTGACAATGTAGCCGTCGATTCGTACCCTCTCGGCTTCCTGACGGACAGGCAGCAGTTTCTCCTCGTAATTGCTCCCAAACAAACCCATGATGCGTTGCTTGAGGTTGCCAGGATATAGGTGATAGACTTCCTTTCCGTCGCTGGTAAGCGTGAAACCGATTTCAGGGTTCATCAGTGAGACACGAGTAAACTCTTCCACAATATGCCGCATCTCCGCCTGTGTCGACTTCAGGAAGTTGCGTCGTGCAGGAACATTGAAAAACAGGTTCTTAACCGTAAATGAGGTACCTGGCTGCATGGGGACAAGGCTCTGTTCCTTGACCACGGAGCCTTCGTTGATAATCTTGGTGCCCACCTCATCTTCCTTGCGACGCGTCTTTAACTCCACCTGAGCGATGGCGGCAATGCTGGCCAAAGCCTCGCCACGGAAACCCATCGTACGGATGGCAAACAAATCCTCCGCCTTGCTGATTTTGGAGGTGGCATGACGCTCAAAGCAAAGTCGGGCATCAGTTTCGGACATGCCGCAGCCATTGTCGACAACCATAATCATCGACTTGCCAGCGTCTTTCACCACCAAATCAATCTGAGTGGCACCCGCATCCAAAGCGTTCTCCATCAGCTCTTTCACAGCCGATGCAGGTCTTTGAATCACCTCGCCTGCCGCTATTTGGTTGGCTACGCTGTCAGGCAGCAACTTGATGATGTCCAGCATATCTTATTTTCCCATCAGTCCGCCAACAATGTTGTTCAACACGGGCGTACAGAAAATGAAATAGAAAACGAAAAGGATGAAAACGCCTAACACGATTCTGCGAATCAGCTTGTTGCGTTGTTCCTCCTTGCTTTCTTCATTCTTATTAGCACCCCACTTCTGTCGCATCTGAATGCGGAGTTGCTCCTCATGCGTCAGTTTGGAATCGAGGCCTGCGGCAGCCTTTTTCTCTTCCCAAGCCTGCTGTTCAGGGTCAAAATAGCGTGGTATATAGTTGAATTTCTTTGGATTATGTTTATAAAAGAATGCCATAGTCGTACAATTAGAACTTGCAAAAATACCAAAAAATCATCAATTACAATATGTTGTAATCACGATACTCACCATCCTCCTCGCCTGAAGTATCCAATTCATCCCCGGTAACACCTTGATCGCAATCCAATGCCGCCCATTTTCCGTTCCATGCTGCTGTAAGTTGGTCAAGCATGTCGCCCAACCTGTTGATTTCGAAATCGGATATCACGGCTTCCTGCTTGTAATTATCCAAATCGGAACGCAAGCCAAGAATACCGAAATTCATCATCTGAAGTTCGTCACAATCTGTTATCGCATTGATTTTATTCTCGATGGAAAGGATTTCTTCCTCCATAGCCTTGAACTGCTTCGAGTAGCTCGTACACGAACAAAATGCCAAGGCCAGTATCGACAGCATTGCAAATATTGAAAATCTGTTCATGATATAGTTGTTTTCGGGCTTCAAAAATAAGGAAAAAATCGACATCCAGCCATAAAAGCAAATATTTCCCATAATTATATAATAAGGTGTGCGGCAAAGACAGGCAATATTAGTCTTTCAATTTTATCATTTTCAAGTATTTATAAGATATAAACAACGACCGTTGATTTCTTTTCTGCAATTATGGAAAATGTTTTTCATCGTTTGGTTTGGCATTTCGTCGGAATACCTTATTTTTGCGCGGTCAATTGGTATAGACAAAATGGAAACGACACCAGATTTTACCGAATACAATCAACTCAATTATTAACATTAAATCATTATTGTATGAAAAAGTTATTTACTTTTTTCGTGGCTATGATTGCCTCCATTAGCTTGATGGCCCAGGTGACCACTTCGAGCATTAGTGGAAAAATCACGGACAGCAACAAAGCAAGCCTTCCGGGTGCTACCGTTGTTGCCACACACACACCTTCAGGCGCACAGTATTATGCTGTAGCTGATGCAAACGGTGCCTACCGTCTGCTCAACATTCGTCCTGGTGGTCCTTACACCCTCGAGGTCCGCATGGTCGGTTTCCAGACCGTCAGACAAGAAGGTGTCACTGCCACTTTGGGTGAAACCAAAATCCTGAATGTGCGCATGAACGAAGAGTCCATCGGCTTGGGTGAAGTCACCATTTCGGCCGAGGCCATCTCCAATGGCATGGACAGTGACCGTGCCGGTGCCACTACCGCCATCAACATGGAAAAGGTATCAACTCTGCCCACCGTCACTCGTAACTTGAACGACGTGCTGTCTCTGACACCGCAGGCTGCATCCAACACTAGCGGTCTTGCAATCGGTGGTGGCAACTATCGTGGTTCTTACGTCACTGTCGATGGTGCTGCGTTCAACAACGCGTTTGGTATCGGACAAAACCTCCCTGCCAACGGTAGCCCCATCTCATTGGATGCTCTTGAGGCTATGACCATCAACATCACTCCTTTCGACGTACGTCAGAGCGGCTTCACAGGCAGTGCCATCAACGCCATCACCAAGAGCGGTACCAACGATTGGCATGCCACCGTTTACGACTTCTTCACAAACAACGATTTCAAAGGCTATAAGGTGTATGACAATGAAGTGAACAACACCTATTCATTGAGCAACACTACTGGTTTCAGTGTTGGCGGCCCCATCGTGAAGGACAAGTTGTTCTTCTTCGTTAACGGCGAATACTCTCTGGATGACGTGGCAGGTTCAACCAATATCGCTCGTACCGATGCTTCACAAGAATTCGGCAACAGCGTAGCCTACAACCGTCCTTTGGAATCTCAGATGGATGAAATCAAAAGCTTCTTGATCAACAAATTCAACTATGACCCAGGCCGTTACCAGAACTATTCGCTTTCCACTCCCGATTACAAGGCTCTTGCCCGTTTGGATTGGAACATCAACGAAAAGAACAGCTTGGCTTTGCGTTTCAGCTACACACACAATTACGGTTCCAATTCGCCTTCTTCATCAATGAAACCTCTCAGCGGAAACGATGTAAAGTATACGGTGAATGGTGTTGACTACCAATTCAACAGAAATTCAGGAGGGCGCCAATCCGCTTTTGCAATGCCTTTTGAAAGTGCCCGTTACTTCCAAGAGCAGAACTTCATGACGGCAGCTGCTGAATTAAACACCCGAGTATCAAACAGAGCCAACAACATGTTCCGTGTCACATGGTCACATCAGTATGAGCCCCGCAGCTATGTGGGCAGCTTCTTCCCCACCGTTGACATCATGAGTGATGACAACAGCGGTCAAGGCTTTGCCGGAACTGACAATACCGCTATTCTTACCACTTTCGGTGTCGACCCCTTTACCTATGGCAACCTCAGGGACGTTCAAACTGTCGTTGGAACTGATGAATTCTCATGGTCCAACGGCATGCACAGTTTTACGAGCGGATTGCAGTACGAATGGAACCGCACCAAGAACGGCTTCATGCAAGGCGGTGCTGGTTGGTATCTCTACAATTCATGGCAGGATTTTGTTGATGATGTGGAAAATCCTGAAAATGCTGCTGGGCCAGCTCTGTATATGATCACACATCCGAACAACAACAGTCTGACCCAAGAGTTCCCATCATTCGACTATGCCCAAGCTTCAGCATACTTCCAAGATGAAATGAGCCTCAGCGAATATTTCAAACTGACCGCTGGCCTGCGCCTCGAAATGCCATTCCTGAATAATCCCAACAACAATTTCAACAAGGATTTCGCTGATGTAGCTGCCGCCAACCCTAATTCTTCTTTTGCTGGTCTCAGCACCTCCGACCTACCAAGCAACAGTATCAGCATCGCTAACTTCTCGCCACGTTTAGGTTTCAACTGGGACATTCTCAAAGACAGGAGCCTTATTCTTCGCGGCGGTAGTGGCCTTTTCACTGGACGTATTCCCTTCGTGTGGATTGTATCCGCCATGGGTAACTCCAATGTGCTCCAATACCAGTATATCGCCAACCCGTCAACTGGTGCTGCTCCGATTCACTTCCACAACACCATCGACGGTCAGCTGAACGAACTCTATGCTGGCAACGCTTTCACCCAGCAAGACCTTGCTGCTCCTACTGGCTCCACCATCATTTCTAAAGACCTCAAGATGCCCTCGGCATGGAAGAGTTCTTTAGGCTTGGATGCCACTCTGCCTGGCGATATCAAGGGAACCGTTGAAGGTATCTACAGCTACAACTTCAATGAAGTCTATGCAACCACACTCGGCATCAAGAAAGACGGAGAAATCCAACTTCCCGGCGAGCCTGATGCTCGTGAGACCTGGATTTCAGAAGGCATCAAGAACAAGAGTGGTGGTAAGATGAACGGATATTACCTGAAAAATGAATCTAACCTGCACGGTTATTACTATTCGGTGACCGCTCAATTGTCGAAGGAATTCAACAACGGTCTTTCTTTAATGGGTGCTTACACCTATAGCAATGCCAAATCACTCAGCGACGGTGCCGGCGACCAAATCAGCGAATTTGGAACAATCAACAACGTGAACGGAGCCAACACTCCTGAACTTGGCTACGCCAACTATGTGGCCCCTCACCGCGTGCTCGCCAACATCAGTTACAATATCAAGGAGGGTAAGAACCTTGCCACCAACATCGGTCTGTTCTATGAAGGATTTAATATTGGTTTCATGGGCTATTATTCCTATTCAAGAGTGTCTTATCTGATGAACGACGTGAGCGGAACGGGCGCTAGCCAATTGATTTACGTCCCCACGAAAGACCAGCTTCAGAATATGCCTTTTGCTGATGTGTTGGACAAAGAGGGCAATCTCATCCAAACCGCAGCTGAAAACCGCGCTGCTTACGAGAGCTTCATCAGTGGTGACAAGTATCTGAGCACACACCGTGGCCAATACGAGCAAAGAAACGCTATCCTTGCCCCATGGCTCAACAGAATCAACTTCCACCTCGGCCAAGAATTCAAGTTCAATATCCTCGGCAAGACTAACTCCATTGAAGTTGCCGCAGATGTGAAGAACATCCTCAACCTTATCAACAGCAAATGGAGCAACTATAATGCTTTGAGCAGCAACGTAATCCTCAATTACGACAAGAGCTCACAAACTTACACTTTCACCGAACCCACTTGGGAACCTTACGGCAACACCGCTTCCACTTGGTCGGCAGTGCTGAGCTTGCGTTACAAGTTCTAAACCATTGCGATAATATCGTAATACATCCCAAAAAAGCACCTCGATTCGGGGTGTTTTTTTGTACCCATATTCTTTACCAAATATCTTTTTTCTTATTTTTGCACCAATAATTCTTCGTTATATTCTCTATATATAGAGAGTTTCACCTATAACCTATTCAAAATATGAAAAAGATAGCCATACCATTAGTTTTCCTATTAACTTTTCTATCTGCACTTTCCTCTGCCCAAGATTTGTCGCGCAACCGTGAAATCATGGAAAAAGTGATGTCATCAGACAAGTATTCTTTCGCCACAGGAACGTCCGACTCACTTAACACTGCCATTTCTTATGCCGTTTCACATTTGGCCGACCAAATCATGACTGATGTCAAAGTCTCATCTAAATCCGAAATCAAATCTCAAAACGAAAGCGGAGAATTGAACGAAACCGTCATATTCGAACAGGTTTCTGAAACATTTACCAATGTCAAACTATCAGATTACCAACAACTTGTCATAGAAAAACCTAATAAGAAAAATAAGGAGTATTTGGTTTTCGTCTACATCAGCAAGGATAAGATTAATGAAATAGTGAAAGAGATTGAGGAAAATGAAAAAGAAATACAAATGGAAAATGTGAAAAAAGCCAATGAAGATGTAAAGTTCTACTATTCGGAAGGATGCAAGGCCATTAACGACATCAGAATAGGCGATGCATTGAAATACTTGTATTGGAGTTATGTTATCAGTTTGGGAACAAATATCAGCATAGAACAAAATGGGAAAACCGAGCCAGCCACCAGACTTTTGGAAACCAAAATCGACAACCTATTGAACAATGTACAGATTACTCCCGTATCCTATGAAAAGGAACAGATCAACGACTTCCAAGAAAAATACAAGGTGATACTGAATATCGAATACAACAAGGATGGTATAATGCAAAAGGTCACCAATTTAGATTATGAGTATAACGATGGCAATACTTTTCAGAAAGGGCCACGCGAGCGAGATGGGGCTGGCGTTGTCAATCTGCAATATCCCGATATGAATCAAATCCGCATCAAATGTACATATAAGTACGATCAAAATGAAACTCCACCAGACATCTACGAAACCATAAAGACTAAAGGACAGAAAAAGTTTTCGTCCGCCGTAAAAATCATCCCTATAACGGAATCTTTTAAAGAATGTGAGCCGACGGTTTCATATGAACAAGCCAATACTTCCAACGAAAATGACATCACTGAAAACGAGACAACTATAGAAACGCCTACGGTTAAAACTCATGACCATGAGGAGATTAGCAAGAGAATCAACCTTGTGGAAACAGCTATTAGGAACAAAGATTACGAATCCGTTATCGACTATTTCACACCTGATGGGTATGACAGTTTCAAGAAACTTGTTCAATACGGTCATGCCAGCATCATTGGCACACCCCAATACCGCTTTTTGGATTATGGCAATCTGACTTTGTGCCGCAGTATCACCATGCAATTCAAGTTCAGGAACAATAAGCAGTTCATTGAAAATATCACATTCCGTTTTAATCAGGATAACCTCATTGAATCTTTGGCCTTCACTTTGTCGGATGTGGCCGAAAGGGATATTTTGGGCAAGGGGAAATGGGAGCGTAATTCACGCCTCTTACTGATGACTTTCTTGGAGGACTATCAAACCGCATACGCCCTTGGAAGGATTGATTATTTGGAGCGTATCTTCTCTGAAAACGCCCTAATCATTACTGGTAACAAAGTAGAGAAAAAAGTTATGGCTGACAATGTCATCATCACAGAAAGTGTCAAATACGACACTTTGTCGAAAACACAATACATGGAGAGATTGAAACGGCATTTCAGAACCAAGGAATACATCAATTTGAACTTCACCGACACTGATTTCAAGAGAGCCTCGGATGGTGATGAATTCTATGGCATACGCGTCAGGCAGGAATATTTCTCCAATACTTATGGGGATGTCGGATACCTTTTCCTGCTAGTGGACTTGCGCTTCGAAGAGCCTATCATCCATATCAGAGCCTGGCAAAACGACAAACTCCCTTTGGAAGCACTGTTTGGTATGTCTGATGTATATTGAAAACCATTCTTAAATTAAAAATATGATGAAAAGACTACTTCTTTCGTTCTTTTTCTTTTCCTTATTCTTCCTTGCAAAAGCACAAGACTATAAAATCATCAGTGTGGAAGAACTCCCCATGGACATGTCGGCTGCAAAATACCAAAAGACGGACGACGACGATAGGAAATGTGCTTTGTTCAGAATCGCCACACAGAATATTTCCACAGAAATGAAGGAAGAATTTCACTTTGAATCAGATTGGGGTGCACAAATCGTAGCACACATCATTGTTGACGGCGAAATTTGGGTATGGACATCTCCTGGTATTAAAACATTGAAAATCAGCCATAAGACATGGGGAAAAACAGAATTGGCCTTAACCACTAAATTGCCCAAAGTGGAATCCTTACGCACATACAAGATTGTAATTGAAGGCACTATCATGCCACATTTTACTAGTACCCTGCATTTGTCTTCTATTCCAGATAGTGCACAATTGTATATTAACGGCGGCTTTGTTGGGACAACACCCTATGAAACAGCGTTGCCTTTTGGAAGCTATCAATATGAGTTGAAAAAGGCCAATTACTATAATTTATCAAGAACTGTTTTCTTAGACAAAACATACAAGGAAATCACGGAGAAATTGATTCCGATATGTGGCAAACTGGAATTGGCCTCAAAACCAGAAAGTGCTTCTGTGCATATTGATGGAGTTTATCATGGCATTTCCCCCATTACTCTCGATTCAATAATTATCGGCCACCACAATATTAAATTAGAAAAAGAAGGATATGAAGCTACCGATTTAGATATTGTGATAGAGGCAGGAAAAACCAACAAACAAAATATCAAGCTGAAAGAGATTCCATCTACAACTATACCGTATACCTTAAATAAAAACAAAAACGAAAACAAAATAGTTAAAACTGCAACTGTCTATTCTACTGTTAACGCAACAGAAGAGCATATACAAACAATAGAAAAAGACTTGATCAATTCTATACCAACCGTCACCCACAGCATCACTGATGTAATCAAGGTATCACCCTACGCCAATGGTTTGAGCATAGCAGGTAGCGACGGCCGTTCCACCAACTTCACTGTTGATGGTGGTACCAACATTAACAACAACTTCGGTTTAAGCAGCAACCTTCCTGGTGGTGGCACCCCCATTTCAGTGGACGCTATCGAAGAAGTTCAAGTCGTGGTTGCTCCTTTTGATGTCCGTCAGTCCAACTTCGTCGGTGGCGGCATCAACGCTATTACCAAGTCTGGTACCAACCAATTCCACGGTTCGGCATACACCTATTACAGCAACCAGACTTTCCGAGGCAACGAACTGATGGGCGAAGACCTTGGCGAACGCCCTGAAGAAAGTCGATTCACATACGGTGCTACTGTTGGTGGCCCCATCGTGAAAGACAAGTTGTTCTTCTTCCTCAACGCTGAAAGGACAGAAGAGCCTTCAGAAGTCATCCAATACCGTCCTGGTGATGGCGACACTGAACTCCTCGACCAAATCTATAACAAATTGGTCAACGACTACGGCTACAATCCGGGTTCCTACAACGAGTATCCTGGCGGTAACAACAACCTGAAACTCTTGGCTCGTATTGACTGGAACATCAACGACAACAACAAATTGATGTTCCGTTTCAACAATACCGCCAACACCAAATGGAATGCTCCGAACGGTAACTCATGCGACGATAACTTCCGCAACAGAGCCTACAACCGTTCAAGTGCCGTCTCCTTCCCCTTCTCGTACAACATGTACTCCATGCGCAACAATGTGATGTCATTTGCCACTGAATTGAACAGCCGCTTCTCCACTCAAGTGAGCAACCAGTTCGTCTTCACTTACACCGACATCAACGACCAGCGCGGTTCCAACTCAGACATCTTCCCGCACATCGACATCATGAGCGGTTACGAAGATTTCCAAGCCACTGGTAACTTCATTCCTTTCACCAGCTTCGGTTATGAACTCTTCAGCTATAACAACGGTGTGAAGAACAAGGTATTCAATGCCACCGATAACGTGACCATTTATAGTGGTAACCACAAGATCACTGCCGGTCTCAACTGGGAACGCCAAACTGCAAGTAACTCCTACATGCGTAACGGTACCGGTTACTATCGTTTCGCCAGCGCTGAAGACTTCCTGAACGGTGCCCTTCCGTTAAGCTTCGCCCTCACGGCTGGTAACAATGGTGAGGAGAACCCTCGCGGCGAAATCACCTATAACCAATTCGGTGCCTACGTTCAAGACGAATGGAACATTACCGACAATTTCAAGCTGAAATTCGGCATCCGTGGTGACGGCATTTTCTTCGATGACTCAAAGCTGATGACCAACGATGCCATCCTTGAATACAACATGGGCGGCAGAGTCGTCAACACCGGCAGATGGCCCACCAACCGTGTTCAGGTTTCACCTCGTCTCGGCTTCAACTGGGAAGCCGCTAAGGGACTCACCATCCGTGGTGGTAGCGGTCTCTTCCAAGGCCGTCTGCCTCTGGTATTCTTCACCAACATGCCCCAAAACTCCGGCATGATCCAATCCAGCTGGAACAAGAACGGATTCAGCGGTAGCATCGCCCAAGACTCCATCAACGGCTATTATGTCAGCTATACCGACGCGACCCTGAATAACTTGCAAGCCTTAGTGAAACCCGATGGCACCTACATCACCGATGTCAACGAGATGATCACTGCCCTTGGCCTCAACACCACCGTGACTCCTGAAGACGGTCAACTCACTGGCGACATCAACGGTGTCGATCCTGAATTCAGAATGCCTCAAATCTGGAAGTCAATGCTCGGTATCGACTGGACTGTTCCGGTTTCGTTCCCCTTGACCTTCACTGTGGAAGGTATGTTCAACAAGACCCTCTGGGGTGTCCGCCTGGTTGACTGGAACCTCAAGTACGACATGATTGCCAACGCCGGCGACGATGTCCGTTTCAACGGTCCCGACAAGCGCGTCAAC
>JAEEGH010021927.1_pt1 | contig 13148 bp, 10 predicted proteins | sample 9134181 | NCBI WGS metagenome assembly JAEEGH01 (sample SAMN16246544, study PRJNA631951) | gut metagenome | biome: gut microbiome; feature: rumen; material: DP-attached | host: Bos | place: Iran: Karaj | collected 2018-10 | reverse complement strand
TACTGCTTTCCTTCGCGTTAATCTGCGACAGCATCGATATGGCGAATGAGTTGCCGGAGGACACCATTGCCTCTTGTTCCATTGTCAAAACAATCGGCTCAAACTCATTGTCCTCTGCCGTTACGGACAGATTATTACCACAACCGGCAAAAAACAGAATGGACAGCAAGACCGGTATCTGGAAAACAATGCGTTTCATAAGTTAGGATGATTGAAAGTAAAATCAATTTTCTGGATTACGAAAATATAAAATATAATCGAAAACAAGATGCTGTCTTCCCGTCCCTCTTGTCGCTTGTGCTCTTTTCACAAACGGTTGCTCGACCTCCCGCTACACCTCCACCCACTCGATCTGGATGCCGCGGCGCTCCATGCCGCGGAACCAGGTCATCTGCCGCTTGGCGAACTGGTGGATGGCGATGCGCAGTTTCTCCACCATCTCGTCGTAGCCCATCGCGCCGGTTAGATAGAGCGTCAGGTATTTGTATTCCAGACCGTAGTAGAGCAGGTCCTCCGGCGGAATGCCTCGCTCGAGCAGCCCGCGCACTTCATCCACCATTCCCTCGCGCAGACGCGCCTCCAGCCGGGCGTCGATGCGCGCGTTGCGCACCTCCCGCGAAACCAGCAGGCCGATATAGCGGGTCTTCTTGGGTAGGAACGAGGTATGTGTCACGGGGTGCGTTTTCTCATAGACGGCGATTTCCAGCGCGCGGATCAGCCGCTGGCGGGTGTCGTAGTCGGTGGTGTTGTGGGGCGTCCGGAGCGCTTCGTAACGGGCAATCAGGGTCTCGGTGGGCAGCGCTTCCAATTCTGCCCGAAGGGCTGGATTGGCCGGCACGTCCGGCAGGTAATAGCCGCAGGTGGCCGCTTCCAGGTAGAGACCGCTGCCCCCGCAGAGAATGGGGGTCTTGCCCCGGGCGACGATATCCCTGTAAGCTGCCTCGAAGTCGTGCTGATAGCGGTAGATGTTGTATTTCTCGCCGGCCTCGGCGATATCGATCAGGTGGTAGGGAATCTCCCCGTAATCGGCCAGGTCCTTGCCCGTACCGATATCCATGCCGCGGTAAACCTGCCGGGAGTCGCCCGAGAGAATCTCTCCGTCGCAGCGGCGCGCCAGCTCCACGGCATAGCGCGTCTTGCCGCTGGCCGTGGGCCCCAGCACGCAGACCAGGTCGGCCCCGCACAGGATATCATCGGCCGCGTTGCTCATAACACATTCTTAAATAGATGAATATCAAGATGGAAAAGGCCATCAGGGAGGAACCACCGTAGCTCACCAGCGGCAGCGGAATGCCAATCACCGGCATCAGGCCGATCGTCATGCTGATATTGACGACCACATGCATCAGGATGCAGGCCGCCACGCACCAGCCATAGACCCGCGCAAAGCGGTTGTTCTGCTTTTCGGCGGAGTTGATCAGGAAGAGAATCAACAGGATATAGCAGAAAATCACGCCGCAGGTTCCCAGAAAACCCCACTCTTCGCCCACCGTGCAGAAGATAAAATCGGTGCTCTGCTCCGGCACGAAATCGAATCGCGTCTGCGTGCCCGCCATGAACCCCTTGCCGCTGAATCCGCCCGAACCGATGGCAATCATCGACTGATGGACGTTGTAGCCGGCGCCCATCGGATCGTCACGGATGCCCAGCAGCGATTCGATTCTCTGCCGCTGGTGCTCCTGCAACACCTTGTAAACCACCGTATCCGTAGAGAGAATCAGGGCCGTACCGATCAGGTAGATGACCAGGACCCGGCGCAGCAGCTTCTCCCGCTTGTGGAAAAGGGAGCGGACAATGAAGAAAAGGGCCACCGGCGCCGTGAGCAGGGCCAGCCAAAGTTCCGGCTTCAGCCGGCCGAGCACCGGCGAGAGGGCCTCCAGACGGCACAGCCGCGGGAAAAAGGCGAGCAGCAGCAGGGCGCCGCCGCCAAAGAGCAGGTAGCGCAGATCCCGCCGGTCAAAATAGAGGTAGGTCAGAATCAATCCGCAGAGAATCAGGATGGCCGCGTAGGGCGAAAGGACCAGCGAGAGGATGGCCAACGTGATGGCCAGTACGCCGCCGATCAGCACCCAGGGGTTCATGCCTTCGCGGTAGAATACCAACAGGAATCCGATGTAAACCAGCGCCAGGCCGGCCTCTTTTTCGAGCAGAATCAAGGCCATGGGCACTACCAGCAGCAGAATCAGCCGCAGGACGTCCCGTCCGTTGGTGAAAGAGAAGGTGAATTTCTCCATGACCGTAGCGAGCGCCAGGGCCACCGCAATCTTGGAAAACTCGGCGGGCTGGAACCGGACGGGCCCCAGCACCAGCCAGGACTTGGAACCGTTGATGTTGGTGCCCAGGAAGATGGTGGCGGCCAACAGACCCAGCGTCAGGAAGTAGATCCACCAGACGAATACGTTGTAAAACCGTGAGGGAATGACAAAGAGCAGGAAGATATCCAGCACCAGCACCACGGCGAACCAGATCAGCTGCATGCCGTATTTGCTGTTCCAGCTCCAGGTGAAGGTCGCTTCGCTGGTGGACGAGGAATAGATGTTCAGCAGGCCGAAGAGAATCAGCGCAAAATAGCAGATCACGATCCGCCATTCAATCCGTTTGCTTATGGTTCCTCTGCGGCTCATTTCCTGACTTTGACTTTATGCAGCAGATTGGCTGACGTGATGCGGTTTTCCAACGGCTTGCGCTCCGGTGCAATCTTCTCATTGAGGTATTGTTCCACCAGCAGCGAGGCGATCGGAGCGGCCCAGGTGGCGCCGAATCCGGCATTTTCAATATAGGCGGCCACGGCAATCTGCGGATTGTCGGCCGGGGCAAAACAGATGAAAACCGAGTGCTCGTCGCCGTGGGGGTTCTCAGCCGTTCCGGTCTTGCCGCACATCACCACCCCGGGTACGCGGGCGATCCGGGCAGTGGCGCCGGCCCCGCCGTGCACCGCCAGGCGCATTCCTTCAACCACCGTCGCAAAATGGATCGAATCGAAGGGTGTATCGTGGCGCTCCCGGAAGCGGTCGTCGATCGGGGCCTCAGGACGGTCTTTCTGGATGTGCGGGATATAATAGTAGCCGCGGTTGGCGAGGATGGCTGCCAGGTTGGCCAGGTGGAGCGGCGTGATGCCCAGCTCGCCCTGTCCGATCGAGAGCGAGACGATCGAGAGCGACTTCCAGGCGTTCTTGCCGTGCAGGCGGTCGTAGCGCTCGGCCGTCGGCATCATGCCGCCCAGTTCGCCCGGAATGTCGGTGCCCAGCTTGCTGCCGATTCCGAAACTCCGTACATAGTCGCTCCACGCCTCAAACCCCTCCCGCACGCTGCCATACTTGGGATTGTCGATGATGGCGCGGAAGGTGTGGCAGAAGTAGGCGTTGCAGGACATCATGATGGCCTCCTTCAAATCGAGCGGGCTGGGGTGAACGTGGCACCCCACGGTGAGGCGGCCCACATGATAGCCCTTGGAGCAGGGGAAGCGCGTCTCCGGCCGGATCACGCCCTCCTGCAGGCCGATCAGGGCGTTGACCAGCTTGAAGACGGAGCCCGGCGGCTGGGGGGACTGCACGGCGCGGTTGAACATCGGCCGGTAGGGGTCGTTGACCAGCTGCGCATAGTAGCGGTTGATTTCCGCCAGGTAGGAGACGTCGATGCCCGGACTGGAGACCATGGCGAGAATCTCGCCCGTGCCGGGCTCGATGGCCACGAGCGAACCCACCTTGTTCTGCATCAGCTTTTCACCATAGGCCTGGAGCGGAGCGTCGATCGTCGTGTAGATGTCGGTTCCGGCCACGGCGGGCTTGTCGTAGAGACCCTCTTCGTAGCGGTCCACAATGCGGTTGTGAACGTCGCGGTAGTAGATGGCATAGCCCTTCTCGCCGCGCAGCGTGGTCTCGAAGGCCTCCTCCATGCCGGTCTTGCCGGCATAGTCGCCGCTGCGGTACTCCGGATTGCGGCGGATATAGTCCGCATCCACTTCGGAAATGTAACCCAGCAGGTTGCCGCCGGCATGGTAGTTATAGGTGCGGGCGGTGCGGGGCACTCCGTCGAATCCCGGGAAGCGTTCGATTTGCTCGGCAAAGACGGCATATTGGGCCGCGGAGGTCTGCTTGAGCAGCACTTGCGGCTGGTGGCCGATCTTGCTCCGGTAGAGCCGCCACTCGCGGAACTTGGCCTTGACATAGGCCGTATCCACATCGAAAATCCGGCAGAAGGCCGCCGTGTCGAAGGGTTCCTTGATGACGGAGGGGGTGACCAGGATGTCGTAGGAGATCTTGTTGCCCACGATGATGCGGCCGTCGCGGTCGCGGATCAGCCCCCGGGCCGGGTAGCGCGTCTCATACTTGAGCGCGTTGTTCTCGGCGTTGAGGCGGTATTTTTTATCGACAATCTGGATATAGAAGAGTTTGCCGACGATGACGGCAAAGACCACGAGGATCACCACGGTGAGCACGCCCTTTCTGTAGGAGAAGCGGTCCATCTCAGTTTCTTTCAGGGATGAACAGGCTCAGGAGGGCTGCCAGCGCCACGCCGGCCAGGGTCGAGAGGGCGGTGCGGGCCAGGATGAAGAGAACCGGCGTCAGCGTGAATCCGTCCAGCAGGACGAAGACCAGCATATAGAGGGCATAGACCGCCAGGGCGAACTTGAGGTAGGTCCAGACCCCGAGGGTGCGCACCGAAGGGGTCCAGGCCGGGTTCTGCCCGTCCGGAGAGACGATCCCGCGGTAGAGCGGTTCCCGCAGGGCGGCCAGCGCGACGCAGGCTGCGGCACTTGTGCCGGGCACGCCGCCCGTAGCCAGGTCGGCCATCAGGCCGAGTACAAATCCCACGGGCATCGTGATGCGGACATCCCACGTAGCGGGGAATCCGATGACAATCAGCGGCAGGAGGGTCAGCGTAACCCAGAGGCCCGTATCGACCAGGTTCGTCAGGAGCACCTGCAGCACGAAGACTAGCAGGTAGTAAACCAGATGGGCGAGACTAATGCGCATGGCTGAGCTCCTCCATCGTCTGTGCGTCCCGATCGTTCACGACATAGACGTGATACAGGGCGCTGTAGTTCTGAAACAGGTCCACCTTCATTTCCAGCGAAACGCCGTCGGAAGAGATGCTCCGGACGACGCCCAGCGGAATCCCCGGGGGGTAGATCGCCGAATAGCCGCTCGTAAGTACCGTGTCTCCGTCCGCCACCTGGGTGTGCATCGGGATCTCGGTAAGGAGCGCTGTGCGCGGGGAGCGGCCGGTCCACCGGAGAAGGCCGAAGACCCCGCAGGGCACGATGCGGGCGCTTACCCGCTGGGAGGTGTTGAGGAACGATTCTACGCGGCAGTAGTGCGCCCGGACCTGGCTGACGACGCCTACCACCCCGTCCGCGGTGACGACGCCGCTGCCCGGACGGACGCCGTCGGCCTCTCCGCGGTCAAGCACCAGGTAGTTGCGCTGGCTTCCGGTGGAGTTGTGGATGACGTGGGCCAGGGTGTAGCTGTAGCGGCCCTCCCGGGTAGAGGCGGGGAGGGTGGCCGGATTGGCGGCCTCTTCTGTTTCCCGGGCCGCCAGGGCGTTGCGCAGGGCGAGGTTTTCGGCCGCGAGCCGCTCGTTCTCCTTGCGGAAATCAAAAAAATGGCTGATGCGCTGCGTCTGGTTCCAGATGGCCTCGCTGAGGTGGCTGAAGGCCCCCAGGATGCGGTCGCGGTGGGCAAGGCTGCCCCGCGCGATCATCGTCATCGCCAGGGCTTCGAGGATGATGAAAATCGCCGCCGAAGTAAGGGTCTGGATCAAACGGCCCCTTCGCATGGCGTTACCGCATCAGGAAGGGATAGTTCGAGATGTTCTTGAGCGCATTGCAGGTACCGCGGGCCACGGCGCGCAGCGGGTCGTCGGCCACGTGGAAGGGGATGTTCATCTTGTCGGAGAGGCGCTTGTCCAGGCCGCGCAGCAGCGCGCCGCCGCCCGTCAGGAAGATGCCCTTCTTGACGATATCGGAATAGAGTTCGGCGGGGGTCTGCTCGAGCACCGACATGATGGCGGTCTCGATGCGGGCCAGCGACTTGTCGAGGCAGTGGGCGATCTCCTGCGAGGTGATGGCCGCCTCCACCGGGTGGACCGTCATCAGGTTCGGTCCGCTGACCGTGCAGGGCTCCACCGGCTCGTCGAGGTCGGTAATGGCGGCGCCTACCTCAATCTTGACGCGCTCCGCCGTGATCTCTCCCACCTTGATGTTGTATTGCTGCCTCAGGTACTGCTGAATGTCCGAGGTAAAGGTGTCACCTGCGGTCTTGACGCTCTGGTCGGCCACGATGCCGCCCAGCGAAATGACGGCAATCTCCGTGGTGCCGCCGCCGATATCCACCACCATGCTGCCCGAAGGAGCCGTGACGTCCAGGCCGATACCCAGCGCGGCTGCCATCGGCTCAAAGATCAGGTAGATGTCCCGGCCGCCCGAGCGCTCCACGGCGTCGCGCACGGCCCGGATCTCCACGGCGGTACTGCCCGAGGGGATGCAGACCACCATGCGCAGGTTCGGCGTGAAGAAGCTGCGCTTGTAGTTGATCATCTTGATGAACCCGCGGATCATCATCTCGGCGGCGTCGAAGTCGGCGATCACGCCGTCCTTGAGCGGCCGCACCGTCTTGATGGACGGGCTGGTACGCTCGTGCATCCGCTTGGCCTCGATGCCGACGGCCTTGAGGGTGTTGTTGGTCTTGTCGATAGCCACGATGGAAGGTTCGTCGATCACCTTCTGGTCGTTCATATAAATCACGGTATTGGCCGTTCCGAGGTCAATCGCGAGTTCCTGAGTCAAGAATGAAAATGCCATAAAACGAGAATTTAGCACCGTTTGCGGTGGATGCGACAAAGATAAGAAATTCGTCCGTGAAAATTGTTATTTTTGCAAAGGAATTCGCAACGTTTTTTGATGGAAAAATTTGATCGATATGCTCTGATCGTTGCCTCGGGTGAAGGCCGTCGGATGCACAGTGCCCTGCCCAAGCAGTTTCTGGAACTGGGCGGCAAGCCGGTGCTGCGCCGGACCCTCGAATGTTTCCTCGAATTCGACCCCAAAATCCATCTGGTCGTCGTGCTTCCCTCGGACCGCATCGAGTACTGGCGGGAGTACTGTTCCCGCACCGGGTTCCGTCCCACGATGAAACTGGTTCCCGGGGGCATGACCCGCTTCCACTCGGTCAAAAACGGTCTGGCCCAGGTGCCGGAAGGTGCGCTGGTGGCCATTCACGACGGTGTCCGGCCGCTGCTCTCCGCTGATTTCCTGGCGGAGCTCTTCCGCGCTGCCGCCCATGCCGAGGCGGTGGTGCCCGCCCTGCCGCCGGTCGAATCGCTGCGCGAGGTGCTGGGCGCCGGAGCCTCCAGGGCCGTGGACCGCAGCCGTTTTGTGTCGGTGCAGACCCCGCAGGTGTTCCGCTCTACGCTCATCAAGGCCGCCTATGCGCAGCCCTACGCCACGACCTTCACGGACGACGCCTCCGTGGCGGAGGCCGCAGGCATAAAAATATCTCTCTGCGAGGGCCGCAGAGAGAATATCAAAATCACCACGCCGGAAGACCTGGCGCTGGCGCAGTCTATTATATCTCGTCTTCAGGGAAATCTTTGACCCAGACCTGTCGGTTGATGGCCTCGTCCAGCGATACGAAGGTGTGCGTCTTGGTGACGTAGGGCACTTTCTGGATGCTGTGCATGATGACCTTCATCAGGTGGTCATGGTTGAGGCAGTAAATCTTTAACAGGAGGGCGAAATCGCCGGCGATGAAGTGGCACTCCACGACGGAAGGGATTTTCTTCAGGGCGGCGACAACCTCGTCATAGTGCTCCGCCTTGCTCAGCGAGACGGCTACAAATGCGCAGACGTTGAGGCCAATGGCTTTCGGTTTCACGAGAATCCGGCTGCCGGAGATGATTCCATTGGCTTCAAGCTTCTTTACACGCTGGTGAATGGCCGCGCCCGATACACCGCATTCGCGGGCGATTTCGAGGAAGGGCATACGTGCATTCTTGGCCAGAAAACCCAGGATCTTCTGGTCGGTCTGATCGAGTTGGTAAGAGAAGGTTGCCATAGGCGGAAAAAAGATGGAAACGATTGAGAATTAGATACAACGCGACAAAGATAAAGAAAAAGTAACAAATTGTTACAGGATGATGCAAAAAATTTTCAGTCGATCAATAATGATTTGACCGACTGAAAAATAGATTAATACAATTAGGTACCTACTTGGCCTTGCGCGCCTTGGCGGTCCGCTTGGGCCGGGTCGTGGCCGTTCCCCCGTCCACGATGGCCTTGGCCGCCTCCGCGTCCAGTTTGGCCGGATCCGTGCCGCGCGGAATCTTGTAATTGGCTCCGCCGCACTTGATGTAAGGGCCGAAGCGGCCCGAAAGAACCTGGATGCCGTACTGCGGGAATTCGGCAATCGGGCCGGCTGCCGTGCGGGAGAGTTCCTCCTCGAGGAGCTTCAGGGCCGATTCCGCGGTAATCGTGTACGGGCTCTCCTCCTTGGGAATCGAGACGAAGCGGGCCTTGGAGCTTCCGGCGGGGGTGTAGCGCAGGTAGGGGCCGTGCGATCCGATCGCGGCGACGACATCGGCGCCCTGATAGGTGGCGACGGTTCTCGGCAGCGAAAGAAGCCGCAGGGCCTCTTCGAGGGTGATGTTCTCGAGCAGCTGTCCTTTCTCCAGTCCGGCGAACTTCTTGTCGGGATCATCATCCGCGCCCAGCTGAACCACGGCGCCGTAGCGCGCGATCCGGGCCAGGACCGGCTTGCCGGTTGCCGGATCGTTGCCCAGCTGGCGCTCGTCCTTCTGGATGCGCTCCGCCAGGCCAGCGCCGATGCTCTTGTGGAAAGGCGTGTAGAACTCGCCGATCATTTTGTTCCAGGCGATTTCGCCCTCGGCAATCTTGTCGAATTCCTCCTCCACGTGCGCGGTGAAACCGTAGTCCACGATAGCGGGGAAGGTGCGGCTCAGGTAGTCCGTCACGGCGATTCCGATATTCTCCGGGAAGAGTTTCCGCTTCTCGGCACCGCTCTTTTCGGTGAGGGTTCCCTCGGCGATCTCCTCGCCCGTGAGTTTCAGCTGGCGGCAGCTGCGCTCCGTGGCGGGGCGGTTGCTCTCGATCACGTAGCCGCGGTCTTTGATGGTCTTGATGGTCGGCGCGTAGGTGGAAGGACGGCCGATTCCCAGCTCCTCCAGCTTCTTGATGAGGCTGGCTTCGCTGTAGCGCGGCGGCGCCTGGGTATAGGTTTCGGTCGCGGTGACCTCGCTGTAGGCGGCCGGCGTGCCCGGGAAGAGTTCCGGCAGGTTGGTGGTCAGGCCGCTTTCGGTCTCGTCGTCCGTACCTTCTATATATACTTTGAGAAAACCGTCGAAGAGAATGCGTTCCTCCTGGGCGGCAAAGCTCTCTTCCAGGCCCGGGGCGGAAATCGTGACGGTGGTGCGCTCCACGCGGGCGTCGGCCATCTGCGAAGCGATCGTGCGCTTCCAGATCAGGTCGTAGAGGCGCTTTTCCGCCGCCGTGCCGTTGATTTCGGTGTTGGCGATATAGGTCGGGCGGATGGCTTCATGCGCCTCCTGCGCCCCTTTGGTGCGGGTATGGTAGTTGCGCGGCCGCGAATAGGCCTCGCCGTAGGTGGCGATAATCTGCTCCTTGGCGGTGTTGATGGCCAGGGAGGAGAGGTTGGTGGAGTCGGTTCGCATGTAGGTGATCAGACCGGCTTCGTAAAGCCGCTGTGCGGTGGACATGGTCTGGTTGACCGACATACCGAGCTTGCGGGAAGCCTCCTGCTGCAGCAGGGAGGTGGTGAAAGGAGAGGCGGGGGTGCGGAATCCCTCCTTCTTCTGCACGTCGCTGACGGAGAACGCGGCGCCGCGGCATTTCTCGAGGAACGCGCGGGCCTCCTCCATCGATTCGAAGCGGCGGTCGAGCGTGGCGCGGATGCGGCTGCTGACTCCCTTCAACTTGAAGAGTCCCTCTACCTTATAATAATTCTGCGCCCGGAAGGTGTTGATTTCCCGTTCGCGGTCCACGATCAGGCGGACGGCCACCGACTGCACGCGGCCGGCGGAGAGTCCGCTGCGGATTTTTTTCCACAGGACCGGGGAGAGTTCGTATCCCACCAGCCGGTCGAGCACGCGGCGGGCCTGCTGCGCCTTGACCAGATTGAGGTCGATGCTGCGGGGGTTCTCCACCGCCTCCAGGATGGCGTTCTTGGTGATCTCGTGGAAGACGATGCGCTTGGTGCGGTCGGCAGGCAGTTCCAGCGTTTCGGCCAGGTGCCAGGCAATGGCCTCTCCCTCGCGGTCTTCATCGGAAGCGAGCCAGATGGTCTGCGCAGAGGCAGCGGCATGTTTTAAATCGCTGATGACTTTCTTCTTGTCGGCCGGAACCACATATTCCGGGGCAAAGCCGTGGGCCGTATCCACGGATAACTTGTCGGCAGGGAGGTCGCGTACGTGGCCGAAACTGGCCTTGACGGTGTAATCCTTTCCCAGAAACTTTTCAATGGTCTTCGCCTTGGCGGGAGACTCCACGATAACAAGATTAGCGCTCATATCCAATTCTCCTCTTTTTGTTCGGGACTGCAAAGTAAGGGACAAAGACGGCAATAATCCAAATCTTTTTTCCTACTTTTGCGGCATCAAAAGCCTTTAACGTAGTTAAAATTTTTATGGCAAAGAAAGCGACCAAATGGTTCTGGGGAATCGTCCTGACGCCCATCGTCCTTTTCCTCGTTACCCTGCTCTGTGTAGCGATTTTCGCCGAGATTCCTTCGTTCGAGGAGCTCGAGGATCCCAAGAGCAACCTGGCCACGGAACTTTTTTCCGAAGACGGTAAAGTCTTCAACACCTATCATATAGAGAACCGCTCATTCGTCAAATACGCCGACCTCCCGCAATCGCTGGTCGATGCGGTGGTCGCCACGGAGGACGCCCGGTTCTACAAGCACTCCGGCATCGACTTCCGCGGCCTGGCCCGCGTGGGCTTCAAAACCCTTCTGCTGCGCAACTCCAGCCAGGGCGGCGGCTCCACCATCACCCAGCAGCTGGCCAAGACCCTCTATCCGCGCGAAGAACTCGGCGGCGGCAAGATCGGCCGGGTCTTCAAGATGGTCGGCATCAAAATCAAGGAATGGATTACGGCCGTGAAACTGGAACGCAACTACACCAAGAACGAGATCGTGACGATGTACTTCAACGCCATCTTCTTCGGAAGCAATGCGTTCGGCATCAAGGCCGCTTCGAACACCTTCTTCGGAAAGGATCCTTCGGAACTGCTCGTCGAGGAGAGCGCCTGCCTGGTGGGCATGGTGAACAAGCCTACCCGCTACAATCCCGTCCTCAATTACGAACAGTCGCTCAAGCGCCGCAACCATGTCCTGCACCAGATGGCCAAGTATGACTACATCACCAAGGCGGAGCGCGACAGCCTGCAGGCACTGCCCATTACCCTGAACTACAAGCAGCAGGACCACAATGCCGGGCTGGGCTCCTACTTCCGCGACATGCTGCGCCGCACGATGAACGCCAAGGAGCCGCATCGCTCTTCCTACCGCGAGTATGAGGATTATGCGGTGGATTCCACCCTCTGGCGGGACGATCCGCTCTACGGCTGGCTCAACAAGAACCTCAAGCCGGACGGCACCAAATACAACCTCGACAAGGACGGCCTCAGGATCTACACGACCCTCGACACCCGCATGCAGCGCTATGCCGAGGAGGCGGTGGCCGAGCACCTGGGCGGCGAACTCCAGGCCGTCTTCTTCAAAGACCTTTCCACCAAGCGCAAGCGTCCTTTCTCCGACGACACGCCGCAGGATGTGGTGAACCTGCTGATGAAGCAGGCCATGCGCTGGAGCGACCGCTATATGGGCATGAAGGAAGAGGGTATTCCCGAGGCGGAGATCGAGAAGTCTTTCCACGAGAAGGTGCAGATGCGCCTCTTCTCCTGGAACAAGAAGGGATATATCGACACCTTGATGACGCCCTACGACTCCATCAAATACTACAAGTCGTTCCTGCGCTCGGCGCTGATTGCGATGGAGCCGAGTACGGGCAAGGTGAAGGCCTATGTGGGCGGCCCGAATTACCGCTATTTCAAATACGACAACGCGCGCCAGGGCAAGCGGCAGGTGGGTTCCACCATCAAGCCGTTCCTCTATACGCTGGCCATGCAGGAGGGATTCACCCCCTGCGACAAGGTGGTCAACGTGCCCTATTCGTTCCAGTTGCCCGATACGGTCTGGACGCCGGCCAGCACCGACCGCGCCGAGTATATCGGCCGCACGGTGACCCTCAAGTGGGGCCTCACGCACAGCTCCAACAACATCTCGGCCTACCTGATGAAGCAGTTCGGCCCCGTGGCCATGGTGGAGATGTGCCGCAAGATGGGCATCGGAAGCTACCTGGCTCCCGTCTATTCGCTCTGCTGCGGCTCCTGCGACCTGTCGGTCTATGAGATGGTGGCGGCCTACAATGTCTTCCCCAGCCGCGGCGTCTATTGTTCGCCGATGCTCGTCACGCGCATCGAGGATAAGTCCGGCAACCTGCTCTCCTCCTTCTCCACCCGCAAGAAAGAGGCCATCGGTGACCCTACGGCCTATCTGATGGTCAACCTGATGCAGGGCGTGGTGAACGAGGGTACCGCGGGGCGCCTGAAGTATAAATACGGCATGACCAACGTGGCCGGCAAGACCGGTACCACCAACGATCAGTCGGACGGCTGGTTTATCGGCTATACGCCCAAGCTGACCGCCGGCGTATGGGTGGGCGCCGAAGACCGGCAGGCCCATTTCGAGAGCCTCTACTACGGTTCCGGTTCCAATATGGCGCTTCCCATCTGGGGTATCTTCATGAAAAAGATCTACGAGGATCCCACCATCAAGATGGGGCCCGAGGATACCTTTATGGCCCCGCTCGGCTGGAATATGCGGCTTGACTGCTCCGGTTCCGACGAGGACCTGAACAGTGCCAAGACCAGCGCCCCTGCTGACGATTACTTCTTTTAACACCTTATAATACAATCGGAATGACCCGAAAAAAAGTTGCGCTCATCTATGGTGGTAATTCTTCCGAATGGGAGATTTCCATCCTCAGCGGCAAGAATGTGGCGGCTCATATCGACCGCTCCCGCTATGACGTCTATGAAATCCTGCTCCGCG